>JGI20166J26741_11729806_pt1 | contig 10651 bp, 1 predicted proteins | sample TergutCu122P5_FD_26741 | JGI IMG/M metagenome (IMG submission 26741) | reverse complement strand
TAAATAATTATCGGTAGCGTTGATAAGGTGTTTGCTGAATATAAGTAGTCCGTATTTTATCTGGCAACTATCGTTTGTTATTTGCCGCTACGGTGCCTCGCATGTAGGCGGCCGGATGAGTGGGCTACGCAAATACAATATACTAGCCGACAGTACATGCCATTCGTTCGATAGTTGTCAGCTACAAGAATGCCTCTGGTTACAGATTTTACGGTTTGTTGTCTGGGTAACTTTTTCATGTACACCCGAAATAAACTAATATGTATATGTGTGTGTGGGGAGGGGGGGGGTTAGCTCAGTCGGTATAGCTACTCGCTATGGGCTGGACGGTCCGGGGATCGAATATCGGTGAGGGCGAGATTTTCCGCACCCGACCAAACCGGCCCTGGGGCTCACCCAGCCTCCTATACAATGGGTACCGAGTCTTTCCCGGGGGTAAAGCGGCCGGGGCGTGACGTTGACCACCCACCCAATCTAGCGTCGAGGTTAAAGAAAGAACAGAGCTATACCTCTATTCCCCTCTACTCTCTACTTCTATATATATATATATATATATATATATATACGCACACACATATATACACATACATACATACATACACACACACACACACCATAGTCTCTCGTTCATCCGGACTATAGTGTGGTGGGAGGGTGGTCCGGATTACCAGGAAATCCGGATCACTGTGCAGACAATCTGTGGTGTAGGTAACATACAAAATATCACTTTGTGCTGAAGTACAACTTCTTAAACAGTAAATACTGTACGTGTGTGTGTGTGTGTGTGTGTGTGTGTGTGCGTGTGTGTGTGTATATATATATACATATATATATCAGGTCTTGTTATTTTAACAGTGGTTGTACTCACTTTGAATTGTTAAGTCTTGTCCGCCACAGATACGCTAAATTTTACGCACTGGTGTTACGAAAATAGACTGCAACTTGTCTGTAATTTATATGAAAGTGTGTAATTAAGAACTATTTCACACTGGTTTGTGTGCATGCAAGCGTGGAGCGCAAGTTAACGTTTAACGACGCTGTAGATAGATAGAACCTTAATCTGTTGCTTCATCTTAGCAGCGACCTGTAGCGGTGTAGTATTGGTGCTCTTAACATCTCTGTACCTACTAACACGCATTCCGCGGGACTTTTTGGTTGGTTCTGACTACCATCTAACCACTAACAAAGAATGCACATGCGTTTAGTGATGACATCATTGTTCCCAAAGGCGAGGTGTCTTCGCGAGCCCGACGCAGCACAAGGGTCACTGAGAGTCTGCGAGTCACCGAAGTGTCACGTCGAGTCGTGACTTCATCTTCCGACTTGCTGCACCCAGAGTCCTCCCAGCAGCAGGATCTGCTGTACCCTTACAATTTATTGGAGTCTGCAAGGATCCTACAGCCAGAAGGCGATGACTATAAACTTGTATTCATCAGTTCAGATTCATCGTCGAAAGAGGAGGAGGGTTCTCATGACTCAGATGACGATGCTGCGGATGAAGACAGTTCGTCCACTTCCTCAGTTGGTGACGGCGTTACTTCCGGTTTCGAATGTGATTGGGATTACTTTGAGAGTTCCTCTACGTTGCGGCCCATTGTGAGGGACTGGACGGGGAACAAAAGCAGCGGTGGGGGAGGAGAGTCGTCTGACGATCAGCAGCAAACCTTTTTGAGAACTTCCGGTATTGAATCCCCGCCGAGTTTGTCCAGTTCTTACCGGAAGCGGCTCTTGTACGGTACCAGGGGACCTGCCCTGGACGTAGATGACGTAAGCTCGGCTTCTGTGCGGAGAGAGACCAGTTCTCCGGCGTCGTCTTCCGACGGTGGCAGTTTTCTAAGACACCGTCGGTCGCCTGTTGCTGACTGTTCTGTATTAGACGACCAAGTAATGGGTGGTAGTTATCTGGGCATGAATGTAGATGCGAGGTCAAGGCCACCTCCACCGTCCATGTTCTGTAATCCTCGACAGCAGCGTCAGTATTTCACACGTGGTGATTCGTTAAGGTCAAGTGGAGAGAGAAGCCTGGAAGAAATCACGTTTTCGGATCACTTCTATTACTATGGCTGTTCTGCACGGAGAGAAGGAGGGGAAGAGCTGTCGAACCGGCAGCCAGGTGGGGAGGATATCTCGAGTCCACGGGCAGCAAGAACAAGCAGCAGACACCAGTGCAGTGTGGACAGCGAGGCGCGTGGTCATGTTTCTGCAGCACCGACCGCCATCCCGCTGAACAGGGGCTCCTGCGAGAGTTGCGGCGCTGTCGACGTGAAGGCGGCGGTTCCCGTGCCGGTACCGGTACCGATACCTGTGCCGGTACCCATCCCCGTGCCTGTACCGGCATCCTTGTGGCCCCAGGCTGCTGCCACCCCACACCACCAGATGCAAGTTTCAGCCAGTGCTGATACAGTGAGTATCGCTGACATCGTTTATTTGGGAGCGCAGGAAGGGAGTAGTGACGGCTTTTCTGCTGCCACCGCATCTGCAGCTGGTCCGGGCGTCAGGATACGTATACGGAGCTTCCAGCGGCCGCCTGCCATTTCACATGTCGTCGTAGGCCCTTGGTGCACATGGCCCATCTTGGCCCCCACAGGAGACCCGTACTGTACCTCGGCGTTTATCAGTGTACTGGGAGGAGAAGCAGCCACCTCCACTGCTATCGGTGATGGCGCTGTTAACAGTTCGGAACAGACAGCTGTCTTATCAGACCAGCAAGTGAGCGTGTCCGAGCAGGCTACCGTCAATCAGAGCACTCATCATGACGGTGCGATAGACGCAGCAAGTGGCAGTGTGCAATGTGCTACCGACAGCCAGCCATTACTCAGGGAGCAACCGGAGGAAAACACAGAGACCATCAAAAGTGCGCAGAAGTGTACGGAAACCGGTAAGAAACCTAACACGAAACAGGGAAACAGACGTAAGCACAAACAAAAGCAAAGAAAACAGAAACGTGAAGCCGAGCAGAAGGCGGCAGTGGCAGCAGCTGCTTTAGCTACATCGACTGTGTCGGTAAGTGAGGGTGTCACTTGTAACGAGAAGGAGAAAACAGAAGAACATCCCCCGGCTGGTGACGTAACAGTTAAGGAAAAGTCGCAGCACTCTGAAATCGATGAAGAAGAAAGGAAAGAAGAAGAAATGATGTGTGAACCTTTATCGGGTGCCACAGAAAGCGATAAGCAGCGTGACAGTTCTGATATCTTTGTCTCCGTAACCGATGTAGCAAATGATAGTGAGCAGCTGAGTGTAAATAAAGACGTTATGTTAACCGACAAAGGAGCGAACCGGAGTGACAATTGTAGTGACAGTGGAATTGTTCTAGTTACGTTCCGACAGTTCGAAGATGATGGTTCGGAAAATGTTCATGTGAAAAACGGTGAAAACGTGTCGCAGAGTGCAGAATTGAATGCAGAAAATTTGGGAGGAGCCGTATTGCATACGGTGGCTCAGACTGTCGCCCATCAAAATACCAAGAACAGGAGGTCTAACAAAAGAGGGCGAAGAAAGAAGCGCAGACCGCCCTGTGATAATATTAAAGAGAAACGAATGATCGCAGCTGCTGCCGCCCCCGTTGCAGTGTGCGAAGTCGCTGATGATTTGTTTCACATACCAAGGGAAAGACTGTCGTCGTTTTCGTCCGTATCTTCAAATACTGATTCAAATGAAGATAAGGAAATCAGTGATAAATCACGTGTCAAAAGAACGTATTATTTCACTTCACGTGATGATTGCGACGCATGTAGTGACGGTGATGTAGATACCATAAGCAACAGCGAAATAAACAAGGAACATGATGATATTGTCACGAGTGAAGAGGAGGAGGAAGAAGTCGAAGAAAAGAGGATGAATGAAGTGGAAGAGGAGGAATGTTGTGGATCGGTTTCGGCGGCTAGCGATGGCGCCATGCCTGCTGCAGGCGAGGATGATCAGCCGGACGGCAGTTCGTCGTCACGTTGCAGTTCTGATACGGACGACGATCATGCCGATGGGCAACGTTTCTCTACAGTGTTCGTAGTGAATAGCAGCACAGATGGTGAAGAGAGCGACTCCGAAACCGCGGCAGTGCGCCTAACTAAAATTCAAGCCCTACCTGAAGATGACTTAATGACAGCTGCGGAAAATCACGCAGTTGTTACAGAGAGTACTGAGCCTTTGTTAGCAAGCGAGGATGGACATGTTGATACTAGCCTTGACACGCTAGAAAACAATGTGTGTGTGTCAGAAGACAGTAAGAATGTGGTTGGTGTGATGCTTGTGAGTCACCGTGTGTCCCATGAAGAGGAGGAACCTGTCCATTCAGAACAGACTGTACACGAAAGTAAATGTGCTGAACCCATAACTGTACCTCACTGTGATACAACACTAACCGTAACTGAGGACGGTGACACCAAAATTTCTGACCCGACTGTACTAGTTAATGAAACTCTGCCGACTGCATTCGATAATGAAAGAGTTATAACGGAGATAGACGTGAAGCAGATAGAAGAAAACGAGTTGCGGCCTACATTTATGAATAAAACTGTACTTGAACACGTCACTACAGATATGATAGCGTCAGACCGTGAAGAAGGAGGCGGACAGAGTGCGCTGGGCGAAGTAGATGAGGAGAAAAGTGAATTCCTTCCAGTTAGTTATTCCGCGGCTGTACAGAAAACAGAGGAGGGCAGCAGCCCAGCCATTGAAGTGTCTGGTGACGTCACCGTGCTTACCGATGTTGATGTGATAGTACCGTCTGCATATAATGCCAGTTTGCAGGCGAGCGGCAAAGACGCAGAAGGGAATGTGATGGCAGTAAATTGCACTGATCAGGACACGATTGACTATAACACACTAGAGCACCAGCATGTAGAACGAGATTTTAAAGTTAGTGAAAAAGATACTGGCCACAAGTCATCTAATTTACCTGTACATTCAGCTGATAGAGAGTCAACAATAATGACAGATAAGACACTGGAGGCAGAAGATAACAAAGAGACTGATGATACTGTTTTCAAACTACTATGTAGCAGCGTGGACTCTAGCACGCCGCTTGCCCATTCAACCATAGATACGCCACAGTTTTCAGTCGAACCTGTTCCTTCCGAGGATGAACATACTTCCGGTTTGTGTTATTCAGAAAACAAAGAAATCGAGGAAGTTGAGGAGTCAGTGTTTGTGGATGAACCGTTTGATGGGGAAGAAGATGGGGCTGTGGGAGGTGATATTGTGTTAGTGAAAGACGACAGTGTTAATTGCGAATCGAATGAGGGACAGATAATTAGTGAAAAGCCTGTTGGCGCAATTCGCGATGAAATAGTTGCTTCTGATAATAGTGAAAGTTCTCATAATAACCCTGTGTCAAGTGATGTTAACTCCCTCTGTTGTGACGTTGACGAAATCTGTCCTCACGATTATATACAGCCAGACTGTTCTACAGTTTCCATGGAGATTTGTCCAATCGATCCAGTTTCCACAGCTGCTAGTGGCCGTTGTACTAAAGATATCCCATTCGTGTGTGAAAGTAAACCGGCGCTGTTGTCAGATCAAATTATTCCTAAAATAAGTGAAGATATTTCGAAAGAAAATGATGATGTAAATGTTAGTGAAACGGTTATTAGTGCAGATTTGTGCGATAAGAGTGTATTTAGTGTGAAGTCACACGATATCTGTAACGAAAACATAACCGCTGTGCTAGACACCGTTGACGTAGTGCAGCAGCCTGAAGATTTAAAGTTATTTAGTGATGTTAGTACAACAAGTATTGCAGGTACGCCTGCAGAATTTATACAGGAGCGTTTCACGGGGTCGTGTGCTACTGAGATTAAGCAGGGAGAGAATGACATTAGCCATACTACGGAGGATAGTATTGTGTCAGTCGGTAATGCAGAATGTAACGAGAGGGAATCTGATGCTGAAGTTTTACGGGTGTGCGCTGAAGAATCAGCTGGGGGCGTAACGGCTGCTGTAGATGAGAAATTTGTTCCGATCGATAACAACAATGAAGTGAGTGCAAGTGTTGACGATTCACCTGTTGAAACAGCTGTGACTCATGTTAGTGTCGACGAGGACAAGGAGGAGATCCGGTCTAGCGGCGACCCCGTTAAGTTAACTGTGCTTCAGTCCGCGGAGAGCGCTAGCGTCGCAGGTGAAGACCAGCTGCAAGGTGTGTCGTGTTCAGTTGTGACTGAGTCGGCAGAGGAGAGAGACGCGTTCGATTCCCCCGCCGGGGAGCCTCGCTACACGAGCCTCGTAATGATAACACAGAACCACCTGCACCAGGAATCCATGGTAAGCGTCGTTACTAGCGAGACCACGACGCTTGTGCCCGCTGACGTCATAGTGCGACACACGAATTGGGAGGAAGATGGCGGCGACGCGTCACCAGTTGAGAATAAAACAAGTGGGCTGGCAGGATACTTTACACTCACGTTGGAGACATCGAGAACCTCACCGTCTTGTAAGAAACCTCTCATCACCAAAACACGCCCCCAGATCATTAAAAAAGAAGAAACGTCCCCTGTGTCCCAACAGGAAAAGGAAGAAGAAGACTTGGTGAAAGTGGTGACAGGTGGTGATACATTATCGGCTGTGGTGTGCCTCGAAGAAGGCCTTGCTGACGATGATTCATGGGTGGAGGAACTTGACAACACCGGTAATAATAATGAGGATGAGGAATTCGCTACCACAACCCCTACTGATGAAGATTCTGATTCCGGCGACGAAGCAGCTGTTTCCTCGGCTTCCGCGTCGTCGTCGTCGTCGTACTCGACGGACAGAGAGGAAGAACTGCGCGGGTACCATCGTTCAGCTATAGACTTCACTTTACACACTATAGTGGAGGAGAGTTGTGAGGAAAGCGAAGTGGAACAGACACTGGAAGAGAAAAAGAGCAAGAAACAACGACCAACCTCCGCCTCAGAGCTGGAAAAGTATTTTTTTTATGGCCTCGGGGGCGGTGCAGCACTGGGTTCGCCTCCCGGTGGGTGCGGTACTCGCGAGTTCGATTCGTTCTCGGACACGTGTAGTTCTATATACAGTGAGGGACTAGAGTCCCTGGGGGCGGAGGATGTGACTGCAGGTGGTGTGTGTGACGAACCTATACCGGCGGCGGATGATCAGATAGACCCTGCGGATCTGGCTTCTTCGAGGTTAGAGAAATATTTCCTAACAGGATTTATGGGGTTTTCAGCGTCAGACCGTAACAACAGGGACTCGGACGGAAGTGGTAGTGTTGGTAGTGACAGTGAAGGGAAGCCTAGTCCGGAACAGAGGCGGAAGAAGTTGGTGCGAGCGCGCGGGACCGGAAGGCAGCACTCTTCATCATTGGATAACCTCGTGAGTGGAGAATTATCTGGTGCGGAACAACAACAATCGGAACTGCAGGAATCGGAAGATTCCTCTAGTACGGAGACGGATACACACTATGAAGATGGAGGCCTTTCTTCACTGTCCATTTCTGGTTCCGGTTTTGAGAAATCTGATGGACAGTTCGACACTGTTAAGAGAAAGAAGAAGAAACGCAGTGTTCCGAGTAGTGCGGGTGGACGCACGTCTCCTGCTTCCTCACATTCACTAGACGAGAAGAAGGACAGTGTCTTAGCCAAGTCTCCTGTTGCAGATTCCACCGCTGACAAGATTATTGCATCCTCTGAAGAATTGTCTACGTTAGGTATTGGTCATGAAGACAGCTCCACGTCGGATGATGATGAGGGCTGCAAGACACCGCAACCCGAGTTTCTGTTAATGCCTGTCTCCGAGCTGTCCGCTTCGCGCAATAAACAGCAGAGCAGAGACAGTGGTTTCATAGGCAGCTGCGACGATTTACTGAAGGAACAACGAACAGGTAGTGACTCCAGCAGTTCAAGTAACAACAACGACTCGCCTTCATTAGCCCAAACACAAAAATCGAAACAGTCATCCATCAGTTCAGGTACTGAAGAGCTGAACAGGAGATCTGCAGTAATTTCCAGCGCTTTAGATGCTGGTGTAGGAAATTCACTTCCGGTAGCGGGGGAAGGTGTTAGTGATACTAATAAAACCCCCCACGTGGTAACGACCACGTCGATCCCACCTGCTACCGCTCTCACACGAAAGGATTCCTTTAACAATTGGAGTTCCGATGAAGAAACTAACCTTATGATGTCCAAGATGCGAGTGTTTTTCAAAACAATGGTTGCGGCATCGTCTGCTCAGGGGCAGCAGAAGACGCCACAGGCAAGCCCCAGTACCCGACAGCGGGGCACAAAACCGCCACAGCTAGTGTACTTTGAAAATGAATTAACGCGTTTAATGAAAACCGTGCCCGGTATCAGGGACGAACAAGTACGGGAGATTGTGGAGTACCTGAGTAGTGAAGATACGTGGAGTGATTCTTATGATTCTTCAGACTATACGAGCTCTGACCTGGAGGGCGCATATTATATGCAACAGCAGGGAAAAGTGGGCGCCGGTATCATGGAAGGAAAGTCTGAGCTACAGGAGCAGATATCAGCAAGCTGTCAGCAGATCATCAGCAAGTTTGATACCAGTCTGAAGGGTGATGACGATCATGAAGACAAAGCCGGCGCGTTGAATCGTGATACCGCGTTCGTGTACCAGCGTCTAGTAGCGTCCTTCAGTAAGATGGCTGGAGATCAACAGAATAGTAACTCCGACCCAAAAGGCAACCACAGCCCGAGTTCCGACTCCACTCCTTATAGTTCTCCGCCCCTTATCGCAAAAGTCATGCATCACATTGGGAGCCGTCTTGTCGCCCTCATGCACGAGGTATCTGGCGGGGAGGGTCTGGGAGCCGCGACGTCGAGCCCCAAGGTACGCTATCACCACCACCGTCGTCTGCAAGCGAAGTTATCAGCAGCATCCACGACAACCGATGATGACAGTCATACAGATACAGAACAGTCAGGAGTGGAGTTGCCAGGACTTCCCCGCAGCAAATCCCATGATCTGCTTCTAGAACCAGGGACTCGTCCCACTGGCGTATCTTCGTCAATGGAGCTGACTACGTCAGAGGAACGTGAGGCGAGTGACTATGAGAGATTTTCTTGGCGGGGAAGTTTCGAATCCGCTCTCATGGCGGCTGATTCGAGGACGAAGCTGTCTTTGCTGCAGGACTCAAACAACGCTTCGTCTACTACAACCCTGGCGGCCAAGAGACGGTCGGCTGGTGATCTCCTGTTCGCGGGTAAAAGCTCCAGCCGGGAGCAGCTGTTGGACAGAGTGCGAAGTTGTGGCAGTATAGGCGGGAGTGTTGAGGATAAGATTTGGAACGCGAGGCGCAGGAGGTCTTCCGTCCCGGATGCGAACACTTGTCACGCTGGTTCAGGGACGTCGGCGGACGGTGACGATGACGACGACACCGACGATGATGATGATTCGGATATGCGGTCGACAACACTTCCGAGGAGTCTGCAGACGTCTTGCAGTGCGGGCACCAACTCATTGCCTCGGTTGCCGACCTCGGCGACGGCTAGTCCCGCCCCCAGCGTGCTGTCCACTGCCAGCGGTGGTGGAATATACAAGTCGCACAGTGTCCAGCACTTCGGGCAGGGTCACGTCAAGTCTGCTCGGTACAGGCCCCCAGGGTTCAGCAGACCTGCTGCCCCCAAGCGGGCTCTGTCGGCTCCAGGGTTACAGCCAGTGCATCCTAGTAGAAGCAGCAGGGGCGATGCTGGCAGGAGGAGCAGGTTGCAGTCCACCATCGCCACTCCTACACCGCAAGTCAGTGGTAAGTGACTAAAATGAACTGGGGTTGTATCGTTTGTTGTTTGTTTTTCCTGTATGGTGTATTTAACGGCCCTTTTTAATCGTTTGTGCTGAATTGATGCTAGCAGATTATGAGATGTTTGTGTTTCATCCATTTTGCCGTCAGAAAAGACGCTTTAAAAAAAAAGTTTGGTTTTGTGGCACCGATTGTTGGAGTAAATCAAGGGAACAGTGAAATGTTTAGGTATGGAAAGGCACGATTACAGCCAGCTTCAGGTTTTCCCACTGCAGTTCCCTAGAAGGACTGAGGAAACCAACAGAAATAGCCATGATAACGTCCTCAGGGCCGATTTTAAACCAGTGATCTCACGAACACGAAGGATTGTCAGTTACTTCCCTTTCGTCACTTTTTTACTTTGTCTCCCCCCCCCAGGTGGTGTTTGTTGAATGTGTTGTGTGTTATGTAAATTTACTCTATATACCGGGTGTGCTGTAGAACTCCTTGCGATGTGTCCATAAACTAAGCGTAATGACGCGAGGAAACACGTGCAATTTGCATCCGCCCGTTTTTAGTGTGGTGGTCACAAGGAACGGGTTTATTATGTGAGATAACCATAAGAAGGTACGTCAGAGATGAAAGAAAATGGTCAGTAGTAAATATTAATGTACTGCGAATCATGACCACCCGTGTTACTAGTTGCGCTGTATTTCCGTATTGCTGATGATAGCCAGTTTTGCGCAGGGCCTCACACCGCTCGTTATTACTGTCACGTTTTGTCAGTTATAGCTGCATGGGACTGACAAACACACGACTGTTAATTGGTACCTCACACACAGACACACACACAAGACAATACGAGAAAATGTCTGTGGCCAACTTTACATTCATGTTACCGTGCATCGTAATACGAGGGTTGGAACTTTAATAGTGGCAACTATTTATTTACAACTGATACAAAATAGATACGTGTTTCGA
>JGI20166J26741_11729584_pt1 | contig 10654 bp, 7 predicted proteins | sample TergutCu122P5_FD_26741 | JGI IMG/M metagenome (IMG submission 26741) | reverse complement strand
GGGGGGGGGGGGCAAACTTTATGGTATATGTTGTACTGTAAGTAGGGAATAAGGTGTGTGTGTGTGTGTAAGAGAGAGAGAGAGAGATCTTGAAGTTCATCATGAGGTATAGGTTAACAGTCTGGGGTTTACATGTTAATCTCTGCTAGTAACCATGCATTTGCGAAAACCATACAGTCATTAATCAGTCATTGTCATTTGAGCAGACTGTTCTTGGAAGAGCTGGTCCAGCACATAGAGCAAACACCAAAAGCCTCTCTGGCAAGCCATTGGAAGGAGCATCTGCATGTATTGCCAGCACCACTGCGTGACAGTCAGAAGCCACGCAGTTGGAGACATATCTACAACATGCGTGCTGTCAACAGTAGTCTTGCTAGAATCCAGGTATACTGACTTTGCCTACCATAATGCAGCTATTCCAGTTTTAACTAATTTAATAGTTATAATGAGATATGTATCCACTGTATCAGCATTTCAAATCATGGAACATAAAGATCACATATGCATGCACGCACACACATGCACCAATGTCCTTTCTAAATCTTCATTCCCATTTTTGAAGGATTTGTAAGTCCACTGAGCCTGTTGTGCCTTCACAATAGTCCCATTAGCTGTTGTTTTTGGAGTTCCTGCTGGCCCTTCTGAGTTTATGGGGTGCTACCAGTCATCCCCCTACTTAATTTTGATAAGCAATGGTGACAAAGCATTTCCTTTTTGCAGGCCATTCTGAATAGGAAATGTATCAGACAAATGTGTACCTGTCTAGAATTTACTGTGGGTTTCATTTAAATACATTTTAGGTAACCTATCTAGTTTCGTGTGTATACCAATCTCACCACCTACTTCCCAGTGAATTCATGGACATCCTCAAAATTGTCAACAGCTGTATGACCCCATTTTATAATCACTTTTTTCTCAAGTACTTGATGAATTGACAGTGTATGAGCAGTTGTTCATCTTTTATGTTAAAGTTCACACTGATGGCCCCAATAATTTTGTTTGCTGCACATGGCACTAACCTTGACAGTAGAATTTTGGATAAGATTTTGTATGTAGTTGATAACAACAATATTCCTAGATAATCAATACAGTCTGTTTTATCACCCATCTTGTACATGGAAGGATAAAAAGTTCCCAAAACTCAGGCATAATTTGTGATTAAAAGAATTTGTTTAAAATCTAATCTGCTCACCTGTCAAATACTGTTCTTCTGCACAAAAACACTGCTCCTGCGGTCTGACCATTGTTGTAAGCCCCTCTGGAAATCCTGTTTTGGTATGGCTGTGAGGCCTGCAGTTGCATTCTGTTGCATTTCTTCTGCAGACAAAACATGATGACTTTTGAGCCCTATCTTCATTCTCGCAATGAGCCAGAAGTCGCATAGAGCAACATCTGGAGACTGTTGTGGCTGGGGGATGGTTGGAATTCGGTTCTTTACTAAAAGAACCACCGCTCTGCAAGGAACCTGTGAAAGGGCACATTAGTATGGTGCAGGATCCAATTTTTTCCATATTTCTTTTGAAAGGTATCTCAGATGCTTCAAAATTATTATGAAAGAAACAGAAAACACTCCTGTCTGACACAGAAAAACTCATGGTGCACCACACCCGACTTGTCAAAGATGTGATCAGCGTGGTATTCTGCTGAGATTTTGTGACCATCACCTTTATTTTAGGGGACCTGTTGGTGTGGTGTGCCAGTGAGAAGTCTTGACATTTCATTGGAGGATCATAGGAAATAACTCAAGATTCATCCCAAGTAATAATCTCTGATAAGGCTTGCTTCCTGCTTCAATTATTCAAAACCTTCAACAGCAGTTACCTTCCTGAACTCCATCTGGACCTTTGTAAGAATGTATGACAGATTTTATGCACATACACACATACTGCACTGGCAGATCTTTTTTCAGAATGCTCTGAACTGATCCATGCAAGATGTTTTTATTTGCTGTCTGCTCAGTTGTCACATCCTGATCTGATGTCATGACCCTGCAAACTGTGTCCACATTTTCATTGTTCCTTGATCATGCTGGCCTGCCACTGCTTCTCATCCTGTAGTGACTGTTGACAGGTCTTAAATTGGTTTTGTCAGTTATACATCTTCTTTCTCTCAAGTGCTACTATCCATTGAGGACCTTGGCTTTCAATACAGTTTTAATTTCTGATGGTCTCTGGCCAGTTCGTGCCTATTCCCATTATGTTTAATCCTCTTCATCCTTGTCTCTCCATCCTTTACATGGTCTTCATCTTTTCCTTGTTCCTTCCATTGTAGCTGTTGAAATTTCATTTCTTTGGTTTTGCACTGTACCAACATGACTGCACTATCTTAGAGGAATTTTATAAAGTTTATAATATCTGTCCATTGTAATATATCCCCTATCTCCTTGTTTGTTTGTATGATCCAGCCTTATTCTTTTATGAGTCCATATATTTTCCTTATAATCTCAGTTTCATATTCTGAGCACGTTTGTTTCTTCTTTGCCCATTGTCCAAGTTTCTGACCCATGTGTCAGTATGGGTCATACTAGAATTTTATATAGTTTGGGAGTCTGGACCTGAAGAGTTCACTGTGTGCTATATATACTTGGTTTTCTGTTATGATTTTGGAGTGGAAGCCTGACCACGTTTTGTTTTCACTGTTGACAACTGATCTGAAGCATACGTAGCTATTGATGCCTTCAAATTTAAAATCACATATTGTCAGATTTCAGAGGTATCTTCTGGCTTGAATAGAGGTTATTTTCATGTACTTAATTTCTTTTCATGAATTCTTAGTCCCATTTCTCTGCCTTCAGTTGCCAATGCGAGTAATATCTCTTCTAAAGCTATAATGTTCTGGCGATCACATTGACATTAGTATAGACACAAATTTGTTTGGATATGTAAGTAACATTTCCTTTTTCTACAATTCCTTCAAAAATTTGTTCAGTGATATGTGAAATAATTTTGCTGACTGATCCAGTTGTATGTAGTGTTTTTTTAAAGAGCTTCATCTCTATAAAGCACACTGAGGAATACCGGAGTTTCTTCTCCTCCTTTCTGTAGTTTGAAAAGTAACTTGATGTTTATCTGCATTTAAACTGAGACACTGCATTGAACACTGGCAACACTGTTCCACTCCACAGCTGACTGAGGCATATGAACTTGCCTGAATCTGTTCCAACTTGCTCCACAGATATCACACAGTCTGCTTATTTGTATGAACTTGACTCCCCTCACAGCATGGTTTATTTATTTTATGTCCATATAGTTACATGGTAACATTAGACTTGTCAATATGCAGTAAGTCATGTACACAATAAAGTCGTTTTATAAATAATATAATAGTAATGCACTAATAGAAGGTAATAGAATGAAATATTTTAATATAAGATACTATAGATACAGCTGTTACAAATTACCATCTGATACAAACATTTTACCAGAATTACATAAGTTCACTCAGCTACACATGTGTGATTAATTATCCAATAAACTAGTCTAATTACATAATAGCAACTTTTACAATGAAAGAAGTCCTGTTTACTCTTGTTTTACTTCTGTTTTTACTTATTGGTTCTTTTATCTTCTTCAAATATAAAAAACTCGTTTAATTAATAAAAAGGATGATCCAGTAAAAATAACTTTAAGTTTCTTTTAAAATCCCTAAAACTATCTAATTGTTTATTCTAGTTGGCATTTTGTTGTACACCTTAATTCCTTTGTTTATCACGCTCCTGTTAAAGAGTGATGTATTACAGCTGGGAACATGGAAATCTCATTTTATTTTTGTGTTGTACTTATATATCTGAATTCCTTCTTAAATACATGTTTTTTTCCTGTAGATCAACACCTCAAAGATATATAATGCAGTCACTGTGAGAACTTTAATCTCTTTAAAGATTGGCATACAAGACTCTCTTTTATGCAGCCTTTTAATTGTACGAAGGATCCTTTTTATACTTCTAATACTTTTACACTCTGTCTTTTCCCAACCCATAAAATTATACCATACCTTATCAGAGATTGGAATTTTTTAACTTTGAACATAAAAACTGAATGTGGGTATTCCATTTTAGATTATTTGAAATATTAATTCCTAAGAACTTAACTTCAGATGTGTAACTGATTTCAACATTTTTAAAATCTATCTAAGGCATAGCTAAATTATAAGTTTTGTTCAAGTGAAATAGCATTGCCTTTGTTTCATCAGTATTAACGATATGGCTGTTATTTGAGAACCAAGTTTTAAACTGTTTTATTACTCTATTTAGCCTTGCCTGTACAGCCTCAATATTTTTATTATTTGTTTATTACCTATTATTTATCTTGTTATGACTGAATTCTGGAAACTTTCTGATCTTCCTATATGGCAGGATAACTAGGCCTATTGGTAGGAAGGATGGTGGTGGCAGCATCTACATATGATGTCAAAAGGTTGGAGAAAAACTTGCATTGAGGAATACCTTATGGGGACTCAGCATGAAAATAGTGCACACATCCTGGGTATTATGTCACTCAGGTGACTGCATTTTGTGCATTGGTGCTGAACGTTAGTGGGTCCTCAGTATGGAAGACACTTTATGTCACCTACCTGGCACTAAGAATTTTGAGATTTTTGGAATATTTTTGCACCCATTCAATAATGGCAGTAAAAAAACACATTAAATCTTTAGGTCTAACTGTATGTGATTGTCAGATTTTGCAACAAATATGATTTATCCTGGACAGTATTGGTCACTGTGGGGTTTTTCAGACACAACTTTTTGGAAACTGTGTTTGCCTTCAGAGACAAGGTTTGTACTCAATTGAGCCCCTTAAAAAGTTGGTCTTAATCCCTGGACTGCATAACAAGTTTTGGCAAGAGAATGTACACTACTAAAACATGAGTTATTTTCATCAGGAGGTAAGAATAGAAAAGTTGCCAGTAAGAATTTTATTGACACAAAAAGAAAGATATAATTGCTTTGTAGATAGTGTTAAAATCCAGGTATAATTTCCTTGTAGGTAGTGTTAAAATCCATAACACACTAGAAACAACTGAAACAAGAAAAATGACATGGGATTAGGATAGACAAGTGACAAAATTCCCATGTCGTGTATGTGGATGATCAGACTAATCTTTATGTTGCAAGGGGTAGGTTTTGACACAAAACAATCAGAAAACAGTGAACTTGGCTACAACAAACTGCCCTGTAATATTTCATCCTTCTTACTAATAAGTGAGAGCCTAGAGTAGGCTCTTCTTAAAGTGCCCATCTGAGTAGAAAACTTTGTACCTTATGACAGAAACACATACAAATTCCTGTGTTATATATGAAAAACCCGACGGTGTTGACATTATTCAAACTATTAGTCATGTTTATTCGGGTTAAACAAGTGGGAAGATATATGTACATATAATATAGTGGTTCTTGAGGATATGTAAATGCTAAAATCTAGAATTATGACCTCCACACCAACAAAACTATGATAAATACAAACATTTTGAATGTGTCTTTCCACTTTTTATGCAATATATACTATATGTTTTCCCTACACATTAACAAAAGATTTAGACTTGATTGTAATATTGCTGCTAGAGTATGGAAAAAAACATAATGCACGTAATAACTGCGAAGAATGAACTTTAAAATTACAAAGTAATAGAGTACAGCAATGAAGGAATAAAAAGTCTCTTTTCTGTGTAGTCAATCCATAGTGAATAGTTTATTTTGTTCTTCCCATGAGTTTGTTGGTATACAACACATGTCTATTGGAGATGCATATAGAAGTGCATGTGTTTATGTGTGTGTGTGTGTGTGTGTGCGCGCGCGCGCGTGACATGTCCATTATCTTTGTCCATTTTAAATAGAAATTGAAATGCCTTACCATTTTCTCATAAATGTCCTCAGTATTGATAGTGTGGGGTTCTTAGTTCCTGTATGCATGCAGACAGATGAACAGAGCAGTTTTAATAGGTCATATGCATGTATGTATGCCTAAAAATGAATCTATTGTAACATGATTCAGTGGCATGGGGTGATCACGGTTTCAACTGAAGGCATGTCCATTTACAAGTTTTACAGGAATGTGTGTATAGGCTGCATTGCCAAAGATTTGATACATATTGTTTTAAACTATGCTAATGAATCTTAATCTTTCAGATGGTTGGTTACAATGAGAAATTAGATGTCTACGGAGCAGTGAATGTAATGGCAGTCAGCTCTGGATACTGCCTTGGCTCTAGTAACTGGGTCATTTCCTCTCACTATGAGAAGGTCGCATATGTTAGTGGCTCCTCCACACTGACAACTCACCCACGACCCATGGATCAGACAGCTCTAAAGAATGCAAATGTATTAATACTCACTGGACTGACACAGACTCCAACTGCAAATCCTGATTCAATGCTGGGAGAATTGTGCATGACAGTGGCTACAACACTGAGGTGTGGTGGTAGTGTCCTCATTCCTTGCTATCCATCTGGAGTTGTGTATGACTTATTTGAGTGCCTCTCCAGCCATCTTGAAAACTCAGGAATGGGGACAACACCTATGTTCTTCATATCACCTGTGGCAGATACATCACTGGCATACTCGAATATTTTGGCTGAATGGTTGTCAACAGTAAAGCAAAACAAAGTGTACTTACCAGAGGAGCCATTTCCTCATGCTGGCCTAGTTCGTAATGGTCGCTTAAAGCATTTCAAACACATCTATACAGAAGGATTCAGCACTGACTATCGCCAGCCTTGTGTAGTTTTCTGTGGTCACCCAAGTCTCAGGTTTGGAGATGCTGTTCACTTTGTTGAGTTGTGGGGGTCCAATGCTCAGAATACTATTGTCTTCACAGGTGAGTTCTCATCTACACACATTCAGCACTGTTTGACCCATGTCTCGGATCAGTCATGGGCTTGAAGGAAAGAGTAAAAAAACAGCAAAAACTAAGCATTCATGAAATATATACACAAAACTGGGAAGCCTTTAGTGTTCACTGATAATGCAACATTCAGTATTAATATAAATATATTTATATATTTCACAATATAATGTGTGTACAATTAGTAGGTGTAAATGACAGTCATATATATTTCATAGCCTACCAAAAATGCATATCATTTCCTTCAGGACTTCTTTCTCTTCATTGAACCAGTTTGTTATTACTTATGGTTCAGTCTGATGGTTTTACCCTCTCAGAATTGTGTAGTACTTACAATAAGAAAATTACTGATGATTTGTTCTTTATCCATCTTCATTCTGGAAGATTACGGTCTTGTGGGATGTGACACAATGTGGTTTGGTGGATAGGTACCGGTATTTCAGAGGAATCTGCTGCCCATCAGAACCTTAGATCTCACCATCTTAACTCTTTGAAGTAAGTTACATGTATGATTTGACAGGATCAGTGCCATGCTCATCACTAAGAAATTATAACAATGAAAGCAGACTTACAGACATTACATATTAACCCCTGTTTTTATTGCTTCGGACATTTAAAAAATCACACATTTCAATGGCCAAGCTATTTGATGCTGTCATGTAACAACAACAGCACACTGGCTAGGGAATAATTAGAATTCTCCCATTTAATATTTGTCAGCATCTGAAGACCTACAGCCCACTATATTATGTGCATAACAAACTGTGACACTGATGTTTTCTACAAACAAATTATTTTCCTCATGGAATGACTCTGTGAGTGAGCACCTAACAGACTAAACTAACACAGGAGCACTTTCAGAATAATGTAAGTCAGTTGGTATATTTACTGGTTGTGTATCATCTACTGAGTTCGTGTATTATCATGTTCATGCAATGAAAATATAGCTTTTTTTTCCCTAGTTTCTCAGATGTAAACTGATGGTTATGCCTATTGTACTGCATTCTCCAGCTGTAGTTTTTTATATTTTTTTTATTCCAAATAAGGTGCCATAAATACATTTGGTTAACTTCACATAAAATGACCATCCCTGTTTGTATTACAACTTATGCCTAGTCTTACAGGTTATGTAAAGTCGCCAAGATGTTTTATAATAACAGAATGACAGGTAATACCCTTTTGAGACATACTTGACCCAGATTTGTATGTTGGAAAGAGAGACTTTTTGCTGGGGTCTAAGATGCAGACATGTTGAAAATCAAGTATTTCATTCAGTAGTGCTATCTCTTATTGTAAGGTGAAATCCCTGCAGTTAGGCACCATGCCTTGAAGAAATATGAGGGGTAGTAATACATCTCCATGCAGTCTTAACCTCAGCACTAGAGGGAGGTGATCTCTTAACATGGAGGTGCACAAACCGTGGGTGCCAGGTCGCCTGGGTGACTTAATTTTGTGCGTGGTCATCAACATTTTCTTTTGTTCTTATGTGGAACACTGGACTGTCATGAAGCCCATTTGGTTCTATATAACGCTAGTCCTTAGTCCCTTTCCACCTTTTTGCAGCCTTCTGCAGTTCCCTTTCTGTTGTTTTTTACCAGGTTGTTCTTGGTCTACCCCTTTCCTTGTACCCTGAATGTTCCTGTTCATTGCATTTCTTTCTGTTGCACCTAGCGGTTTGCGTAGAGTATGGCCAATCCATTACCATTTTCTTCCCATTATTTGGTATTCAGTAGGTGTTTGTTTTGTTTGCTGCTGAAATTCCTATTGAAATTTTATTTGGTCATTTGACATTTAAAATACATGACAGGCATTGGTTTGCAAACATTTGGATTGAATTACTTATCCGTTTAGTTATTTTCCACATTTCTCACCTATACAGTAGGACTGGCTTAACGTTTGTATTAAACAATTGAATTTTAGTTGTAACTAATATATTTTTATTCCTACAAACTGGGTACAACTTCACAAAGGCCCGATTTGCCTTGTTGATATGATTATAAGCATCCTCTAAGAATGCACCACCTATAGCAGCAATGCTGCCAAGATTTGTAAAAGATTTAACCTATTCCATCTCTTTATCATATATTAATACCAGATCTGTACTAGGGTTGACTTTTATTTTCTTAGTTTCAAATTCATTTAGTCCCTCTTTGGCTGCCGCCTCTTCTGATTTCTCTGTCTTTGCTTTTTATCACTTGATCTTTGTGCAAGTAAACAAATGTCATCAGCAAAATCAAGATTTTCTAACCTTTCCATCATTCTCCATTGTATTCCTCTCTTTCTGCCTTTTATGACTTTGTTCATGACATTGTCCAATACTAAAAGAAATAAAGTGGGAGATAATATACAACCCTTTCTGACACCTATTGTTACTTCATACAAGTTAGTCAGCTTTCCTTCATGGACCATGACATTTGAATCATTCATTTAGGAATTTGAGCACATTTACAGTCGTCTTTGGGAACTTTTATTCTTTCAGAACTTGCAATATAACATCCCTAACTAATGAATCGAAGGCATGTTTGAAGTCCACAAATACAAGTTAAGAGTGTGCATTGCCATTCATCACTTGGTTCTAAAATAATTCTAAATGCACTAATAAGATCAATGAATATTCACCCTTTCCTAAATCCTGCTCGTTCTTTCTTTAGGTGGGGCTCCAATACCAGTTCTGCTCTATTTAAGATAAAACTTGTCATTTCTTGGTGTAGAGAGTAATGTTATTCCTCTCTAATTATCACATTTTGAGGTGTTGCCTTTCTCTGGCAGCTTTATTGTTAATTCTTCCTTCCACTGATCTGTATCTCGTCCGTATCCCAGATATCTGTAAATAATGGGTGCATCAGTTTCACTGATGTCTAAATGTCACGTTTTACTTCTACTAGATGAATATTATCTGCTCCTGATGCTTTTCCAGTTGTTATCTGTCTCAGAGCCTTTCTTATATCTGTTTCTGTTGGTGCTTGTGTACTTATACCAGAGTTTTCCCCATTTGTCACTTTTAGTTTTCGTTTACTTCTTCCTCAGTTATCTCACAATTCAAAATTTCAGAAAAGTGGTTATGCCACCTTGATACTTGTTCCTCCCACCCTGTCATTACTCTTACTGGGTGATTCCCATTCTATCTTCTATTTGATAACATAGTAGTAATTTTATATACTTCTTTGTTTTCATTATTGTATGCAACATCTTCCACCTTCTTTGCAAGTTGAACAACCATTCTTGTACAGTATATTTGCAACTCTTTTTAACTTCTTTATCACTATTTAAGAATTCTGCATGTAACACAACTTTCTCTTGTCTTGATTTACTAACATTTACTTGTTCTTTATTCTCTCCCCTCAGGTAATTTCATCCATGTTTTCTCAAAAATTCATTCTTTTTTGATGTTATTCTTGTATCCTATCACATTTTCACATGTTTTTAAATAATCGTCTTTAATAACTTCGTTCCATTTTTCTGTCACGTAATCTGTTGTCTCTTCAGGTAATAATTTGACGAGATTTCTTACTTGTAAATTAAATTCTTCTCTCATATTGTTATTTCTCAACTTTGCTGCATCATATCTCCTCTTGTTTTTCCTAGATGTATTCTGCTTTGCTTTTGTTTTTATTCTAAATTTTGCCACAATTAAATGATGGTCACTCCAAATATCTGCTCATTTTTTCTCACATCTTCTAAACATTTTCTAAACTGATGACTTACAGTTATATGAGGTCTGTTAGAAAAGTATCCGACTTTTGGCCGGGAAAAAGAAACTGGCTTACCTGGAGCGTTGGACACCTAATCACCCTCAAAGTAGTTCCCTTGGGACT
>JGI20166J26741_11729362_pt1 | contig 10654 bp, 7 predicted proteins | sample TergutCu122P5_FD_26741 | JGI IMG/M metagenome (IMG submission 26741) | reverse complement strand
CAACTTGGGACATAGGTGTTTTGGGTTATATCGGTATAGTTTAACATAAGGAACACCCTCCCGAAGTTTGGTCCATTCCTCCTGTGACACCCTGTATATTTATGCAACAAGGATATTTACTGCATTTTTAAGACATGCCACACATTCTCTTTTTTACTTTCCACACAATGCCATTTATTTAATAATTTTATCTCTTTCTGTTCAAATAAGTCATGTTTTCATAAATCATGTGCTAAAATTTAAATATGAACCCTGTTGTTTAAAGGTTAATGTGCATAATATTCTGAGAGTTATTGGTTATTCCACTGTGGGTGTTCAGTACCATGATACTGACAGCTTTTTAGGCACCTTTGCAAAATTTTGAAAAGTGACTATTGGCTTTGTCATGTCTGTCTGTCCGTCTCCTTGGAACAGCTTGGCTTTACTGGATGAATTTTTGTGAAATTTGATGTTTGAGTATTTTTAAAAAAATGTGTTGAGAAAATTCATGTTTCATTAAAATCTGACAAGAATAGCGGGTACTTTACATGAAGACCAATATTCATTTCTGAACATGTCTCACTCAATTCTTCTTAGAATGAGAAATGTTTCAGACAAAAATTTTAGAGAAAGTTGAAACACACATTTTATGTTCAGTGACTTTTTTCCGAAAACTGTGCCATTTATGAGATGATGTGGAAAATTATTATAGAGTACAGCAGGCCTCAGATGACAGTGTGGTGCATGCACATTGCATGCTGGGTAACTAATGATACAGACATGCACTCACAATAAGTAATACTTATGGATTTACCGTTGCACCCATGTGCCTGAATGTTATGTTATATGTACATTGCCTGTCTTGTCTTTTTTTCTGTGTCTTATACATGGGGGGACCCAAAAGAAACTGGAAACGTTCTCTGGTGGCCGGGCCCGTTGTAGTAAATGCTTCCGCCGCTAGATGCCTCTTGCGGGGACCCTTCTGCATTAGTCTGCTGATTGGCATCATCGAGTGAAGTCATGGTGCCACGTAGTAAATTTTTTTGTTAAGTGCCTCTCACTTGTTTGTCGATTTTTGTGATGGCTGAAAAGTTGGAACAATGTGTGGTTGTGAAATTCTGTTTTCTGTTAGGGAAAACGGCAGGGGAAACGGTTGTAATGCTTGAAACAGCTTACAAGGAAGCTGCACTGGGGAAAACACAAGTTTACGAGTGGTTTTCCCACTTCAGGAATGGTGAATTGTCACTTGCATACCAACCTCACTCAGGGCAACCCTCAACCTCCCGACCGGATGAAAACATCGCGAGAATTCGTGAACTGATCTTGGAAGACCGTCACAGAACAATTGACAATCTTGTTGATTTGTCTGGTGTGTCCTGGAGTTCCTGCCAACGGATTTTGAGTGAGGAATTGCAAATGAAAAGAGTTGCAGCAAAATTTGTGCCTCACGTGCTCACGGCTGATCAAAAGCAGTCCCGAGTGGATGCGTGCCTTGAATTGAAAGAACACTTGGAAATTGACCCTGACCTTTTTTTGAAGGTCATTACTGATGACGAAAGCTGGTTCTACGCCTACGACCCAGAGACGAAGCAGCAGTCAAGTGAATGGAAGAGTTCAAATTCACCACTTCCCAAAAAAGCGTGGCGAGTGAAGTCAAATGTCAAGATGATGCTGATTTCTTTTTTTGATGCAAATGGCATTGTTCACTCAGAATTCGTTCCTAACGGTCAAACTGTTAACCAGGCGTTTTACCTACAAGTTCTGAAACGTTTTCGTGACGCGGTGAGATGAAAACGCCCCGAGTTGTGGCAAAGTGGGGAGTGGTGGCTTCACCACGACAATGTGCCAGCGCACAAAGCCTTGAGTGTGAAACAATTTTTAACCAAAAACAGCATGACCCAGCTTCTCCACCCGCCATATTCACCCAATCTTGCTCCGTGCGACTTCTTTTTATTCCCCCGAATGAAAGAAGTCCTCAAAGGAAAACGTATTGCGGACGTGGATGAGGTGAAGAAAAAAATGACGGAGGCATAAAAAGGCATCACTTTGCAAGAGTTTCAGGACTGCTTCGAAAAGTGGAAAACACGTTTGGACCGGTGCATTGCATCAAATGGACAGTACTTTGAAGGACACAATTTTTTATTACAAAATTCTGGTTTCTTTTGGGTCCCCCTACGTATTCAAGATCAGTGGCTGCTGCCATGGCCATATACAAGTTCAATACTGAAAGTGTTCTGAATTTGATCCTGACTAGACATGTACTGATCCCAAAAATAAAATCTATAAAATATCTGTCACTGTGACAGACAGCTGAATACAAGACTACAATGAAGTCAAAGTATTACACACATCATTACTACCTCAAGCAATGTCCGAGGGAACGATAGCGTGGGGAGAGAATGGAGCTATCACTACCACAATGGCTTCACAGATGAATAGTATCCGGGGGTGCAAAGCTTATATTGGTATTTGCAGTGAATTTCTTTGCCAATAAGTTATGAAAAAAGTCTCACACAGCAGTATGTAATCATGTAATATGAGCCACATATTGGAACAAATCTTAAGTCTTCCTTGGTTCCAGTTTATATTTACTGTACTGTAGACCCTCATTTGAACGGACTAATAAGGGAAGTGGGTGGTCAAGTAATGCCGATTATCCAGTGCTTTCAAATTGTGTATGTGTGTGTATGGAGCCTAAAAAGTCACAAAAACGGTAATGCAGTACTGTTTAAATATATCAGTACCTACACATAATACAGAAATATAATTAACCTCATTGTGAATGTAATAAATGATAATTAAGGAGAGAAGCCTGTGTTGGTCCTCTTACATATTTCACATATTCCCATTGCAGACCAGAATTTCAGAACCAACAGATTTCGTCCCCGTTATTTCCGAAGTCCGTACATCAGAGGTCTGTTCATAAGAGGGTCTACGGTATGAAATCTGTAGTGCCAAGATGAAAAGAAGAAAAATGATTTCTTAATGTAAAATCATTTTTATTAGAAATAAATGTGGGTTATTAATATGTACAGCAGAAATCTTGAACACATATAATACAGTAGTGCAGAGTGATATTTACATATTTATTCAAAATGAAGCTGCTGATACATTGTTTGTTACTGCCCAGTTAGTAAGGATGAGTCGTTGCTGATCAGCGGAGGTTCTGATTCCAATCTGGTTTTGTGGCGGGACGTGACAGAGAAACGTCAAAATGAAGCTGAAGAAGCTAGACAGAAATTAGTACTGCAAGAACAGGAATTGGCAAACCTGGTGAAGTCAGATCAGCTGTTGGCAGCACTGAAGCTGGCACTGTCCCTTGATCGACCTCTGCAGGTTCTTCGAATAATCCAAGGTGAGTGCTTTCTTGGAATGAGGAATGGTCTCAAGGGAGTTCCATTAGTAGTAGTTTATACATACAAGAGTGCTGATGTTGTGAACTGAGAAAATTTTTCTTCATACACAGTCAGGTCCAAAAGTTTTAGGACTGATTTTTTTTAAAAATCAAAGACACATGAGGAAGACATATACCTTTTTTCTTTTATTCAAAATAAGCTCCATTGGCATATATACAGGCTTTTGCGTGGTTGTACAGTTTCTGGAAAGCTGCCAAAAATTCCTGTTTTTGGACCTTTAATTCATCAGTTACGGTTTCTTGGATCTCAGCAGCATCCGCAAAGTGGAGTCCTTTTAACTTCAGTTTCAGCTTGGGGAACAGAAAATAGTCTGGCAGAGATAAATGTGGAGAGTACGCAGGGTGATATAGAGTTGTAACATTTTTTTGGGTCAAAAATTGGCTAGCATCTTTGTGGGGGGGCACATAATCGTGCAACAAGAAAAAATCTCGAGAGCAGAATGCAGCTGGACGAACCTGTTGTATGCGCTTCAAGTAGCGACCTGTTACTCCTTTATAAAATTCTGCATTTACTGTTTTTTCCTCTGGTACGAATTCTTTGTGCACTATGCCTTGAGAGTCGAAAAAAATTATCAACATGGTCTTGATGTGGGACCTTTGAATTTCAGTTTCTTTGGCCAAGGGGGTGTCTCACCAACCCATTCAGAACTCTTGTCGCTTTGTTTCGGGGTCATAGGCAAAACACCAGGTCTCATCTCCCGCAATATTTTTGTTAAAAAAATTTTTGTCTGCATCGGCCATGGGGATAATGTCTTGGCAAGATGTGACTCGATCTTTCCTTTGCTCAGGTGTCAAGGAGTGTGGAACAGAACATGCACACAACTTTCTCTTTCCCAAATCCTCTTTCAGAATCCAAAGAACTACAGTCTTGGGGATGTTCAAAGATTCTTGATACGACTTAACGGTCATTTTTGACCAAATCAGCAACAGCAGCAATGTTTACCTCAGTTTGAGTCGATTTTGGACAGCCACCTCTCTTGTCATCTTCTACCAGCTCCCTTCCATCTCGAAATCAAGAATACCACCTAAAAATGTTTGATCAGTTCAAAGCCTCATTTCCATAAGACTTTTGCACCAATACTAGTGTTTCTGTCGCAGATAGACTGGCTTTGAAACAAAATTTTATGGCAACTCTCTGTTCATTTCCATCATCCATGGTGTGTAAAGAAAACTGACTTTACAAGACAAGTTATAACTCATACACTCTTGAAGATAAACAAAGAAACTTGGTGTATGAATGGATGTTGGTTGATAGTACTTAATGAGTTGGCCGATAGATTGCTCTATTTCTCTTATTTAAAAAAAAAAATAATTCCTAAAACTTATGGATCACACTGTGTATACTCCGATTGGTTCATATTAGGGGTGTAAAAATGTGTGATGAGAAATTAAAATTGTAACAACATGGACAGTCACATTTATTTGTGTGTAGTTGAAATGCTGTAGCCTGTCTGAATGTTCATCCTTGCTCTCTTTGGTGTTGAAGTCACTTGATTTTGAACACGTTACCAGCCAAATTGCTCCACAACGTGAGTGTGTTTTGAGTTGCATGCACAACATTGATTCATTCATTCATTCCATTGGCATGTGCAGAATGTGACGATTCCTTGCCGTTCTCAGGAGCTTCTTCCATTCCTCTCTGTTATGTACTTTTCCCTGCCACCCTTCTGCACCAACTATTCTTCCCTCCTCTCTCACCTCATCTTGCCATCTGTTTCTTGGTCTGCCTCTCAATCTTGTTGTTCCCAAATTCATATATAATACCCTTTTGGGAATTCTATTTTCTTCCATTCTCTGTACATGCCCAAACCAACGTAATCTGTTTAACCTTATTGTCTCTATTATAGTAGGTTTTTTAATGCTTGCATAAATTTCTTTATTTGTTAATATCCTCCAATTTTATTTTTTATTGTCATATACTGGGCCTAAAATTCTTCTATACACTTTCCTTTCAAAAATATCAATTGCTTTCTACCTCTCTTTGTTAGTGTCCAAGTTTCTGATGCGTATGTTTTGTCTATTATTGTGTTCTTTAGTCTTAATTTTAGTTTCCTTGATATGTTTTTATTTTTAAAAATTTTTTGTAGCATAAAATATGTTTTATTAGCATGTTTTATTCTTTCTTGCAAGTCTGTTTGGTTTTGTTATCTTCGTTAAGTATAACTCTTAAATATTTAAAATTTTCCACTCTTTCAAATTTGTAATTTTTTATTTTCAAATGTCCTATTTTGTTTTTTTTAAACTATTTTTCCTTTCCACCATCATATATTTTGTCTTTTCTAGGAACCATTTTTATACTCAGTATCACTTTTTGTAATGCCAGATTAAATAATATTGGTAATAAAGGGTCCCCCTGTTTCAGGCCTGTGTTATTTTCAAAAAAAGATGCCAATGTTCCTTCTATTCTAACCACACTTCTTGTCTTTCGTACACATGTTTTGCATATATTCATTAATTTAGTAGGACTTTTAAACTCTTTCATACATTCCCATAGTGTATCTCTATGTATAGAGTCATGTGCCTTTTGAAAATCAATAAATAAATATTGTACACTCTGATTATATCCCCAAAGTTTCTCATTTATTATTTTCAATGCAAATATTTTGCCAATTACAGATCTTCCATCTCTAAATCCATTCTGATGGTCCCCCATAACTTTTTCAATATATGGTTTAATTTTACCAAATATTATATTCGACAAAATTTTGTAAGCTACATTTCCCACTGCTATTCCCCTGTAATTCTCACGCCTATCTCTGTCTCCTCTTTTGTGTATAGGAACAATTATTGTTTCTTTCCATTCTTCAGGTATCCTTTCCTCCTCCTAGATTTGTCTTAGTAGTTCATACATTCTATTCAGTAGTTTATTTCCTCTGTATTTTATTAATTCTGGTTGTATTCCGTAATTTCCAGCCGCCCTGTTATTTTGTAAGTGTATTATTATTACTGTTTTACATCTTCTATAGTAAGTTCTTCTGCTTCAACTTCAGCTTCACTAATTTCTTTATTTCCTTTTTTAATTAATTAATTCCCCTGTTTCTTATGTGTTCAGTAATTTGTCAAAATATTCTCTCCATTTTTTTGCTTTCTCCATTGTATTCAATACCAGTTCTGCTTTTTTGTTCCTAATTATGCTAAATTTATGTTGATATCCTTTCTTAAATTGGTTTACTGTTTGATACAGCAACAGCAGCAATGTTTACCTCAGTGCAAGTCGATTTTGGATGGCCACCTCTCACACCGTGAGTGTGTTTTGAGGTGCATGCACAACATTGATGCAGAAGACAAATAGTAGCCTTGAGAATATGTAATTTTAATTTTTGCCCCTAATTTATAAAGATGCCTGAAAAAATGAGAAATGCTAAGTCTGGTCTTTATGTTGTTGATATAACTGTGCACATCAAATGAAGAGTGTGTGTGTGTGTGTGTTCCTTTATTGTTCTTTGTGCTGATTCTGTGTGTTTCTAATGGTCCATTGGTATCCTGCTTTGTTGCTGTCAAAGGATTCATTCTGTGTTTCAACTACTGTATGCTTATTTTACCTCTCCTCTGCTTCCCCCTTCTTTTTTCTTCTGAAGATGTTACTATCTTGTAGGATGTTATGCCCTGTAGCCTGATATACTGTTACCAGAATTTTGGAGGAACCTGCTTCCTCCATCTTAAAGGTGGAAGAATGAAGTCATAGAAAAAAAATTACTGCGATATTACAGAGGTGCTGAAGCAAGGCCATGAAGGCTTGCAAGATACAGTAAGGCAGCTGGAGTGTGACCAGAAGGAGATGCTGCTTAAGTGTGCCACGTTGTGGAACTGCAATAGCAAGAACTGTCATCCAGCACAAGTGAGTTGCAGCATGCTGAGTGAAACAGAGCAGACTTTTTACAACTGTGTTACAATTTTTACATTATACAAAACCTTCCTGCACAGGACACACCAATACATGCCACAGGGTTTTGATCCTTCTGTGTTGACAACATTGACATTAGATGTTCGTATGCATATAACAGCATTTTAAACAATGACTTATGATTTTTACCAGGAATGTTTTAGCATTGTCTTAGCCATGATTTGCACATTATTGTAAATACAGCTTCTATTTTGTATATTTTAACATTGTACATGTGAGATACATGTGCTGGTATTATATGAGTATATTCCTTTATGATTACATCTCCCTGAGGATGGTGATTTATCACAGAACCAGGTTTATATGTACCTTATAATTTTATTGTATGCATATTTTGATGTTCGTAAATATTTACAAGCACAATGCAGGGAATGGATAATATTAAATAAATTTTTGCCATGGTTTTTGGTAACATACAGTTTTTTTAATTGTTAGTGGCTGATTGCTTGTCACATTGTTCATTGATGCATGGCAGGGAAAGGAAATGATAGAAATTGGTTTAAATAAAACTAAGGAAAAGAAAGTAAATAAATAGCAGATAATCTAATGTATAGAAATTAAAACAAATGTGTGTCTATGTGTAATTACTTGAGAGTGTAAAATGAGGTTAGGTATGTGATTAATATTTTTGTTTCAAGACACTGCCTTATCAAATGTTCCTGTCTAGTACTTAGTACTTACATATATTCAAATTGCAATTTAATGGAGCATTAAAATCTTTCTTTTCTCGTTTATCCTCACCCTATATGTTTGTCATTGTTAGGGATCTAAACAATGTTGCCAAAGTAGTTGCATTGTGAAAGGGTTATAAAATGAAATAAATATTCAGTTACATATTTAGTTATTTGTATAAATAGTATATTAATGTCTAAAAGAATTTGAGGCCTCCGTGACAGATATGTTGATGCAAAGGGACATTTCTTTCCACACAAGTGTTGACACATACATCAAGAACAGACATAGAACTCGTGGCATTATGTCAGGGTTTCATGCCAGCTAAATTCCTTATATGTGTTAACTTCCAGGCATATATGTAGACATGTGTTTCAAGTGCTGACATGTTGTGACAGTAAAATCTCAACAGGTGTATATAATATTTCTTAATTAACAAACTCTTTCAGTATGAAAGTGTTAACATTTCTTAACCTGCTAGTACAGACTCTTAGAGTACTATTGCTTCAGTGTCCATATATGTTATCCTGGATTGTGTGTTGTAGCTGTGTGAATTTTTAAACGTGATCCCAGAATTCTGATGTGTTTGAAATATCTTAACCAGAGTCTGAAGTGGACATATGTTTTCAAAAAGAAACTATTTAATTTGCAGCTAGTGATTTCTGTCCTGTTGGATGACTTATCAAATGGGGCCCTCAAGATACAAGGATTTTCCAAGACATTAGAAGGAACTTTACCGTATACGGAACGCCACTTCAAGAGATTAACGAAACTGCTGCAGGACCTGCATCTCCTACAGTACACTGCAGCATGCATGCAACCTCAATTCCAAGGGGGAGGTGGTCTGTTAAAATAGTGGTGAGTAATCTGTATGCTGTTCCTGTGTTATATCTCTTTTTCCTTGCACTGAAATGCCACTGAGATCTCAAAACTTGTTTCAGAGAAAGCACAGTTTGAAAGTTTTAAACATTTGTAGACACACAACAGATTTGTTATAATTAAATAATGTTCAGTTTTTTGAAAATGGAAAGTGTTGAATATAAGGTCTTTATTTTTAAATAATAAGTGATGGATTTTTGTTTTTACTGTGATCCAGTAACACTCAAGGGAATGTCAATACGTTACACTCCAGAAGGATTTATGTAAAACTTTTATTATAAAAAAGAAAGTTGTTTATTGTGAAAATTAGTGTATAGTGAATACCTTGACAGTCATATCACACGTGAATGCATATGAACTGTGTTAGCTCAGTCAATTTACAGACAGTGGGCTGGACATTCACCAGTTTTCGAAGTTGATGAAGGGGCTTGGACTTATTTGAGCTTGAATCAAGGTGTTTTGAGGCCACTGATTCATGCGAACAGCGAGTAGGAACAGCTAGACAAGGAATTATGAGGAACTGTGCTTCCTATGTGGAGGTGAGGAGATTCTGAAGGGGAGGAAGATGGCTTTGTCTCACCAGAATTCAGTGTTTGATTTCTTCATGTCATCTTCAGGGACTTGTGCATCACCACCTGTATCGTTCAACAACTGTTGTGTCAAACAACACTGGGGTCTCAGAACCACCTACAATAAACTTCAGTAGGTGACTGTAATGATACTGAAAATTATTGCAGCTGCATTTTGTATATTAAATGCTGCATTGGTGTTGTTGCTGAAGCACAGAATAAAAATAAAACAAAAGCAGATCTGAATTTTCACTTATTGCTGTATCCTGAGTGCTCTATTGGATTTTTGAATATGTTAACATTAGTATTAAATTCTCTGTATTGTAAAGGTCCACAAATTTTCCAAAAATCTAGGAACCACGTCAAAATTCTGGGCACCAGACGAGCGACATGAAGCAAGTTCCCTCCTGGGGACCTGGAACCTTTAGGTGCCATTGTATGAAGTGTAATCAACCAGCTATCTTTGCACCCGGGAATTACACACTCCTGCTGTAGTGACAGTTCAGACAATTGTCAAAAATTTTGGTGTAGTAAATTTTCTACCTTCTGTTTGAAGTGATTTATTGGAAATAGGTGTGTAAATTGTTAATTCTTATTAAAATTAATTGCTCTAATATTGTTTCTGGCAGTTCATGTTTTTCTGTTATGTCATATGTCCTTCTGTCCTTCCAAACTTCTACACAGGATTGAAGTTTTCTCTGGTGCTCTCTCCTGCCTCATCTGACTAAGGCCAGATGATAATATGTCATGATGGACACAAAATAATATTCTTTCGAAACACACTTTTAGCAGGTAATTTTTCATCTCTCAGTAAATGATGTATGTGGTTGCCTTTTGCGATAGTTTGGATGTGTGTAGGTTGTTTACTGTTCTTTGTTTCTTTTACACTGATGTACTGCAAACTGCTAATGTGCTGCAAATAGTGGGTGGCCTGACAGGTAGGCCATTAGAAAGATTTATCAGAGTGGAAGTGTTGAATGGGAAGTTTAGGTTAGAAAACATAATGAAGAAGCTTTTAAAGATGTCTTATGAAGTAGATAAAATTTATTCTGTTAAAGAGGAGTTGTGTGTGATAGTCATGTAAGAGTATATTGAGGTTTGATATATGTGGTGCGTTCAAGTTCTAAGGTCTCCTGATTTTTTTCTCGGGAATGGAAGCAGGTAGAAACGTGAAAGTTGTTGGAGAAGACGTGGCCGTTCTTTAGGTTGGGTGAGGCCAAATGGCAACACTCTCCT
>JGI20166J26741_11729251_pt1 | contig 10655 bp, 10 predicted proteins | sample TergutCu122P5_FD_26741 | JGI IMG/M metagenome (IMG submission 26741) | reverse complement strand
TCATGGGCACGGCCTTTAACCTGCCGATAGCCGAGACGAGCTGCACGTTCTGCGGCCAGTGCGTCTCCGTCTGCCCGACGGGCGCGCTGACGGAGGTCGATAACACCAAGGACGTCTGGGAGGCCATCGACGATCCCGATAAATTCGTAATCGTGCAGACCGCGCCGGCGGTGCGCGCCGCCCTGGGCGAAAGCTTCGGCATGGACACCGGCGCGCGCGTCACCGGCAAGATGATATCCGCTTTGCGGCTGCTGGGCTTCGATAAGGTTTATGATACGGATTTCGCGGCGGATCTGACCGTCGTCGAGGAGGCCACGGAATTCCTGGGCAGATTAAACGGAGCCGGCCGGCTGCCGATCCTCACAAGCTGCTGCCCGGCGTGGGTGCGCTTTATCGAGCACCAGTTCCCGGATTTGCTGGATGTGCCCTCCACGTGCAAATCCCCGCACGAGATGTTCGGCGCGGTGGCCAAGAGCTATCTGGCGGAGAAGCTGGGCGTGGGGCCGGAAAACATGGTCGTCGTGTCCGTTATGCCCTGCCTGACCAAGAAATACGAGGCGGCGCGGCCGGAACTCGCCGAAGGCCGGCTGCCGAACGTCGACCTTGTGCTGAGCACGCGCGAGCTGGCCTACATGATACGCGAGGCCGGGCTTAACTTCCCGGAGCTGCCGGAAGGCGACTTCGACCGGGTGATGGGGCAGTCCACCGGCGCTGGCGTAATCTTCGGCGCTACGGGCGGCGTCATCGAGGCCGCGCTGCGCACGGCGGCCTCATATATGGGCGAGCCCCTCGAAAACGTCGAGTTTCACCAGCTGCGCGGCATGGACGGCATACGCGACGCGTCTGTCACCCTCGCGGGGCGCGAGCTGAAAATCGGCATAGCCAACGGCCTCGGCAACTCGCGCAAGCTGCTGGAGCGCATACAGGCCGGCGCGTCACAATACCACGCCATAGAGATTATGGCCTGCCCCGGCGGCTGTGTGGGCGGCGGCGGCCAGCCCTACCACGGCAACGATTTGCGCGTTATCGGAAAGCGCGCCGAAGCGCTCTACGCGGAGGACGCGGACAAAAAGATCCGCGCCTCGCACGAAAACCCGGAGATCATGCGGCTTTACGCGGAATTCCTCGGCGAACCCGGCGGGCGGAAGGCGCGCGAACTGCTACACACCACGTATACTAAAAGGGCTTAGCACAATGTATTATCTAAATCTTTACAAATTCCACTGGATTGCTTCGCCCGTATAAGTATCAGTATACGAAGCCCATTGGGCTCGCAATGACGGCTGGAAGGTATGTGGCCACTTACAGCCGCGTCATTGCGAGGGCAAATGGCTTGACAGTCCACGCTCGTATGCGCCCGAAGCAATCCAGTTCACGCATGTAAAAGTACTGTTTTTTGTGCAGACAAATTGTAAAGTTTTAGATATTATGCGGTGCTAGCGATGCCCGGCGATATGTATAATGATTATTAACCCCATGAGGTGCGGTATGAAATGCGACTTTGACTACTGTATTTATAACAAGGAACTCGCCTGTATACTGGAGAGCATCCAGATAAACTCGCTGGGCATGTGCGAAGAGTGCATGATGGTGACTATACCGGACGGAACGTTGGAGTCGCTGAAAAAAGAGCAGCTTATATTGGACTGTTACAGGAATGACCCGGTCTAATCCCGCTCCAAAAACGACGCGTAGCCCGCTTTCACCGCCAGCAGCCCGGCGACCGTTTTGCTGTCCGTGATCTCGCCGGAGGCGATAAGCCCGACGGCCTCGTCCAACGCGCGGCGCTCTATCTCGATAAACTCGTCCTCGTCCAGGTTCTGCGCGGTTTCCGTCAAGTCCTGCGCCAGGTACAGATAAAGCTCTTCCGTGCAGAAGCCGACCGACATATCCAGCTTGCACAGAAAGCTGAGTTTGCCGGCTTTGCGGCCTATTTCCTCCTCCAGCTCGCGCGCGGCGCAGCCCGCCGGGTCTTCGCCCGCGTCCATCATGCCGGCGGGGATTTCCAGCGTGAAGCGCCCCAGCGCGTGCCGGTACTGGCGCACGAGGATTATCATGCCATCCTTATCCACCGGCACAATGCCGCACGCGCTGCCGCGCTCGACAATCTCGCGCTGGGCGGTGCGGCCGTTCGGCAGCGTGATTTCGTCCACGCGGACGCTGAGGATTTTGCCCTGGTACGGGCGCTTGGAGGAGACAACTTGGTAGGGTTCAGGCATGTTTTTGCTCCAATATAAGGATATAAAGGTAAATAAAAGGTTAGTAAAAGGCGTAAGATCCTTCGCAGGCTCAGGATGACAAGAGGGGGCTGGGATGACAAGAGGGGGCTGGGATGACAAACTTATTCGATTGCAGTGTTGCATTCGATACCGCGGCGCGATGTGGGCATCGCGCCCTACTATGCCGATTGCGCCGTACCATCTTTTTTGTCATTCTGAGCTTTGCGAAGAATCTTGTTTTTGTGCCTACCCATTAGAGGCAAAGAAAGGATTAGCCAAAGGCGTAAGATCCTTCGCAGGCTCAGGATGACAAACGGGGGTTGTTGGATGACAAACGGGGTTTGTCGCGGCAGTTAGGCGGCGGCGTAGGGCAAGGGCTCTGCTCTTGCCGCGCCTTGCCGGTTTGTCTGGCCTCCGGCCTCTAGTACGAACCCTTGCCCCACAAGCCTAGATTGCGGGCGTAACCCCGAACCTGATCCGGGGCCGCAATGACGGCTGTTGGGGGCAATGACAGGGGGAAGCGGCGGGCAGGGTCTGGGGGGGGCGGCGGGAGCAGAGCCCCCGCCCTACGGTTGCACGGTGGGCGACGCGCGGCGGGGGCGGCCACGCCAAGCGCTTTCGCGGAGCGAAAGTGACGCGAAGCGCCAGTTTGCCCCGAAGGGGCAAACCGCAAGAGGCCGCCCATACGGGACTGTAGGGAACGGTCTTGACCGTTCCGCTTTCGTAACGCGGCGCGGCGCGATGTGGGCATCGCGCCCTACAACAGCACTGTGGACGGCGCGGGTTGCCGTCATTGCGGCCCCGGATCAGGTCCGGGGTGACGCCCGCAATCTCCCCTACGGACAGCAGCGCCGCGCGTCACCGACCGTGCTACCGTAGGGCGGGGGCTCTGCTCCCGCCGATTGAGGACAGGCGGCAAGAGCAGAGCCCTTGCCCTACAAATGCCTGCATAAACCCGCTTGTCATCCTGAGCTTGCGAAGGATCTTACGCCTTTTGACTATTCCAAAAGAACACGCCCTTACGGTTCATACTCCTGCTTTTCCACAAGTAACTATCTAGCCTCTAGCTTCTAGCCTCTAGGATTGTCAGCAAATCCGCGGCAGGCCCTCGCCGGAAAGCGAATCGACGAGCCGCCTGCCGCCTATTTCCGTCCGCATGACCACCGCGCCGCCGCAATCCGGGCTTTGGATTTCATCCACCCGCCCGATAATGGCGGCGTTTTTGCCGTATTTCGCGGTTTTAAGGGCCGCCAGCGCGGTGTTCGCCTTCTTTTCGGGCACGAACACGGCCAGTTTGCCCTCGTTGCCCATGTACAGCGGGTCAAGGCCCAGTATGCCGCAAAGGCCCTTTACCGCCGGGGAGACCGGCAGGTCTTTCTCGTTTATGCTTATCTGGCAGCGGCTGGCCCGCGCGATCTCGTTCAGGACGGTGGCCAGGCCGCCCCTTGTGATGTCGCGCATGGCGCGGATGGGGACGGCGGCGTCGCGCAGGGCTTTGACCAGGCCGCCCAGCGGCGCGGCGTCCGTGGCGATGTCGTTTTCAATGCCCATGCGGGCGGAGAGGATGCACGCGTGGTGGTCGCCCAGGCTGCCGGAGACGATGACCGCGTCGCCGGGGCGCGCCCCGCCGGCGCTGACCGGGCGGCCCGCGCAGACGCCCACGCCGGATGTGTTGATAAACAGGCCGGGCTTGGCGCGGGCCTCGACGACCTTGGTATCGCCCGCGGCTATTTTTACCCCGGCCTCTTTGGCGGCGCGGCTGATCGAATCGGACACGCGCTCCAGATCGTCCGAATCGAACCCCTGCTCGATGATGAAGGCGGCGGTCAGAAACTTTGGCTGCGCGCCGGCCATAAGCAGGTCGTTGACGGTCCCGCAGACGCAGAGCCGTCCGATATCGCCGCCTTTGAAGAACAGCGGGTCGACGACGAACGAATCCGTGGTGAGCGCGATTCTTTTGGGGCCGCCGATATAGAGCGCGGCGGCGTCCTCCGCCCTGGCCAGAATATCGTTGCCGAAGTATTTCATAAAGTATTTGTCTATCAGGGCGGCGGTCTCTTTCCCGCCGTTGCCGTCGGCCAGGGTGATTTTCATTTAGCGCCTCATTCGTGTCTATTAAACCTGTACCAAATGCCGCAGGCCCCTTCCGCCGAGACCATGCAGGGCCCGACGGGGCTTTCGGGCAGGCAGGCCCTGCCGAACAGCGGGCATTCGCCGGGGCTCATTCGGCCCAGGATGACGTCGCCGCAGGCGCAGCCCGCCGCCTGTTCCGCGGAATCGGAATAAAAGGCCGGGCCGCCGGCGTCCAGGTATTTGTATTCCTTTTTAAGGACAAACCCGGAGCCCTTTATCACGCCGATTCCGCGCCAAAACGCGTCGGCGGGCTCGAAATATTGGCGGATGGCGGCCAGCGCCGCCGTGTTCCCATCTTCGCTGACGACGCTTTTATACAGATTGGCCATAGCCGGCCAGCCGGCCTTAAGCTGCCGGACGATTTCAAGAATTGCGCCGATTATATGGCCGCTTTCGAAGCCCGCGACGACGAAGGGGCGGCCGTATTTTTCGGCCAGCGCCCTGAACGGCGCGGCCCCGGTGACGACGCTGACGTGCCCCGGGCAGATAAAGGCGTCGATGCTGTTTTCGTTATCGCAGATATATTCTATGGCCTTCGGCGTGTTCTTCAGGGCGGTCAGAAGCCGTATGTTCCCGATATTATTTTCGATTATTTCGCTCACAAGCAGCGCGAAGGACGGCGCGGTGGTCTCAAAGCCCACGGCGGAGACGACGAAGCGCCTGCCGGGCTCATCCATAGCCGCGCGGGCGGCCTCCGGCGGCGAGAGCATAAGCCGCACTTCCGCCCCGGCGGCTTTGGCGCGCGAAAGGGAATACTCCGTGCCCGGCACCTTTAGCATATCGCCGAAGCTGTAGATCACAGCCTTTTCGGCCGTGCCCAGTTCGACCAGCCTGTCGATATACGCCGGCGGCGTCACGCAAACGGGGCAGCCCGGCCCGGATATCAGCCTTATTTTGGGCGAGATAAGGCTTGGCACGCCCGATTTAAGGATGGACATCGTGTGCGTGCCGCAGACTTCCATAATCCTGATCTCCGGGCCGTCGTAGGCCCTTAATATTTCTATCGCCCGGTCTATGGTCATTGGATATCGAACCCGGCCATTTCCTCGAAGATGGCGTTTATCTCGTCGGAGGTCTCTTTCTTAACGATTTCAATCGCCGAGCCCGCGTGGATAAGCACGTGATCCCCGGGCCTGGCGCTGACGAATTTGACGCTGACGCGGCAAATGTTGCCCAGCACGTCAACCTTGGCGTCACCGCCGTTTATTTCTATCACTTTTCCGCATACCGCGACACACATGACACTCACCTCTCTACATACAACCCAGATACGCCTGCCCCAGGCAGATTCCGCCGTCGTTCGCGGGGACGGCGCGGTTGACGAATACGCCGAAGCCGGCGGCTTCGAGCAGCGCCGTTGATTCGGAAAGCAGGATATTGTTCTGGAAAACGCCGCCGGAAAGCGCCGCGGCGTTTACGCCCTTCGCCTCCCGTATTAAAACGCATTTGTCCCGGACGAGGCGCGCCAGCGCGAGATGGAAGCCCAGCGCGGCGGCCCGCGCGAAGCCGTCTGTTTTGCGCTTGTCCGCGCCGAACGCGAGCAGGGCGTCAAATATGCCGTTCCAGCCGATGGCCCCGCCGTTTTCGGAGACAGTGAAAGCCAGCGGTATGGGCGGTTCGCCGTATTTGAGCGCCAGGCGCGCGCTGTTTTCGAGCAGGACGGCACACTCCCCCTCGTAGCTGTTTTCGTGTTTGAGATTCAAAAAGGCGGCCAGCGCGTCGAACAGGCGGCCCGCGCTTGAGGTTTTATGGACGTTGATTTTATTGGCCAGCGCCTTTTCGATGACGCCGAAGCGCGGGTCGGTCACGGCGTCGGCGCGGCCGGCGGCGTAAAGGTAGCAATCCAGGGTTTTCAGCGCGTCGCTGACGGAGGCGTCCCCGCCGATCACGTCAACATAAGCGAGATGCCCGGATCGTTCGCATTCGCGGCCGCTTAATAAAAGAAATTCGCCGCCCCAGATATTGCCGTCCGCGCCGTAGCCCGTGCCGTCGAACACGACGCCTATCGCCTCGCGCAGGCCGTGTTCGGCCATGACCGAGGCGGCGTGCGCGTGGTGATGCTGGATATAAGTGACGGAGAGGCCGAGGCTTTCGGCGAAGCCGGTTGAAAAATACCCGGGGTGCATGTCGCAGACGGCGGATTCGGGCTCGATATTCAGCAGCCCGCACAGATCCCGCGCGGCTTCTTTATACGCCGCGTTCGATTCATAGGATTCCAGGTCGCCCAGGTACTGGCTGACATAGGCGCGGCCGTTTTTCGTCAGGCAGAAGGCGGCCTTAAGGTCGCCGCCGGCGGCCAGCAGGCGCGCCGGCTTCGCGGACTGGATCAAAATCGGGTTCGGCGTATAGCCCCGCGCGCGCCTTATCAGCTGCCAGTCCGATTCGCGCCGCTTTACCGGCAGGGCCTTGACGACGGAATCCTCCACACTCCGGATTATCCGCCGTTCGTTGTGCAATACGCCGAAATTTGACGCGCGGCCGAATTCCAGCATGGCCGCGTCGTCTTTGATGATGGGCGCGCCGGAGAGGTTGGCGCTGGTCATAACCAGGGGGCCGCATTCCGCCAGCAGCATGTGGTGCAGCGGGGTGTACGGCAGGAAAGCGCCGCATTGCGGGCTGCCGGCCAGCACGGATTCCGCGAAGGGGCTACGCTTTAAGTCCAACAGGACGATTGGGCGCTCGGGCGAGTTCAACAGCGCCCGCTCCGTTTCCGATACGGCGCATACGCCCTCAATGCCCGCCATATCGGGAAACATCACGGCGAACGGCTTTGTCTCCCGCGATTTCAGCGCCCGCAGCGCGGCGGCGCTGCCCTCATTATAAGGCGAAACGGCAAAATGAAAGCCGCCGATACCCTTGACCGCGGCTATCCCGCCGTTTTTAATCAGTTCAACCGCTTCTTTAAACGCCTCGTCCCGCAGCAGGCGCCTGCCGCCGCGCTCGAATATCAGGCGCGGCCCGCAGTCGTGGCAGGCGATGGTCTGTGCGTGCAGCCGCCTGTCACCGCGCGAGGCGTATTCCCCGGCGCAGGCCGCGCACATCTGAAATTCGGCCATAGCCGTGTTTTCGCGGTCATAGGGGAGTTTTTTTATGATGCTGTAGCGCGGGCCGCAGGAGGAGCAGCTGATGAACGGATGCCGGAAACGCCGGTTTTCCGCGTCATACGCCTCCGCCATGCAGTCGACGCAGACGGGCAGGTCGGCCGGGATGAGGATATCGGCCCCAGAAGGGCCGCCGCCGCTCTCTTCTATGATAAACGCCGTGTATTCAGGCCGCCCGGGGATATCGGATATGTCTATCCGCTCTATTTTCGCGAAAGGGAGCTTTATATCACGCAGTTCCTTCAAAAACCGCCCGAAATTCCGCGCGGGGCCGGCCGCGGTTATCTCGACTAAGCCGCCGCTGTTTTTGACAGACCCGCCCAGGCCGCAGTTTGCGGCAAGCGTGGCCACATACGGCCTGAAGCCGATGCCCTGCACCACGCCGTATACGGTCAGCCGTTTATGACAGGCGACGCTTTTTGAGCCAGCCATTCCGATACTTCCCTGTAGCCCGCGGTATCCCCGGCGTTGATTCTGAAGAGCGGCGCGGTTTTGTTCAGGGCGCGCACGCCCTTTGTGAAATACGCCTCGTCAAAATCGACGTAGGGCGCGAGGTCGGTTTTGTTGATGAGTATGGCGTCGGCCTTCTCGAAGGCCAGCGGGTATTTGTAAGGCTTGTCGCCGCCCTCGGTAACGGAACAGACCAGCAGTTTGATGTGTTCGCCGATGACAAATTCCGCCGGGCAGACCAGGTTGCCGATGTTTTCGATAAAAAGGACGCCTTTTCGGATGGCCAGCGCGCGGTAGGCCTCGTCCACCAGCGGGGAATCCAGGTGGCACGCGCCGCGCGTGTTGATCTGAAAGGCCCGGACGCCCAGGGATTTGAGCCTGTCTGTGTCGATATCCGATTCGATGTCGCCCTCGATCACGCCGCACTCGAAAGGCAGCAGTTTGATGATGTTTATCAGAAAGGTGGTTTTGCCGGCCCCCGGCGCGCCGAGGACATTGACGCAAAACACCCGTTTTTCCGTCAGTTCTTTTTTCAGTTCGGACGCGATTTGGTCGTTTTTGTTATAGACCGATTCCATCACGCTGATTTCTTTTTCCATACATTCACCTATATTTCTATTGATTTTACATAAAATTCGCGGCCGATTTCCGTCGGGGAGCCCTGGCCGCCGCAATGCGGGCAACTGAAAGAAAAAGGCCGCCTCTTGAACAAAGCGCCGCAGCCTTCGCATTTGAGCAGCGGTTTTACGCGCTCTATCGCGAGCGCCGCGCCCTGGCAGAGCGTGCCTTCGGCGATGACGCCGAAGTAGAGGTCGATACATTCCGAGAGATAGCCGGAATAATCGCCGACGACCAGGTTAATCTTCCTGACCGCGCCCGCGCCGTTTTCCCTGGCGTATTTTTCGGCGATGCGGATGATTTCCGCGGTTACGGGGTATTCGTGCATAACCGCCCTAGACGGCCTCCTGCGCGGCCGGGGGCTTGGACGCCGCCGGCTTTTTGGGTTGCGGCGGCTCGCCGGTCAGAATTGTTTTGGAGCTGGCCGCGTAGGCGGGGCTGGACTGCTCGTTGGCCATAGACAGGCATTTTGTGGGGCAGACCTCGACACAGCCGCCGCACTGGATGCAGTTTAGCCGCTCGATAGACCACACGCCGTCTTTGCGCGCGGTTTCTATGGCCCCGGTCGGGCATTTGCGCTGGCACATGCCGCAGAAGATACACGCGCCGATATTGTTTTCTATATGCCCGCGCGTCCGCTCAAAAACGGGCCGCGGTTTCGCGGGGAATTCGAGGGTCGCGGGTTTTTTGACCACGCTTGTCAGAACCGTTTTGACTATGCTGAATAGGGCCATCGCCGTTGTCTCCTTGTGGGTTTGTTTGGCGGTAAAGCGGGCGCGCCGGGGCGTCGCGCCCTACGGGGTTTACCGTTCGCAGCAGCGGGCGCGCCGGGGCGTCGCGCCCTACGGGGTTTACCGTTCGCAGCAGCGGGCGCGCCGGGGCGTCGCGCCCTACGGGGTTTACCGTTCGCAGCAGCTGATGCACGGGTCGATTGTTAAGACCAGAATCGGCACGTCGGCCAGCTGACAGCCTTTGAGCGTATGGACAAGCGGCGGGACGTTCGCGAAGGTTGGCGTCCTCACGCGCATTCTCTCCAGAAATTTTGTGCCGTTGCCTTTGACGTAGTATATGACCTCGCCGCGGGGCTGTTCGAGCCGGGCGATGTACTCGCCGTCGGGCGCGCCGGTTATCTTGACGTCGATGGTTGTGTCGCCCGGCATAAGCTCCGCGCATTTGCGTATTATATCGAAGGCCTGGTATATCTCCCTGATCCTGACGACGCAGCGCGCGTAGCAGTCCCCGCCCGTTTCGACGCAGGGTTCAAATTCCAGGTGTTTATACGCCCCGTAGCCGGTTCTGCGCAGGTCCATGTCTATGCCGCTGGCCCTGGCCATAGGCCCGACGGCCCCGAGGTCGTGCGCCTCCTCTTTTGAGAGCATGCCCACGCCGACCAGGCGCGACTTGACCGAGCTGTCCCTGATAAAAACGTCGGTGATCTCCTTAAATTCGGCCTCGACGCCATTTAGTATATCCAGCATAGTCTTCATCATCTCCGGCGTGATGTCCCTGCGCACGCCGCCGACCTTGCAGACCGAGAAGATAACGCGCCCGCCGGTGGTCATATCGAAGATATCCAATATCTTCTCCCTGAGCCGCCAGGAGTGCATGAACAGGCTTTCGAAGCCGAAGGCGTCGGCCAGCAGGCCGAGCCACAGCGTGTGGCTGTGTATCCTGGAGAGCTCCGACCATATCGTCCGCAGGAACTGGGCGCGATCCGGCACTTCGATGCCCATCACGTTTTCGACCGCGTGGCAGTAGCCGTAGCCGTGGATAAAGCTGCATATGCCGCAGATGCGCTCCGCGACGTAGACGTATTCCTGGAAGTCCTTTTTCTCCACCAGTTTTTCAAGCCCCCGGTGGATAAAGCCGATGGAGGGTATCGCCTCGACGACGGTTTCATCCTCCAGCACGAGGTCCAGGTGTATCGGCTCGGGCAGGACGGGGTGCTGGGGGCCAAAGGGTATGACTGTTCGCTTACCCATACTATTTTCATCCTTTAAATTAATTTGTAGGCGTAAGATCCTTCGCAAGCTCATACTGTTTCTTAATGAAGGTTGACATAAATCAGCTATCCTCCATTGACGCGCGCAGACCTGCGAATAAAAGATTTCGCTGTGTCTGCGCGCATTACGGA
>JGI20166J26741_11729140_pt1 | contig 10655 bp, 6 predicted proteins | sample TergutCu122P5_FD_26741 | JGI IMG/M metagenome (IMG submission 26741) | reverse complement strand
TGGTATGGACACAAAAGTTGAACCGCCACCAGATTTTTTGGCCACGAAGACCGCAGCTTCCGTTGGTCGCTGCTGTCCAACTCTTATGTCCAGGTCAATAATTCATCATGTTATTGTGTCTGTTCTTTTGTTTATCAAATTTCCTGATCAAGTGCCTGACAGTACCGGAAATAAAAAATATGTCAGGGGCGACCGTGCGCAGCGAAGGAAGCCCCGGCCAAATTTTTCAAAACGTGTTTCCGCACGGCACAAATTTTATTACCATACAAATAAACCATGATTCGCGTTTACAATACGTTGAGCAAAGCCAGGGAAGAGTTTCAATCGGTCAAACCGGGTAAAGTGGGAATATACCTTTGTGGACCAACGGTTTACAAGCCGAGCCACATCGGACACATGGTCGGTCCTGTGATTTTTGACGCGATCAAAAGATACCTGGCCTACAACGATTACGATGTCACTTTTGTCATTAATATTACGGACGTCGACGACAAACTGATCGCCGAAGCGAAAGCCAGGAACATCCCGATGTCGGCGGTTGCGGATGAAATGACGGCGGATTACATGCGAAATCTTGACGCCATGGGGGTGCTCGACAACGTCGATCATTTCCCGAAGGCGACGGAATACATGACGCAAATCATTGATTTTGTTGAAGATTTGATCAAAAAAGGCTTTGCTTACGAATCGGAGGGGGACGTTTACTTTGACGTGACCCAAGTGCCTGATTACGGTAAATTGTCACATCGGAGCCTTGAACAGATGCTCGGAGAAGGCGGCAGTACGGTCGGGCAGAAGCATTCACCTTGTGATTTTGCCCTTTGGAAAGCGGCAAAACCGGGCGAACCGTCGTGGGACTCGCCGTGGGGCAAAGGACGCCCCGGCTGGCATATCGAATGCAGTGTCATGAGCGGGGCGTTGCTCGGCGAAACATTCGACATTCATGGCGGCGGGCTTGACCTCGTCTTTCCGCATCACGAAAACGAAATCGCGCAAAGTGAATCACGGTATGGCTGTCCGATGGCCAAATACTGGCTGCACAACGGGTTAATGCAAGCATCAAATGAAGTCGGCAAGGTTGGGGGACGTAACACCCGCGATCAGGAAACAGCAGCCGAAGCCGGTGATTTGCAGTCCCAGGAAGCGGGAAAAATCAGCAAGTCCAAAGGAGCCAACGCGTTCCGCGACATGCTCAAACAATTCGACCCGGAAACGATCCGTTTCTTTTTGCTTTCGTCGCATTACCGCCGCCCGATTGATTTCAGTTTCGAACGAATTGGAGAGGTCGGCAAAGGTCTGGAAATGTTTTACCGCTTCTTTAAACGTTACGAACGGATCACCGGCGAAAATTTTTATCGGGTCATTGCTGCAAAGAACAGGAAAAATGGAGAAAATGCGTCGTGCAACAACCCCTTTTTGAAATCCATTTATGAATTAAAAACGGAATTTCTTGAAGCGATGGACGACGATTTCAATACCGGCGGTGCGACCGGCGTTTTGTTCGACATGCTCCGTTTGCTCAACAAATATGTGGACGACAACCGGCTTGAGACGGAAAAAACGCCCGACGCTGAAAAATTACAATCGATCAAACAGGCGGTCAAAGTGTTCCGCGAGCTTGCGATGACGTTCGGCCTGTTCCGTCAGCCTCCAGAGGAAAAACCGACCGCCGCCAACAATGAAATCGTCGGAAAATTAATGACACTGTTGATCGAATTGCGGGCAAATGCCAGAAAATCGAAAGATTTTGCAACGGCGGACAAAATCCGCAAAGACCTGACGGATGCCGGAATCATCCTGGAAGACCGCCCGGGCGGCACGGAATGGTCGCTGATGAATTAAACCGTATACAGGCTGGCGGTATAACCAAAAATTTTTTTCAAAACGGAAATTGTGGAAATCACATGGAAATGTCAACAAATCCACCCATTCCAGATACGTCAAACGAACCGGAAAAACGATTGAATTTTATCGAACAAATCATTGAAGAGGATGCCAAAAGTGGTAAATTCGGCAATCGGGTGCATACCCGTTTTCCTCCGGAGCCGAACGGCTACCTGCATATCGGACACGCCAAGTCAATTTGTCTCAATTCAGGTCTCGCGAAAACGTATCACGGAACGTTCAATTTGCGGTTCGACGACACAAACCCGACGAAAGAGGAAACCGAATACGTCGAATCGATCATCGAAGACGTCGAGTGGCTCAGCGGCATCAAACAGGAACACATCTTTTATGCCTCCGATTATTTCGAACAGTTTTATCAATACGCGGTCGACCTGATCAAAAAAGGGAAAGCGTTTGTCTGCGACCTGACAGTGGATCAAATCCGGGAAACCCGTGGCACGCCAACCGTTCCCGGCACCGAAAGCCCGTTCCGCAACCGGAGTGTCGAAGAAAATCTCGACCTGTTCGCGCGGATGAAAGCGGGGGAATTTCCCGACGGCTCGAAAACTTTGCGGGCCAAAATCGACATGGCGTCCCCCAACTTCAACATGCGCGACCCGGTCATGTACCGCATCGTCCATGCGGCGCACCATCGCACCGGCAACACTTGGTGCATTTACCCGATGTACGATTGGGCACACGGTCTTGAGGATTCCATTGAGCAAATCACACACTCGGTTTGCACGCTCGAATTTGAACATCACCGACCGCTTTACGACTGGTTTATCGACCAACTCGGCATTTACCATCCGCAGCAGATCGAATTCGCGCGGCTCGCCCTCAATTACACGGTGATGAGCAAACGCAAACTTTTGCAACTCGTCAAGGAGCATTACGTCGGCGGTTGGGACGACCCGCGCATGCCGACGATTTGCGGCCTGCGACGACGCGGTTACACGCCGGAATCGATCCGCGAGTTTTGCCGGCGCATCGGCGTCGCCAAGTTCAACAGCACCATCGACGTCGTGCAACTCGAAAACGCGTTGCGGGACGACCTCAACAAACGGGCGCAGCGTCGCATGGCCGTTCTCAAGCCGCTCAAAGTGATTATCACCAATTACCCGGACGGTCAAACGGAACTGCTCGACGCGATCAACAATCCGGAAAACGAGGCCGACGGAACGCGGCAGGTGCCGTTTTCGAAAGTGATTTACATTGAGCAAGACGACTTCATGGAAGACGCACCGAAGAAATACTACCGTCTTGCCCCCGGCAAGGAAGTGCGGCTCCGTTACGCTTATTACGTGACCTGCACCGATTTCGTCAAAGACGCAAACGGCAACATCGTCGAAGTGCATTGCACTTACGACCCGGCAACTCGCGGCGGATCGTCGCCGGACGGACGCAAAGTGCAGGGAACTGTCCATTGGGTTTCGGCGGAACATGCCGTTGATGCGGAAGTGCGGCTTTACGACCGGCTTTTCACGAAGGAAAACCCGGACGATCCGAATGATCCCGCCGATTTTAAAACGTATCTGAATCCGCAGTCGCTCGAAGTGCTGAACGGTTGCAAACTCGAACCGGCACTCAAAAACGCGACGCCGGACGACCGTTTCCAATTTGAGCGGATCGGCTATTTCTGCGCCGACAGCCGCGATTCGTCGGAGGCAAAACCTGTGTTCAACCGCGCCGTTTCCCTCCGCGATTCCTGGGCCAAACAGGAAAACAAGTAAATCGTAATGTTTCGGGAATGTATATTGTGGCGGCGAGAAAAAATGCACAACGCTTCCACGTCTGTCGGTTGCGACGAAATACCAAAGTTGCGTAAAATAGGATATCTGGTTCATTTCGGCGAGACCGGCGATGAACCGGACACGCTTATTTTTTACTTCCAGCACAGTAAGAAAAAAATCGCCATGCCACGTATTGCCGGTTGTTGGACTTCACGTCCTCAAAAATCCTCTGATACCTTTTCCCAAATGGTTGCGCCGTTGACCAGAAAGGTTTCAGGAATGGACGCGGGAATCGATTGTCGGCAAAGTTTGTCTCATGTTTTTCACGACGAAACAAACGATGTTCAACTTGGAACGCTTGATGGTCATACTTCGGCAACATCCATCAATCACGACGGTTCCGAAATGCAATACGCCGCCGGCATGCCACCCTGTTTTTTCGTGCAAAATGATCCGAAATTGGCTATCGTGCTCGACGGTTATTTGCATGATGCCTGCGTTGACCGGGAACGGAGTGATCTCGTCGCGCATGGGGTGACGTTTCGTTCAAACTCCAACGCCGAACTCCTGTTGCTGATGTATCGGGAATACGGCGTTGAATTTCTCAAAAAACTGGACGGTGCCTTCGCTTTCGCGATTTGGGACGGTCGCAATCGCTCCTTTCTTTTGGCACGCGACCATTTGGGACAACGTCCGCTCGTGTATTATGCGGATCGCGAACAATTGCTTTTTGCAAGCGAACTCAAAGCGATTCGCAACGTGTCTCACATCCCGAAAGCGATTCATCCCGTCGCTCTTCAGCGTTATCTTTTTTACCAGAATATTCCTGAACCCCTGACGATCTACGAAAAAATCGCCAAACTGGAGCAGGGGCATTACGCAATTTGGCATGACGGAACCATGAAGGTCAAGCGTTGGTGGGATTACGATTTCAACATGGAACAACCGGAAGTTTCCGTTGAAGAGTGGCGGGAACGAATCGGCGAGACCCTGCCGAAACCGATCAACGCCGCATTCAATAATAAAACGCATGATGTCGGCACGTTTTTATCGGGCGGAGTCGATTCGACAATCATGACCGGCTTGTCGGTCGAAGCGGCAACGCGATTCCACGCACCGCCCGTTCACACGTTTTCGATCGGTTTCCGGCACGACGAATACGATGAGTCCGTGATCGCCAAAAACACGACTCAGCGTCTGAAAACCGATCACCATGAACAGGTGCTCGGCAATCACGCCGCCGAACATATCGTCGAAATCCTGCCGCAACTCGCCTGGTTTTATGACGAGCCGTTTGCCGACAGTTCCGTGATTCCGGTTTGGAACGTGATGCAATTGGCAGCGCAAACATTGTCGAAAAACAGCGTGATTTTTTGCGGGGACGGCGGTGACGAACTTTTTTCTGGTTATTTGCGGCATCAGGCGATCATGCTTGCAAGCCGGCTTGATCTGATTCCCCGTCCGGTTCGACGTCTCATCGGCGGTCCGATGCGGCGTCTGATTCCGGCCCCCGTCGGTCAAAAATCGCGCATCCGGAGAATCAAACGTTTCCTGGAAGCGATCGGCGACGACGACCTGAAACGTTACAGCCATTGGACAACGCTCTTCAATCATCAGCGGCTTCATGAATTGCTTGCCCCGGACCTGGCGACATCCCTGTCGAAAGAGGAGCCGCTGGAATGTTATGAAAAAATCGTGACAAGATGCCGAAAACGCGACAGGATCACCCGGTTTTCCGTCATCGATCTTTTGAGCGGCATCTCGAATAATGCGATGGTCAAAGTCGGTGTTGCGGCGTCTGCGTTCGGCGTCGAATGCCGTTTTCCGTTTTTGAGCCGTGAGATGGTCGAACTCGCCTTTGCGATTCCGGGCCGGTACAAACGCAAAGGAAAGACCGGTAAAACGATTTTGCGGGATACGTTTCGCCGATTCCTGCCGCCGGAACTGGAGCGGCATCCGAAAATGGGATTCGGCGCCCCGCTTGACCATTGGCTCCGCAGCGGACCTCTGGCCGACCATGCCCTTGAAGTGCTGACGGACCCGAAAACAACGGCACGTGACTATTTTCAGCAATCCACCGTCGAACGACTGCTCGAAGAACATCGGCACGGCGTTTTCGACCACGCTTACCGAATCTGGGCGTTGCTCATGCTCGAATACTGGCACCGTGTATACAATTGAAAGTGAGTGGTTATCATAATACAGGAAAACAGGTCAAAAAACGCACCCGCAAAACAAAAATGGAATAACTTATGCCTCTTTTTCGTAAACGTGTATTGGACAAATACTTAACGCATATTCACGAAGTTGGTTCTCAACATGTTGCACTCTTGGAGGATTGGGCGAAGAATCTGGAACGCGGAATCTACGACAGCGAAACACAAAACGACAGCGTATTCATCCAGCGCATTTTGGTTGACGTTTTGGGCTATGTTGATAGTAGTGATGGTCAACAGTGGACTGTAGCAAAAAATCAGCCGGTCGGAAGTGGTAATGTTGATGTTGCCTTGGGACGTTTTAGCCCGGATTCCGCCGTCATCCTTGCTCCATTCGAACTCAAAGGCGCAAAAACCGACCTGGACGCAATCATGCCCGGACGCCACAAGACCCCCGTGCAGCAGGCATGGGAATACGCCATGGATGCAAAAGGCGCACAATGGGTATTGGTGTCTAACTATCGTGAAATACGGCTTTATGCTGTGGGGTATGGACGTAAGAACTACGAATCTTTTGACTTGGCAAAGCTGACAGCTCCGGAACAGTACGCCCGTTTTATTTTGCTGCTATCGGCGCAAAATCTGCTGGGCGGCCAAACCATGTCTTTGCTGGAAGCAAGTGAACAGGATGATAAAGACATTACAGACCGTTTTTATCAAGAGTATAAAGACCTTCGCTCTCGCTTGATTGATGCCATTGGCACCGACAACTCCGTAAAAGACAAATTGGATTCTATCCGCTATACGCAAACGATTTTGGATCGTATCCTGTTTGTCGCTTTTGCCGAGGACAGAGAGCTTTTACCAGATAAAACACTGGAAAAAACCTATCAAGCCGACAACCCTTTTAATCCCCAGCCGATTTGGAAAAACTTTGTCGGGCTGTTTCAAGCCATTAACACGGGAAAAACCCAACTCAACATTCCCGGCTACAATGGTGGGCTGTTTGCCGATGACCCCGAATTGAATGCCCTGAATATCAGCGATGAATTATGCAAAGGCTTTAAAAAAATCGGTGAATATAGTTTTGACACCGACATCAGCGTTGACATTTTAGGGCATATTTTCGAGCAATCCATCAGTGACCTGGAGGAACTGAAAGCCGCTGCCAAAGGTGAAATTGGCGAGTTTGACAAAAAAAAGAGCAAGCGCAAGAAGGAAGGTATTTTCTATACGCCGCCATACATCACCCACTATATCGTGGAGCAAGCCGTGGGCGGTTGGTTGGCTGAAAGACGCAGGGAGATCGGTTTCGATACTTTGCCGGAACTGAAAGATGCGGACTATGACAGCATCATGAGAAAAAAACAAAGAGCCAAAGGTCAACAATCCGGTTATAAAATTGTTTATAATGAAAACATCAAGAAACATGTCGAGGCATGGGAAGCCTACAAAACAGTACTTTCCACGATTAAGGTGCTTGATCCCGCCTGTGGTTCCGGGGCGTTCTTGACCGAAGTATTTGACTGTCTTTATCGTGAAGGTCAGGTCGTCAATAAAGAACTTGCAAAGCTCCAGGGCAATTACGAACCTTACCTTTTTCGCTGGGACACATATATTCTTGCCAACAATCTCTATGGGGTGGATTTGAATCAGGAGTCTGTCGAGATTACCAAACTCTCACTGTGGTTGAAAACCGCGAACCGGAAAGAAAAGTTGACCTATCTTGATGACAATATCAAGGTCGGTAATTCCCTGATTGATGATCCTGCCATTGCAGGTGACAAGGCTTTTCACTGGCACAAGGAATTCCCGCAAGTCTTCGACAACGGCGGCTTCGACGTGGTGGTCGGTAATCCGCCATATGGCGGTGATTCAGTAAGAGATGAGAATCAAAGAGAATTTCTTACTACAACGATTGGAAAAGCTCCTGACTATGAGATATATTATTGGTTTATTGACAAATCCCATCTGTTATTAAAGGAAAAAGGCATCTGTTCATTTATTATTTCCAATACTATTTTATTTAATCATTTTGCAAAACAATATAGAATGAATCTGTTTAACAAATGGTTGATAGAAGAAATTTTGGATTGTACGAATTTTGTGATATTTAAAGATGCAACAGTAAGAAATATTGTTTTTAGATTTTCAAAACAAGGTAATACTGATCAATTAACATATTGTCCAACAAAAGAGATAATGGATTTCAATTCTTTTGCAAGTCGAAAAAGAGAAACTGTATCAAAAAATATAGTGGAAAACAATAATCAGAATTGGGGATTATTGTTCAAATTGTCTCAAAAAGAGTTAAACATCGTTTCAAAAATCAGGAATAACGGCGTTTTTTTGAAATCTGTTTTTCCAGAAACTTCACAAGGATTAATCGCTTATGATAAACACAGAGGTCAAAGTGAAAAAATAATCAAATCAAGAGCTTACCATTCTTTTGAAAAAACAAAAGAATGTCACAAAGAGTGGCTTTATGGAGAAGATGTGACAAGGTATTCGGTAAAATGGAATGGCAGAGAATATATTGAATATTGCGATGGGGTTGCAAATCCACGTAATCCCTGTTTTTTTACAGGCAAACGGATTTTGATCAGAGAAATAACCAATCCAAGAATTTTTGCGGGAATAACTGAAAAAGAATTATATAATGATCCTTCTGTCCTGATTGTCAAAGACCATAAAAACAGTCCTTTGGCATTGGAATGTTTGTTGGCGATTTTAAATTCCCGACTTGCGACATATTATCACTTCAACTCTTCACCAAAAGCAACAAAAGGCGTTTTCCCCAAAATACTCGTGGATGATATTAACTGTTTCCCCATTCCAAATGTCACAAAAAAGCAACAACAGTCAATCATCACTCTTGTCAACAAAATGCTTTCACTTAATTCAGATTTACAAACCAAACGCCAACGTTTCCTTAAACGGCTTGCTGATAATTTCGAGAGTATTAAGCTCATTGTCGCTTTGGAGAAATTCGATGAAATGAATTTTAAACAATTTATTGCGGAATTGAAAAAGCAAAAAATCATGCTCCCGCCCAAACAACAAGACGAATGGGAAGAACACTTTGACACCTATGTCACCGAATGCCAAAAACTGATCACCACTATTATGACGACCGACACGGCTATTGACCAAATGGTTTATACTCTGTACGGTTTGACGGACGATGAAATAGCCATCGTTGAGGATGGAGTAAAAACAAGTGTCCCAAATACTAAACATCCCCGAACTTCGCGGGCTTGACACGCGGCATGACCTGGTGCGCATTCCCCCGGAGCTTGACATTCCGCTGACAGGGCGCGTGCGGCGGATCATCGACACGATTGCGTTCCGGAGGCTTGCCAAAATCAGCCAGCTCGGACTCGTTTCGCTTGTTTATCCGGCGGCCAACCACACGCGATTCGAACACTCACTCGGCGTGTATCGTATCGCGCTGCTTTTTCTCAAGCAAATCGCGCATGACGCACGGTTTTCCAAACGATTGACGCCGCACCATGCGGAACTGCTGATCACGGCGGCGCTTTTGCATGACATCGGGCATTGGCCGTTCTGCCACCCGATCGAAGACATGGGGCTTCCCGATTTTCCGAAGCACGAACAGTTTGCAGAAACCTTTCTTTTGCAGGGTGAACTTGCCGGCTTGTTGCAGGATGATTGGAACATCGAACCGCAGAACGTTTTGGCATTGATCAATAAAACAGGCTCCGACCCGGTGACGCATCTGCTGACAAGCGTTCTTTCCGGTCCGATCGACATCGACAAAATGGATTATTTGTTCCGCGACAGCCTTCATGCCGGCGTTCCCTACGGGCGGCACTTCGACCAGGGACGCCTGATCGGGAGCCTTTGCCTCAACGAACGGGAAAACGGACTTGCGATCACCGACAAAGGGAAAACAGCGGCGGAATTGATGGTTTTTGCCCGTTATGTCATGTTCAGCGAAGTTTACTGGCACCACAGCGTCCGTTGTGCGACGGCGATGCTGCAACGGGCGATTTGGCTGATTCGGGAGAAACTTGATTTTTCGATCTGCTCGCATCTCGGCGAATCGAAAATGATCGACCGCTTGCTTGATGTCTCCCGAAACACCGCGGCTTACGATTTGTTCGACCGCCTGTTCGGCGAAAAACGACGACTTTACAAACGGGTCGTGCAGTTCAGCATCCTGGAACAACCGGAACTGTACCGCCTGCTTGCCGGAAAACCATATCCGTTTCTGTGCGACTGTGCCGAACGCCTTGTCGCGCGGCTCAACCAATCGGGGTTGCAAGTGCATGACGATCACGGCAAACTGCGAACGACGCCGGTTGTCCCGACCGAACTGATCATTGACGCGCCGCCGGTCGAAAGAGAGGTCGAATTCAAAATCGACGTGTTTGATGCGAAAGAGAATCGTTATCGACCGCTGGAAACCGTTTCACCGGTCGTGCGGGCTTTGGCGAAAGAACAATTCGACGATTATGTCAAACGGGTTCGTATTTTTGCAACGCCGGAACTCGCGAAACAACTCCGTCAACTGCCGAATCTCGCCGAACTGATCTTCCGCTGTTGTATCGACCATTATTGTGCCGCCACTAAAATTTGAGCTTGCCCGATGAATCGCCTGCATCGCCGACAATAAAAAGTCTCGCTATTTTGTGCACATCAACAATGTCGGCGCAACAGGCAGCCATGGAAGCGGTTCAAATTTTATGATCGCATCTATAGTACCCGACCGGAGTTAGGACTTGTGAAGAAATAACGTGGTCTTTTTAATAGCAGCCCGTTGCTTACGGCAAAAGTATCTCCACAATTATTCTCTGTGGTTTGGCATGATATTTTGTAGTAGTTTTTTGATATTTGCGATTTTAGAGCAAATTTG
>JGI20166J26741_11729029_pt1 | contig 10656 bp, 4 predicted proteins | sample TergutCu122P5_FD_26741 | JGI IMG/M metagenome (IMG submission 26741) | reverse complement strand
GCATTAGAATCATAACAAACTCTAAACCAAGAGACTCTTGTAGACCGCTCTTTAAAAAATTGAAAATAATGACAATGTTCTCTCAATACATTTACTCTTCCATCATACATAGTCAATAATAGACATTTATACACACCTAATTATGAAATTCATAAATGTAGAACGAGGTATAACAAGGATCTACATCTACCAATTGCTAACACAACAAAATATACTGAAGGACCATATTTCACTGCCATAAAACTTTACAATCACCTTCCGGAATACATAAAATCCCTATCGTTAGACCAAAAACGTTTTAAAAATACCCTGAAGAAATTTTTGTGTCAACATTCTTTCTATTCTATCCAAGAATACTATGAATTTAAAGAGACCTTTTAAGGTTTGAGCTAAGAAAGGATTGAAAGGTTACTACTCAAGACAAAGTATCAAGTAAAGAAGAGAGCTTGACCAATGTGATAAATTTAATTCTGACTTTATTAAGAATATAAGTATACCTTGTTTTTAATAAGTATATCTTGTTTTTAATACGTATATCTTGTTTTTATTATCTTATTGTACAATAGTGGATCATATTATTGTTATTATTGACAACTGTAATACTACAGACTTATATACACTTTATATGGGCAATTTCTACATCCTGGGTTATGCCTGTAATAGGATACAAGGAAAATAAAAGATGATGATGATGATGATGACATGCTAACACCTCGAAACTCTGGTATCCGTATAAAAGGAACAATTACAACTGAGTGTATTAATACAATCATATACACACCCGTCTTGTGGTCTGCTATACTAACACTGGAGTAGTTGTTAGATATATGTCTGTCAGGGTGATGTTTCAGTGAAGCTTACGTTCTTGTGTGTGTGTGTGTGTGTGTGTAAACACTTAGCTCAACCCTTTTGATTTCAAGGGCTTCCATGCACGTTTACACAAAACCGTACATTTGAACTTCTGCTTTGTGTAACAAAAGGCAACGCAATGAAACAATGGTAAACTTATAAATGAAAATACAGCATTATCTAAACAGCAATTATAAATAAAATACCTTCAGAGGGTAAGATACAGTTACCAATTCTAACATGTTCTCACAGTAATCTAATTATACCAAACACCGCTTCCTAATTGTTGAAATTTACCTGTTCTCGGGTTTCAAAAGTGCTTCGGTAATTGCTGTCAGTGTATAACAAATTTCTTGCCAATTTTTACTTAGTAAAAGTGTTGGCAAACGTTCATAGCACCGGAATACAATTTCGTCTCCTGACGCATCTGCGAAACAATCATCTTGCTCCACTTCTGCTAAGCCACTTAACCTATTATAAACATTGCTAATGCCCGCCATTCTAACAGCACCTTTTCCACCATCTTATGATTACAAATTTCTCTACAACCACTAGATGATCTGTGACAACAACCATGTTTTGAAGTTTGAGCGCAAATAGCACGGGTACCGCACACGATTCCTAACCCAGCAGCTTCTTAGTGAAACCGTCTGTGCCCGGTAATATCCGTGTCACAAATCGGGTGGGAATCCACAACCGTACGTTACATCCTTCCTACTGCAGGACGAGAAAAATTATAATAGTTCTATGCAGTGTCATGCTGTATCATAAATAGTAAGCACCGTGTCGAAAAAATCCGTACGATTTGATAGCCATGGACAACTAATGCATTGAGCTATGCCCTGTTATGGGATATTACGCAGCGTAGGGTGGGAATTCGAGGAACCTTCCCGAAATTCGTGATCATTGAAGCTGGAACCAATATTTTGACCCGAAACGTCGGTAAGGTATCATAACTCTACGTTGTGTAATATCCCAGAAGAGCGCATGTCTCATGTACATCGCGGCGGAAGCCTGGAATCATGCAACTCATGCATATTTTGTGAATTATCAATTACTACATGGTTAAGTTTCCGACATATATTCTGTACCAGGTATCCTTCTCACTGCTATCTAATAAATAAAATATGTTTTGAGGCATTTAGTGGTCAATGGAAATTGTAAAATACATTTATAAGCATCAACCCTTCTGTGACTCTCCAGGATGTCTTTGGGGGAAAAAGTTTGTTGTCGTGTTGGCATTTGAGTGACTTAATTGTCGACTAGCGATATTAGTGGTGAAGGTGACTGGCTGCTTTGGAAGCCTAAATTTGAACATACCGTAGAAGGTACTATATTACATTAGTAACAATAAGAAAAATGTAGTATATACGATGTCTGATACTAACTAACATATTTTGAGGGCATTTTAAGTGTGTAACATGTTTTGAATGTAGGTAGTTACGTTATGTGTAACGTGTTGGAGATAAATAAGAGCGATAGGTTAGGTGACAATGTGTGTAGTCATAACCAGGAATAAAAGCAGTATAAATGAATGAACGTTTTACTTGCAGATGTTTCTGACCCGGTCTGAATATGATAGAGGTGTCAATACCTTTTCTCCTGAAGGAAGACTGTTTCAGGTATGTAATGTACAAAAATATGTTATCACAAATTTCAAATTGAATTTAGGTTTTGTTCGCATTTATTATTCATAGTGTATACCATTAAGTAGATAAGAAGCAATGTTGCCCGATTTGACATGTGAAGGTTTGTTCAAAATGTCTTGTTTTTCAATACTTTCTGTTCTAGTTATGAGCTAAACACACAATGAAGTCTTTCATAAATCGCCTGAAAAGTTATGTAAGAATTTTTCGTGAGCACATTTTATTTCTTGAATGTTTGGTCTAATTTTCATTTAACATTATCTACATTTTCTACTTATGGTTCTAGATAGTTGGGGTTGTTCTTGATACATTATTGTTGTTCCTGCCTTTGGCTACGATACTTATTTAAGTGTAACTAGCATTACAGTGAAGAGGGCATTCTTCTTTTTCAAGTAGTTGTTATGAAAGGAACTAAGAAGTAGTGATGGTTGGAACTGACTGAGTGTGGCATTGGAGTTTAACATTGAATCACCCCCACCACTACCACCATGTCCTCCTCATTTCCTTCTTGTTTTCCCCTTCTCTGCCTGACTGACCCTCCTTCCATTTCCATAGGTTTTATGATGCTCTTTCAAGTGTTAATCATCATAGCTGCTGTGTAATATTTGGCTGCATAATTGTATATACCATATAGTAAAGTAAGGAAAATTTTAGGTGGAGTATGCAATAGAAGCCATCAAGTTGGGTTCCACAGCAATTGGAATATGCACTTCTGAAGGTGTTGTTCTTGCAGTGGAAAAACGCATTACGTCTGCTCTCATGGAACTGACAACAATTGAAAAGATTGTGGAAGTTGACAAACATATTGGTAAGAATCTTGTTTACAGAAGGAGGTCTCTGCATGGAGTTAGGGCCCCTCTTGAGAAGCTAGTTAGATAATAAATTATGTACATTTTGTGGGGTATGATTTAATTACTGTGTTTACGAGAGCCTGTCACATCTGTCTTGTGTTATGGACTGCCTTTTTTAATTACTAATGTAATAAACAGCTAGGAGGAGCTTCACTGCTCTCATTTTCATCAGCATCTGGTGTTGTTTCTGCAAATGATTGCATTGTTATTACCATACATGTCCTTTCAGTTGACTTATATGTTATAGTTCTTGTGGTAGGTTTTCTTTCTGATTTTTGTTACAGTGTATAAAACTGCATGGGGCGCACAGTGGCGTAGTGGTTAAGACACTGTGCTACAAACCGGCATGTCACGGGTTCGATTCCTGATGGTGTCATTGGAATTTTTCAGTGACATAATCCTACTGGTCGCACTATGGCCCTGGGGTCGACTCCGCCTCTAACAGAAATGAGTACCAGGTATATTTCCTGGGTGTAAAGGCGGCCAGTATTAAGGCTGACAACCTTACTATCATCCTATGCTGTTGTCATGAAATCTGGGAACCATAACTTCCTGCAGCCCTCTGGGCCACTCCAGGCCTGTAACAGGACTGCTTTACCTGTATAAAACTGCATGTTAGAAATTTATGTTTCTGACACTGTTTTTATGCAAGGTTAAAAACTTTTTTTGCCATATAGATAAAATTTCATCTGTTGTTAATTTTCTTCCATCACTCCTGATCCCTGATGTGCTGCTGTTTGATAGCAAATTCTGTCAAGTAATAAATACTTATTTATGCACAAACATTTTTTTATTTATTTTTTAACCAACTTTTTAAACGATCTCTTAACATGTCATTTGTCTGACATTTTTCTTGTTAAGAATGGTCCGAAACAAGGAGATGCTTTTTCCCCATAGCTTATCAGCTGTTCAAATTCAATGGGACACGTCAGATGCTGGTCTGTGCTGATTGTGTTATTGGATAGTTGCTAGCGAAGAGACTTGTCTAGAAATAAATCTGAGAAAATCGAATAAATGTCCATATCTCATGAACAGAATGCAGGACAAAAATCACAACATAAAGCGGTCAGTGAATCCTTTGAAAATGTGGCAAAGTTTGGGTATTTAGGCACAGCTCTAACTAATCAAAATTACATTTGTACTGAAATTAAGAGCAGATTAACAGCAGGAAATGCCTGCTACCATTTGTTTTGAGATTCTGTTGTCTTCCTGTTTGCTATCTAAAAATATAAACACTGAAAAAGAACTGTAATTTGGCCTGTTGCTTTGTATGAGTGTAAAACTTGGTCTCCCACTTTAATGGAAGAGCATAAGCTGAAGGTATTCAAGAATATGGTGCTGTGGAGTATATTTGGGCATAAGAGGCAGGAGTTAATGGGGGACTGTAGGAAACTGCACATTGAAGAGCTAACTCATTTGTACTGCCTACCAAATATTTGGGTGATCATATCAAGAAGAAGGGGATGTGTGGGGCATGGGCACTTACAGAGGAGAGGAGAGGTGCACACTGGGTTTCAGTAGGGAAAGCTGAGGAAAGAGGCCACTTAGAAGCCTTAGGCATAGAGGGGAGGATAATATTAATATGGATCTTAAAGCGGTTATTTGGGAGGGCATGAGCTGGGTTCGTCTGGATCAGTATAGTGATAGTTCGTGGGGCTTGTGAATGTCATAGTGAACCTTTGGTTCCCATCCAGTGTGGGAAATATCTTGACCAGCATAGGAACTGCAATCTTTTCAAGAAGGGCTCTGTTCCATGGAGATAGCTTCCTTAACCAGCAATTATTAAGTAGTTTGAATGCAGTTGTGAAAATGCAGCATATGCCATGAACATAATTATGTATTCAGCAAAGTATTACAGTTTACATTTGCATCTGGAGCTTCTAGGAAGAAGTTCTGGATTTATGAGGTCTTGTTATCATGCAGTATGTGTTGGTTGGATACATAACTGTAATGATACAGTTTAGTACAGTAGAGTCTCAGTGTTTGTGGTCAAGACTGTCACAAACATCAGAATGGTGAATGTCAGAATCCATTTCCAATGTAAAACAGCCACCTGATTCCAAGAGCTTATGAAACACCAGTCATAAGAGTGTAAAATAACCTCAGGGAATATCAAATGGAAAAAATACACACATTTTTGGAAGCATAAAGTGCATTAAGTTATTGTAGCAGTCTCATTCCATATTGCATGAAAGCAGTTGACCTCACGTAAGGGAAGTCAGAACTTGACTGAGCTGAGAGTGATCTGTGCAGTAGCAGGAGAGTGGGCGTAGGTGGCTCACCAGCAGTGTGTCTCATCAAATTTCATCAGAACCAGTTATGAAAACGAGTGATGACAGGATGTTGAAGATCTGACCATTATGGTTTGTGAATGATGGAATTCTGCTGCACAGTATATTATAGAATCCACAACAGGAGTGGTCAAAGCACTAGAATAATATTATGTTGTATGTGTTCCAGGCTGTGCAGTGAGTGGCCTAATGGCTGACTCAAGAACCCTGATTGACAGAGCAAGAATTGAATGTCAGAACCACTGGTTCATCTACAATGAGAAGATGAGTGTAGAGTCCTTGGCACAAGCAGTGTCAAACTTGGCCATCCAGTTTGGAGATTCAGATGATGATGGAGGAGCAATGGTAAGACACTTTTGCATGTGATAAAAATAGGGATTTGCTCCAAAAGATGTGGCAGCTATTTTTTGGGCTCAACCAAAAATGTGGGAGTGTGAGAAATGGAGTGTATATGTCTGAAATTATGTGGTGTGTACTTGTAAATTTTATCATCAGATGGGGGTATGGTAGTGGAGCCACTGGTACGTAGTGAGCAAAACATGTGCAGTTTGGATAATGGTTTTATCGTTTTATTTTGGCGTACTAAGTAAACGTAGAACGAAGGGTAGACACATGCTACTTGTACAGACAGTCAGCAGCCTTCAGAATTGTCCCAGGTTTAACAAGTCTCCATCACAACAAAATAATTTCAGTCTGATGTGACATGCCTCACAGTATCTACAGTTACACCTTATTTAAATTATATGGCACTCAGTTGGCTGCTGTGTTGCAAATTTTTAAGTCCTGTCATAAAATTCAGAGTCCTTTAGGCAGAAATCCCTTTATGCTTGGCTAAATCCTTCACCTTCCAGAGCCTGTTGTTATCCATACAATGGTCATTAATGGTCACTGATATATGAGTGAACGGTCATGGAGTGTCACCTACTGTGATGCATACTGCATTTGACACCCTTCCATTGCTGAATGCCTGTACTCACATTGCCAGTGTTCAGTATAGTAAGGCAGCATTACCTATTAATTTGTGTAGCTCGACATGGCATTCAGGTGCATTTGTTTGTCACAGAGGTGTTGTTTACATGTGTGAAAGCTGTTCCACCTTACAGATTTTTATCACTATACAAGGTCATCAAGACATTGATGCATGCAAGATGTGTTTGCACTTCTGTACACACACACGTCCATCCGGTGGTAAGATTTACAAGTACTTGCCTCCTGCTCAGAAACGTATGTAATCCGTTACCTGCATTGCCACAGTTTTTGTCACAAAAAGTGTAGTTGTCATAACTTGTGCAGTGGACCAGGTATAATTCTTTTGCATTAGTATTATTAGTTAACCTTTAGCGTACGGCATTTAAATTCAGTTTTCGTGCCCACAGTACGGAGTTTTTCTGTGACAGCTCTTTAAATCGTTCCGCATGTTTGACAATAAACGTTTATAAAAGATGAATCGAAGTTGATGAAATAATTAAATAATCTGCACTGTGCTGCGAATAAATCAGAGATATTGCAGTTCAAAAAAAGATTCAGTAGAAATGTTTAGTACATACATGCAGGAAGTTAATTTAAAAGTTTTATAATTTTCAATTTATTTTACTTACGCTTGTGTTTTGGGCACGATGTATGCACAGGAAATTTCAGTTTCAAGATATGTGGAGTTGTGCCTTGGCGTGGTAGTGTCACCTTTACTTCACACGCACACGCTACTTTCTGAAAACTTCACTAACATCTTTTTTCTTCACACCACTCGCAGTTCACACACGATATTTTAGCTGCGTCGCTGTCACAGACCGCGACTGACCAAACTGTGAGTGCTGTTGCAGTCTATCTACTGGCGCCATCAATTCTGTATATCTTTTCACGAGGATGATAAGAGAGTCTGTACATGATATTTTCTTAGTCCATCAAGGAAAGAGTGACTGAAACAGAGATATTTCAGCGGTTGTTAAAAATGCATAAAATTCTATTGCCTTAGTTAATAAAAATGTATTTTTAAAATTTTAAATTTCTTTTCCTTACATTTCCAGCTGAGGCCCCAATTTTACATAGGGAGATCCAGTTGAATAGCCTGAAATGTTTCAGAGATTTGCCTTGGTGTGGTAGTCCCCAAAGCATGTGGTATCACAGCACAGAGCTACATCACACTTTTTGCATATCATTGAAACATTTCTGGTGACACCCTTGGCCGAACACGCACTACATCTTCTTCGCGTGGCAGATGGAATAGGCCAATGTTGCCTGTCACGTTCGTCAAGCCTTAGGACTTGAGTGACTGTGGTAGGTGGTCTTCCTACTGGCCTGTGCACATTCCGTTCATGCCCAGCCTGTGCCAATAAATTCCACATTAGGGTATTCCGAAAATCTCTGCGAAATTTTCTTACCCCCTAATGAGGAAAAAAGAATGTGGCTATTCAGGATGGTCAGGTCAAACAGGTGGAAGAAGAGTTTCTTTGTCCACTTCCATGTCCGACGGTTGATAGAATATGAATTCGCCATTCTATCTCCCTTATCTACATAGCCCATGTGGCGGTTATAATCCGCCACAATTTGTGGCTTTATGGCCTTCCCATTAGTATCGCAGAAATTACCCTCTGCTGGTGGGTCATGTATGTTAGTCAAAATACGTACGTCACATTTGTCCTTCCATAGTATTGTTGTCAAATCACCCCTAGTCCATACCTGTAGGTCACCCCCATTTGAGTGTCATTCTCTTGGGGCCTAAGTCCTGTGGCATGCCCTTCCTGTTGGGTCGGACAGTGCCACAACAGTAAATTTGTTTCGTGGCCAAGTCATTGAATAAGTCCGGGGAGGAAAAGTAGTTGTCCATGTACAGTTTGTGGCCACGTCCCTGTATTTTCTCTGTCAGTTGTGACACTGTCGCGTGAGTTGCAGTCAGGTGTTGCACAGTGTGCTGTCTGTCTCTGCCCAAATAAACTCATATTATATGTGTATCCAGTCTCGTCACACAGTTTGTAAATTTTGATCCCGAAACGTTTGTGTTTCTTGGGTATATACTGTCGAAAAATGACCCTTCCTTTGTGCTTAACAATAACTTCATCTACGGCTAGATGTTCAGAAGGGCTGTAAAATTTTGAAAATTTCTCGTTCAGAATGTCAAAGAGCTGTCTCATTTTCCATAGTTGGTCAGAATTTTCGTCCGTCATGTCAGGCTCATTCTTGTTGTCTGTGAAATGTAGGAAGTGAAGGATGTGAAAGAATCTGTCCCGTTTCATAGCGTTACTGTAGAAAGATGTGTAGAAATTTTCAGCCCTTGACCAGCAGTCTGTCAGTTTGTCCCATATGCAGTGTCCCATTTGTATTGTTATTGCAAGAAACACAAACATTTCGGCCTTAGTCACGTCAGGTAGAGGCAAAGGTCCCTCGTCAAATCTGTCAAGGTGGTCATGGTAGTATCTGTTTGTCTCCACCACCAGCAGTGTTATAATTTCCGCAAAATACAGTAGGAAAACACTCAGTGGACTGGAGCTGTCGTCTAAATGTGGCGCTTCACTGTTTCTTTTCCCCCTGGGGCCCCCTGTAAAGGTGTGTGCTACACCTGTCTGAGGGCTAGAAGGCTGTGCCCACTGTTGACCTGACCCACTCTGGAAACCATCAGAGGCACTTGTCGAAAAGGAACTGCTGGACACTTGACCACTGGATGTTGGGCGGTCCGGTTGCAGGTGTGACACCCCTGGCTCGTCTTGGAAATCTCCCTCGTTGTCAGACGTGCTGTCACTAGAGCCCGCTGCATCTTCACTTTCACTGTCCCAAACCAGTTCAGAAATTCGCCTTGGGGACAGGAACCTGCGTTTTTGTGAACCACCACTCATGACTGCTGTTAGTGTAGTTGATAGCATAACTCGATGTGCGGTTGTAGGGTGGTCTTGGCGTGGGCCAAAATACTAGATTATGATGACGTTGATTGTGTAAGATGATTTATTACAGTGGTGTGGAATACAAATGAAGATAGTAGTGCTGAGTACAGATTAGGACAGTCCAGGTAAGCCGTTGATAGCTGACAGATGTGCAGACCAAGTACAGTTGTACACTACAGCGTGACTGATACTTCAATCTCGCCCCCAAATTCTGTTAACCCAATTTTATGTGGGGTCCTTAGGGCATTGGCTCGGAGAGGAGCGTTAGTGAGTAATGTTCCAAAGCATCTCCTGATTGGACCTCAGTGCCATCATTTTTGGCGTCCGAAACGTTAAGTTATTTGGAGGTCTTAAGTCTGCTTCGTTCCCTACGTGGTAATGAATCTTTTGACACCTACACTAATGCAGCTCCTTCCCTTCCCAATGGCTATTATCACAAAAATTCTAATATGGTCTAGCTTATTTCTTCAGCACTATAAGTGAAGTTGGCTACATTGTAAAATACACAAAACAATACAGCATTCATAAAGTTAATACAGGTTCCCACCATCTAGCGTTAAGTATGCAGGTTATGTGAATTTAGACATTGCAGAGCTCATAAAACTAATGGAAACCTCTAGCTTCTAGCATAACAAAAAATGTAAAACAAAAGTTAATTGTCTAAGTTAGAGGAACTTAAAAAGTCTCTAAAATGCGTCTCGGAATTTGGGATCTGGACAATGTTTTCGTCAACTCTCCCTCTGACCGCATATGCTGTCTCATTACAGCTGAGAAAGGAATATTCAGTCCGACAAGAAGTAAAGCAGTGAAATGCCTCGTTATTTCAGCTGCATTATGGCTCTGGTATTTTACAGACCAATCTCTTTATGTCCATATGTCAAACTCAAATGAAAATATAACCCAGTCAAGCGTTATCAATTTCAACATAAGTTATGGGAAAGTCATGACCTCACACTGCAGCCAGTAATTACTCATGTTTATTTGTGTTGGCGTATGCATCTTGCAGCTTATATTTCAAACCTTCATTATAGAATAGAACAGAAAATTAATTGAAATGTAACACAGGCTTTAGAGAACATATAACATTGGCATTTTATCATATACAGACAGTTGGTGCTTAGTCCCTTTTAGTACTAATATATGTGGC
>JGI20166J26741_11728918_pt1 | contig 10657 bp, 7 predicted proteins | sample TergutCu122P5_FD_26741 | JGI IMG/M metagenome (IMG submission 26741) | reverse complement strand
GATCCATCTTTGACCGAAACGTCGTTATGCAGCACATACGTGTATATTACAGCCTTTGAAGGCTACTTGATATCACGGCCTTACTGAACACGGGCGATATCTACCATTTCCCGAATTTTGGACATTGCAATACCGACTAGAGTGTGGGTACTTCTCACTGCTATTTATTACCGACGCCTTGTGATATACTTTGCAACTACAGACGACTGTTACATAATGAGAGGATACGGACAGTATAGCTGCGCTTCGGCCTTTATGAATGTGGACGCTTTACTGCCGTTCTCGTAAGCTGTGACGTTATTAACTGTTCGATCATTTCTCCTCGAACGCTGTGCTGTCGACCCAGTATTTAATTCTGTAATGAAATGTTGGATAGTTTTTAAAGTAATTTGTAAATCTGTTAGAAGTTCTATTGATGCACACCTCAAGAGAAAAGTCGTTGGTTCAAAACCTTTAAGATTGTGTAAGAGTCTGTTTAAAGAAATCAGAAATTTTACCTCTTCCATGGGCAGACATATTAATGTGTCTTGTTGTGAATAAACAAGAAATTTTCGAACAGATTATTCTATACATTGTTTTACATGGCGTAAGTGCCATTGTCCCGGACCTTTACTCTTCTCAGAAAAAATGCGTATTATGTAGGCATCAACATATTTATTTGCCATGCAGACTCACAGGGCTGAAGAATGCCAGTAACTTTAAGACGATACTTAAACACGCGTTTCTTTTATTTTCTTTTATGATTTTGTAATGTTTAAGAATGAATCGTATAATCCAGTTTTCAGCTTTATATAATTAACTTGCCGTAACATTTGCTTACATTGTGCAAAATACTTGCAATAATCTTATATTTTACTAGTTATTTGTATGAGTTTGTATTTTTGTGTCTTATTTCACACTTTGTCCCTTTGACTGGATTTAGGATCCATGAAGTGTAGAATAATATGTGTACTTACGCATACATGTACGTAGTTATGCCTGTAATGTATGTGCGTATATATATATATATCTATATATATATATATGTATGCTTATACGTATGTGTGTGTAGTTATGTACAATGCTTACGTCGTACAGTAAAATGAAAAAGGGCCTTGAGAAATCCAAGGCCCTAAAGGTCTTCAAGGAATACAAGCAAGAACACGCTTTTGATGGCAGCTTAACATATCCATGTAGATTTGGAGGACGGAATAAATTTGTTCGGGTTGTTTTTAATGTCACCTTAAACGCTTCCGATAAATGGTCAGAAGGGGTTTGCAAATTTAATGTCAAGACTCTTTTCTAATTTGGGTAGCGGTAGACATCTATACGTCTGTAACTTTTCCTTTCAGCCGAATACGCAGGGACCACTTGTTTTCGTCTTGCCAACATTCCTCCAGACCGCATATCATCCTTTCAACAAGCATCCATTCAGACCGTCTGCGGCATGATGCTTGCACCACCACACGGAATGTGATTAAAATCTAACTTACCTTGTGTAATTATCAGTAACGTATTGTATCGCTTTATGATTGCGACTGTGTAAAGTTACCTTACAACATAACATACCGAGCTGATTTATGCCAACGATAACGTATCTGATATATTTAAGAGGTACCCAATTACAATCTAGGCGTATGCTATCTTAGACTTTAGTCACTGTCTTCGGAACATTCACGCAGCTGAGTTACGAACCTGAGGCAGAATACACGATCACTCTCTTCGTACTTCGCTGCAGATTATGCTTCAGTGGTCACCGCGAAAGGAAGCGTTCCCACGGCTGGTGTATTTGACTGATGCGTCGATTATTGTTTATATGTACAAGGAGCCAAGTGAATAGTTGTCCTGCTGTTTTCACGACTGGTGTATTTGACAAGCATTCGTACTTGCAAGAACTTATATCCTCTTGTAATTAACCAAGTACTGGTGTTTGCCTTGACTTGCGCGACGTTTACTGACAGTCGGTGGGAACTGACCGGTGGCCAATTGTACAAGTAGACTGTTCCCTGGACGTTGTCTGTTATCGACAGGTGAGAAGTGTGTGTCCATTGTGTGGGTACCGGGGTTCTTTCTCGGGGTTAAGGCGGTCGGGGCGTGAATTTGACCACTCACGTCCGACGAGTTCCGATGTTAAGTTTGAGTGGATTTACACCTCTGCTCATGGTAACTCGGCTTTACGCAGACGTTTAGTAATATTTATATAAATTGTTGTTGCGCCGTTCAGTAAGGCAACAGTCGGTGAGTTGCAGTGGAAAATAGACGACTTATTTGGACTACAGCGTCATGTAGATGAGGCAGGCAGGTAGGCAGGTAGTTGCTGGGTTTCGGAAAACCTGTTGCCTCCAACACTTCTGTGACGTGCACCAAACTTCAGCGCGTCGCAACCCAAAGGCTACCCCCATGGGAAGCAATATGAGACCCTCAAATATGACAAATATTGAGAGTGTTTTTCTTTAAACATTGCGTCTAGAAAGGCTGTTCTATCCACTAAGCTTTTCTTTTAGTGAGTAAATTTGAAGTACAGTAATAAGTGGTTCTGTGCACCATGAAGGCGTATGGGGGAGTGTAAGTACAGCTCCACTAATTGTTTACCTCGGCGTTATGTTGAGGTAGGTGGTCTGTTTTACGTGCCTGTCACGTTACTGGGTTCACGTTCAATATGAGTTTGGGTAGGCAGCAACGCCGGTGTGCACATTTTGAAGAAACATTCTCTTTTGTCTTCCGGGAATAAAACCACGGTTCGTGTTTATAGTCTTTCATTCCTATAGTCTAGTATGTGATGCCGTATGGTTTGGTGAACAAGAGATGATCGTCTCAAAATTAAGGCTGCATAACATTCTAGAAGAATATATTCTGTTCTTCTTTAGTGTGAAAAACTTGGTCTCTTTCACCAGGCGCACATGGGGTTGATTCACGGGGGTTACGAGAATATTTGTACATAAGAGAAAGGATATGACAAGCGAATGGAGAAAAATGCTCAGCGAGAGGTTTCATAATATGTGCTCTTAATCTTGTTTACTGTCATTAAGGTGGGTCAAACAAAAGATTTCTCCATGAAAGGAATAAGAAATACACTAAATATTTGATGGGATGTCGTAAAGGGAAGAAGCGACTTGGAAGCTTTAGAGGTAAATTAGGGTATAATATTAAAGTTTTTGGAAAGTGTGAATGGATGCAAAATAGCTGAAGTTGGGATCCAGCGGTGGGCTGCTGGGAACGAAGAATGAAGCTTCAGATTCTCTAACTGTCTAGGTGAGTGAGAATTGCTGATTTCTCAAGAATAGCTGTTCTCATGGTTAACACGTTCTGTTGTTTACAAATAAATTTACAATATGTATGTCTTTTATTCAGGATGAAATTAAGAGCAGATTGAAGTCAGGGAATGCTTGCTATTGTTCGGTGCAGAATTTTTGTCTTCCAGTTTGCTATACAAAAATTTAAAGATTAAGATATACAGAACTATAATTTTGTCTGTTGTTTTGTATGGGCGTGAAACTTGGTCGCTTACATTGAGGGAGGAACGTAGGCTGAGGGTGTTTGAGAAAAGGGTGTTGAGGAGAATATTTGGGCCTAAGAGGGACGAGGTGACACGGTATTGGAGAAAACCACATGATGAGGAACTTAACTTAACTTAACTTAACCACATGATGAGGAACTTAACTTAACTTCACCCAATATTGTTCGGGTGAGAAAAATCGATAAGAATGAGATGGGCGGGGCATGTAGCGCGTATGGGTAAGAGGTGAGGCATATACAGGGCTTTGGTGGGGAAGCCTGAAGGAAAGATACCACTTGGAAGACCCAGGCGTCGATGGGAGGATAATATTAAGATGTATCCTCAGGAAGTGGAATGTGGGGGCATGTATTGGATCGAGTTGGCTCAAGTTAGGGACAGGTGGCGGGCACTTGTGCTGCGGTAATGAACCTTCGGATTCCATAAAATGCGGGGAATTTCTTGACATGCCGAAAACCGGTTAGCTGCTCAAGAAGGACTCTGCTCCATGGAATATGTATGTCTTTTAGGTACTGGATTGCGTTCTCGTTTGAACACTTGCTTCCGAGCGTGTATGATACTTTCTGGCTGCCCAGTTGCGAGTCTCTGAGGCTGCAGACGGATGACTGAAGACAGAGGACCGCAGATACAATGTTCTTTTTGTAGTAACTGGAGTGTGCAATCTTTTTAACAATTGTTTTTGTCGTGTTACTTTGTTTTCTCCAAACGACCATTATTATTGATTAATAGTCTTTTCAACGGTCAGAAATTCGTTCTGCGCATGCAAGAGCGTGTAGACATGAAACTTCCATTTCCAGTCGCCTCTGTTCCTGTGTCAAGCTCTAGATACCAATAATGCCAATTAAGCTGATTTTGAGGCGCTCTGAAACTCATCCGTGCTCACAGTATCTTTGTCTGCATTCAACTTATCCCAGCCTCTCTAACCACTCCAAAACACTTTCCAGTTTTGGTGATACAAAACGAGGTAGCTAACAGTCAGCATGCCTATCGAAGTCTTGAGTTCTACACATATTGTCCGGGGGCTAAAGTATTCATTTGCGGTTGTCAGCTGTAATTCACTGAGTTCTGTATAGGATGGCGCAGAAATTATGTGACAGTCGATGTTTCACACGTGGCCTGTAGTGGCAAATGACTTCTGCGCCACCTGTATTCACCGATACGTCATGGGTGCACAAATGCCGGGTGCCAGGTTTCCGTGGTGGCGCCTAATATACTCGTATGTGGATCCTAAGTTTGGAACTTCTTTCATGTCACCCTTCTGGCATCTAGAATTTTGAAGTGGCTGTCAGGGGTTCTTGTTTTGGAGGGGGGTGGGGACCTGCCCACGTCTATGCTAAGTTTAACGTTTAAAGACTTGAGAATTTCACCACTACCCCACCCCAGAGTGTATTTTTGTGATTTATTTGGCTTTAGACGATAGGCAGCGGATATTTTTGTGTACAGCCTTAACAATTTGATGTTCATAATTAAAGTAGTGGTTCTGTGCGAAGTGGGAACTGAAGATTACTAAGCGTGTAGATTGACGTCAGTCTGTAAAGGGATATGGAGTCTCTGTCTTACACTTCCTTAAAGACGCATAATAATTTTGCACGTTGACGCCAACAGGGAAAAGCCAGGCGTCTGATCCTTCCCTGAAGACTATAAAAATCATCTTGTAATTGAATAGTAAGAAAAAACAGAAGCGACAAAAAGATTTATGCAAAGAACTGAAATTAATTTTGAAAATGTCTCTGTGCTTCTATTCCGAATGCAGTAGCGCGAGAGTTTGCTTCACGAACTTACGGTTAAATCTTAGGCGCAAGTTTGTGAGCAAATTTATGGCTTCCCCCCCTTCCCACGCCAGCACTTCCGGAAATATTCTGTTGACGTCTCAGGGGTTTGTGGCGGTTCTGTCCCGTAGGATGACAGGGTGAATGACGAAATGGATAGGATGTGGTGGATGGTAGTTGTGGCCTATTTTAAAGTACTGTCACGATTTTGCCTGGACGTTAACTTGTCTTTCCGGAAGTTTCGCTAAATGCATGCTGGCTCGTCGGGGCAGCTTGTAGTTCCAGAATCCTCGCTTTCATAGTTTCATATTATATTAAAATATCTTCTAGTTCTGTTAGCTCATATAACGAAAGCTGGGTGCATATGCCTTAAATGGCGAATCTATTTACGAAGTGAAGTAGCGCCTCGTCTTGCGGATAGATTTACAGGAGAAAAAACTGCGGTCTATGAAGCCGGCTACGGTCGCTCAGGCGATAACGTTTCTGACTTTTTCTTCGGGCGTTACCTGTTGGTGAGGGCCCCAGTACTAGTTATACTGACTGAAGTTTATTTTTTTTAATGATTTTCCTAGGTTGTATTTTTAGTTGGTTGTTGTATCTGTCTGCAATATTTTTGCGTGTCATAATTTACTCTCATCAGATTATTCGGTGTTATGTAATCCATTAAACTGACTATGAGGGTTTTTATTTTAAACTCCCGTAAGAACACTTGACATTTAATTGTTCTGCTGTTCCACCGCTTTTCCACGTGGACCCCGCCGCAACTGAGACATCATAAAGTGGGAAGATTTCTTCTATTCCCTGTGGACATCAATCTGTGCCATTTGTTGTCAGCCGTCCTGCCACAGCTGTTTCCACCTCTCGATATTCCTTCAATTTTTGGCCGCCAAGATTTTACTTCAGCGCTGATAATATACAGTAAACGCTGGACGACGAATTGCTCTTATATTTTATCATAATCAGGTGGTCAGTAATTATACGCCGGCGACATTGAGATCTGCACCTTATAATTGTGTTGTTCTTTCAAGAATTTCGTAACGTGGTTTCCGAAATTCCCAGTTGCTTAAACAGACAACATACTGAGTAACACTATAATTATTGTTGTTTGTTCTTCATAAATATGGTTGTGGATAAGAGCTGTGATGGACGGACGGACACATACAAAAACAAAGAAAGAAAGAAAGAAAGAATTCATTGGTAAACTACTTCAAATATGTGCCATGGCATTGTTGTTTTAGTTGGTGTGGACACCCTTGGAAGTTCGTGAAGTACACACAACCAGATGGAATACTAAGAACTGCAAGAGGGAATATTTCTTTCCAATTTGAACGGAAGTTACAAGAAGGTATTTCCGGATCTTTGTGAGATAAATTGAAATTGAAATGTGCGCCGAGCCACTACAGCGGTACATACGATTTTATCGTTACGACGTAGTCTTTGAATTCGGATTCTTACTTGGTGTTTTGTTGTGTGGCGAATTCAAAGAAGCCATTTCATTTGGTTCGAAGAATGAGAAGCTTTTTTCACTGCTAGTCCTTTTTGTCTGCCTCAGTTCTAGAGGTTGCAATGACCCTTGAACTTTAATGGTGCTTGTTTAACGTCGCCTTTTAATACTGTCAGAATTATGACCGTAGTGGTAAACACCACGTCACGTATCCAGCAAGATGCTGGAGCAGTAACCTTCGTTGAATTGTAGACGGAATTTCAGTTGGGTTAGCGAGTAACGTAGCTGTGCATCCTCAGTGCCTCCAAACAAGTGTTAGTACAGTAGCTAATAACGGGCAGGTCGTAGCAGTTTCCTTTCCCGTTTTCTCAAAATTATCTTTAAATCCTCATCGTAGGTGTCCGGTTAATAAAAAATTAATACTATTTGGTCTCGGCTACTGACAAGGTCGTTAAATGAACCCAAACTGTGTTTTTGGTCAAGATTCTGGAATACGACGCCGTGAAGTTTGATACATCCTATAGCGGAGGGGCACAAATCCCGGACGCGAGGCAGCCATGGCCACTAAATTATGTGCTTTGACGCCTAATATGTGTGTGTCTTCATAGTGGAATTTGCTACGTGTCTCCCTTCTGGCGCCTAGAATTTTGAGGGGACTTTTAATTTGTTGTAAACTTGGTGCATATCTGCCATGTTGGTATCTGAATGCCATTCTACATCTTCAGCAGTATCAAATCTGGAATGTTTCTGGTTACTTGGATCAGAATTTGATACCTCAGCAGAGATGGTTTGGCCATCATAACATAAAATTCTAAATCTTTATAGCCTGATTATTGTATACCGTCCAGAATACAGGTTGCGGTGTAGGGAGTTTAAAGAATTTGTGGTCATAAATTGCAACTTTTAATCGAATTAGCGTAGTAATGTACGAGCCGCCACTGATTGCACGGAACCTTGTTCACTATGTAATTCCACGGAGACAGACAAGCAATCACCAGCTTGCTCGAGTTCAACCAACACAGGGCATAAATCATAGAACAGAATTAAAGTGTAGAAGAGAATGCAGGATAATGCAAGGAAGCAATCGTGGGAAAGAAGAATCAAATTACTGGGCCAGCTCAGCTTCTCTAAATGGTAATGTTTCAATCAGTAATGAAGTGTGCTGGGCCTCTAGGCGGCTGTAAAAGTAAAGGCAGTATCGTCAGGCTTGTATTTTCTGAAGTTTACATTCATATTATCAGTTAGAATGTTTATTTAAAGATCAACATCCTGGTACTGACCATTTAATGCCAAGTGATAAACGTGCCACCTGCTTGAACATCACAACTTTTTACTTTGTCCTGGCAGTGATGTTTCTCAGAAAAAAGTAGCGTTTTTTTCCCTCAGGTACAATTAGCCGAATGGCCCTTTTAATGGAAACATGATGCTTTTTCTGTGAGTTAGGAAATGGATGTGTAAGCATTGTGTATGTGAATTTCAGGCTCATGTGTTAATATAAGCCGCGTGTTCGCGGTAATGAAGATTTAAATATGTGGTCTTCAAGGTTATGATACCGTACAGTCCGATATTTAATTTTTAGTGATACGGAGGATTATGCGCTGTGTTCATAGCAGAAGATGGGACAGCGCCTTGTTCCGAAACCCTGCTAGCCACATATCAGACTACACGGTGTCAACCCAGAAGATCCCACTATGTGTTTAAAATTCGGACTGGTTCTGGAGCTCACCAAGTCTTCTATGCAAAAGGTACTCGGTTCTTTACTGGGGGTAAAGCGACTGGGGTGTGAAGTTGATCACTCACCTCCATCAAATACCGAATTTAAGAATAAGCGGAGTTTTACGTATGCTCTTCTTATGCAGCTTCATGGCGTGACCAAAGAAAACTCTACCTTTTATTGTTTGTTTTTGGCACAACAGCCCCCAGCCGTCCAGGGCCTCCTCATTCATGAGGTTTCTAGATCACACACAACAAAGCACCGCATTCGGTAGGACTCATCTGGACGAGTGATCAGCTCATCGCAGAGACCTTTACCTAAAAAGAAAAACATTCACAACAGACAGACATCCATACCCCCGATGGGATTCGAATCCACAAAACTCAGTAGGCGAGCGGCCGCAGACCTACGCCTAGACCGCGCGGCCACTGGGACCGGCAACTCTATCTTTTAGCCGTTCGATTTGTGCAAGTTCATAAACTGTCGAAATTACCTTCACCCCTAAGATGCGTTTTTGAAAACACTCCGAACGCTTGTAGCTTTGCTGCTTTTGTCTGTCTGTCTGACTACGCGCATACAATATTTCCATCTTGGTTAAGGACAGTAAAGTTATTCGGTTTTCCAAGAAGCCTTGCTAAATTTCCAGCCCATCGTTGCCTAAGATTTGCAGTCCTAACAACAGTAGGCGTTGCAACATGTTCAGCCTGTAATACGCCTGTTAATTCACTATCCTATGAATAACAATTGACCAGCACAGTCATGTTAATAAATGTGCAATAATTAGGATTCCCTGGTAAAGTCCTAAAAATGAAACAAGAAGTCATTAGAACGTTGAATGTAGCTCATATATTTTTCTTTTCCTGGCGCTACAACCCAATGTGGGTTTGTATTTTTCAGCCCTCTAGCGGGGCTTAGCCTCCACGCTTACGAAGTTTCTTGATCACATACAACGACGCGCCACAGTCGGTAGGTCTGCTCTGGAGGAGTGATCCGTCGCAGAGACTTCTACCTGACAACACATAACACTCAAAACAGAAAAAACATCCATGCCCCCCGTAGGATTCGAACCCACGATCTCAGCAGGCGTGCGGCTGTAGGTAGCTCGTATATATTTCACTGAAATATCACCGTTTTTCAACATAATACCCGATCATTTATGATGCATTTTTTATCCTTGGCTTGAGTTTAAAAATTTAATCGCGGTTAGTATTCTGGCTTTTTCATCCGAAACTTTTCGCAAACAGTCATTTTCACTTCTTCACTGTGTAATCAGCGACATCCCAAATGTTTCTTCGGTTTTCCGAAAACCGTCGCTCCAGTCGTGCTGCCTTTGCATTCGTCCTTGGTGTGCTCGGTTGACCGCTGCGATCATCACGGGTGCCTGAATGTTTTCGAAACTCTGCACCATTTTCTGACATGCTACACCGTCATTAAGCCATCATCTTACACCTCCATCAACTGGTCGTACATGTCGATGGGGAAAATGTTTCGCCCATAAAAACCGAATTAAAAAATTCTTCGTGGGGGTCAAGTTTGCAATGTCATCATTGCACATCAACTTGTCTCTTGAATATTATCTCACTGACTGATTCTTGCGCCATTTGTTGCATGTTACTCGTTCTACATGTGTTGCCTACTGTTGAGAATTTATAGTCTTTTTTAACATAAAAGGTACAAGCTAGGGGACCTTATTAATTGACCTTGACCAGCCCATAATAAACTGTCCAATTATCGACTTTATCCTTCTTAGGTACTGATATTTTCCTCGGTGCCTTGTAAAAAACATTCTTCCAGAGTAACGGTGCGTCCAGATTGCTCGTGCTCCAATTTGTGTGTCTCCTTAAATGTGGACAGTTTGACGAGCCCGAATGCAAACAGCGCGATACTCCGGAGACATGGGTTCGAAAGGTTCTGCAGAGAGGCGGTATTTTGAAAGGATAGCCTGGCCAAGTTTCTGCAGAAGCATTTTCTACAAACTGAGCAAAGGGCTCTCCTATTATCACGAACACGTACGCAAGCACGAGTCGTCTGGACGCAGCTTAAGAGAATGCGTTTCATGTGCGTGCAGAACGCTATTGAGTTTCCTATTTTGTATGCCCATATCTTTCATGTTTTGAGTGGAAGACGGGGGAATTATATAGATGGGAGGGTAGTCAAAAACACAACTCGTATCTTATATAAAAGATGTATATTCTTAAGATTTGAAGTAAAACAACATGTTTCGGCCTTATATGGCC
>JGI20166J26741_11728584_pt1 | contig 10660 bp, 7 predicted proteins | sample TergutCu122P5_FD_26741 | JGI IMG/M metagenome (IMG submission 26741) | reverse complement strand
GTGTACACTTCCTTCAAAATTATCCAAACCCATTTGCAACAAATCAACCAAAAAATTATCAACAATTACAAAACATAAAATTCTGCTATCTCAATTATTCCTTGCAGACTTGACAAATAACTTATAAATAAATACACAAACAAACAATAAGTAAAATGTTTATATCAGATCTGTTTTGTATAATAATTAACTGACTATTTTTGTGTTTGTTTTATAGTTCCACATCAATCAACACACTGGTGCACGTCCATATCAGTGTCCGTATTGTCCTAAAGCATTTGCCAGCTCAGGCAATTGTTTCTCACATCGTAAACGAATGCATCCCCAAGAGGTTGAACGTGACAGGGAACGTGCTGCACAAATAATGCGGTGAGATGATGATAGCTGCTAGCAGGAGTTTTTGCTGTAATATGTAAGGTGCCTTCCCTCTTGTACTGACAGACAGAAAAGTTTGTTTTAGTAATTGTGGTGGTATGATCATCCTATGGTAAGGTTTTACTTTTTTAAGTTCTGTTGAATGCGTTTCTTAAATATTTCATACGTTCTGGACATTGGATGATGTTATGCAACAGGTGTCACATGTTTTGCTCGAAGTGTAGTGGATATTTTGAAATAACATTGACAGTATCTTCACAGCTGGCATGTTCTCAGAATATAGTCATGTAAAAAAACTGGTTCTTCTGAAATGATGTTTATGCACAACATTGTATGGAAACGAAAGATGTCTTCTTCATTGTGTTATTCATTGGGATAGCCCAGTGATAATGCATTATATTTTTTGCTGCGGTACATGCATGTTAGTCTGGTGATGCAGGGGCTGTATGAAACTTGCACGTAACAAGCTGTGAATACAGCCCAAAGGTTACAGTTTATAAACAGAAACATTTAATTTTAAAAGATTGTAATGTTTGTTATCAGATTGTTGAGCAAAACTGTCTTTGTCATTTCATGTTTTTATGTTACTAACTGCCTGTTGTTTTATTCCTAAAAATTGTGCAGTTTTTTTGCCAAATTGTTGCAATATTTGAGATCACATATCTCTGCAAATGGTGGTTTTTGCTCATGAAATGAAACAAGAGCTCCTAAATATCATGATTAACAGGTTCACATTTGTCATTAATAATGAATGTGGCTTGAACACTGAACCACAGGAGAATGCCTGGGGACTCCTCTTTGTCCAGGAGCTCACTCAGAGAATAGATGTGAGGTTTGAAATGAAATTACATTCAGGCATAACACAAAATGGAATATATTCCTACTACTAATACTTAACAGTGGTCTAAACTGGGATCACAAGGACCTGTCTTTTAAACTGACAACAATACTGGGAACTAATGCTATGATGTTGCGAACTATGGTTACAATACTAAGTACTACTTTTGGGTTATACAAAGGTAAAAGGGGTCTTGGGGGATCACACTGTCCACACAGCAACAGTCCCAGGGCCGTTTATTAAGTAGCACATCTGCCCTTGTTCGTTCTGTAGCCTCCCAGCACATTCCTGTTTTTTCCCATGGCTCCACCTCACACTGCCCTCACTTAGTCCTACCTTGTAAACAAAACAGTGAGCATTTGTTTCCTGCTTGTTACTCCAAACAAAATACATTCCACTCCAGTCCTTTCTTTTTGTGTGTCTGAAACAGTCTCACTGTCAATAGCATCGCTTTGGAGACTCATTTCTCCTGCCGCAAGACGCTGGCTGCCCACTTGCAGTGGAGCACGTAGGATGACCGCGTGTTGCCACTCCTGGCTCTTGGGCTACATTAACTTCGGCGTGGTGATGCCTAGCCTTGGCGTGAGGCTGCCCCTATTCTTACTGCTTGTCCTGAAACCTCAAAACTAGTCATCCGGTCAAGGTCTTGCATGCTAGCCCACCCTAGCATGATACAGAGAAACTACCCTGGGCACATACCACCCGGAACCTTGTGGTGTGCACGGTTCAACACAAATTTTGCAGCTGAGATTAATATGCTGAATATAAATAAAAGATACCAATTTTTTGGAAATCTTATGATTAGAGGTGAAATATTAGAATAATATTTAATTGTGTAATATAATGTAGATTTTCTTTAGATTTGGATCCAAAAATTATTTTTATTTACAGTATCATGACATTTTATAATATTAGACCTATTTATTTTTAAAAATTTATGGCAAAAACTCAATTCTCTTAGTTGTTGCGGTCCGCATGTGCCATAAAGGTGCTCTTTTCAGCTGTATTAGAATATTTTGCTTTGCTGAACAGGCTTCTTGATGAATCATAAATTGGTCAACATTGTCAGTACCAATATAACCCCAACCCAATTGTTGCGGTGACCGTGAAGACCTTCATAATTTTTTAACTATCATGGAACGTGTAGGAGATGTATGCTTACGTCTGTACCATGTCAAGGATAAATCTGAGATCTTCTTAAAGGTACAATAAGAGTTCTGATTTGCTTCAGTATGATTATTGTTTGTTGAGTATCTTCATTTCTGTTGCATCCAAATTGGCTCTGCATTGAATCAAAACGTAGAATGCCACAACATGCTAAGACATTATTTTCCATACATTTTCAACACCGAACTATCAGAAAGAGAGAGGCCACCTAATTTGCAAAGAGGAATCTGCAGAAATTACTGTTTCTGTAACGTGTGAATGTGTTTAAAGGAATCGACTTTGGGAAACAGGACAAGTGTTTACTGTAGGTCAGCAGATGATGTGTTTCTGAAATGTTCATTGTACTGGCTAAATCTGCAGATATTCTCCTCCTGCTAGCAGTGTTATTAGACTAATCTAACAAGAAGGATATTTATTTATAAAATTTGTAATACATACTTGTCCCAAGAAAATGCTGTAATTGCATGTCCCATATCTGAGTATAATTGATAGATTTATGAGAGTGTGTGAGGAAACAGTTACTGGGCATTGTATATTTATATGATTATTTATTTTCCCACTTATTTAATAAAATATTTTAATTTACTTGTATATAAGAGTGACATAAGTATTCTGACATTTTCTTTTGTTCTGGACTACCCAAAGCCATAATGCCTGAACTTTTAAATAATAATATTTATGGCCTTGTTGGTGTAAGGTGAGGTTTACTGAAAAGTGGTGAATTTGGTTGTCTTATGTATTTCATTACTGTGTTAACCAGTATCATCAGGGTAATTCTCTTCTGAGAAAGTGTGAGTGCTTTGTACTGGTTATCACAGTTTTGCTAGTATATGTGTATAGAGCAAAATATTTAAGCATTGTCATCCATGTGATTTTAATTTTTCAGCTTTATTGCATGTAGGGTAGAGTGAGGAGGGGTCCTGTTGTTGAGTGCTCTGAGTGAAATTGTTGTAGAAATGGCAGTGCTTGTTTTTTTTTTAGCCTGAACTGTGTTTGTCATTTAAAAAAACACTTATAACCCTAAAGTCCTTCGAAATCAAATTTTTCCGATTATTACATTACTAAATTATTAAACAAGGAATTTGTTTTGTCTGGAAATGGGAACATTTCGAATCTAATACCAGACAACAACAAATTTCAGTGTTTGTAATATGACACACCACATTTGCTTGCCTCACTTCATGAACCTGGGTTTTATGGGTATAGAAGGCTGTATTATGTAGACTAATATATTCATTAATAACAAAAAATGAATTCTGGCAATATATATCATTCATGTGGGCCGGGTAGCATAGTTGCTATAGTGATTGCCTATGGGCTGGATGGTCCGGGGATCGAATCCCGGTGGGGACGAGATTTTCCGCACCTGTCCAGACCGGTCCTGAGGCCCACCCAGCCTCCTGTAAAATGGGTACCAGGTCTTTCCTGGGGGTAAGTTGCGGCCAGGGCGTCACGCTTACCCCTCACCCCATTCTAGTGCAGAGGTCAAAAATAGAGTAGAGCTATACCTCTACACTCCTTAAGGGCCTTCGTGGCCTATGACAGGGTGAAACTTACCTATTTCATTCATATTTGTCATTAAGCATTAATTTTAAAAGTAGCACAAAAGCAACTGCAGATGCACGATTTAAAGAAAGGGGTGACATTGTTTTCAGAATTTAGCAGGAACCACAACACAACAGTACAGTGGTCCTAGCTACAAGAACATTCTGCAAAAAATTACAAGTGCAATAATTTGTGGTGGTGAATCATAGATTTGCAATAAAACTGCTGCAACCTAGCAACACCAGTGGATGCTGATTCATAGTACTTGGGTTTGTCTTGTAAGAACTTCAATAACAAATCCCATACAAAAGTCATAAGCAACATGAAAAATGGCAGATTAACACATACTGAATTCATTCAGTAAATTATGAAGTTCTTGTTTTGTTTTGTTTTATTCATGAAAATACAATGTGAATATGTATAATTTCTTCTTGGGGAAAAGGGTCTTTTGAACACAGTAATGGAAATTGATATGATAGTTGATGTGTGTCATTTCCTGTTGTTTTCAAAGACAGGTCTGTTTGCAAATGAATAATCTCACATTCTTGTTCACTCATATTTTCCATGAACACTGACAAAATATATTCAGTACTGTCACTTATATTTATCCCTTGAGAGGGATTAACAATGACAGACACACTGAACTTCACGAGCTCACAGCCTGTAAATCTTTTCTCAGACTTCAGTAATAGTTTATTAATGCACTGACTTTGAACTTGGGAAGTGCGTTAGCACAGCTTCCCTCAGTTTATTATTCCACAACTCCAGTTTTGCTTTGCAAGAATCAATGATGCTGGTCATTTTAATGGTATGTGCAAATATACTAAGAGTCAGAGTCAGTTGGACCTGTGGTACTAACCCTGCAGTTGAAGAAGTGGGCCCCCAGTTTGTTAAAAGTAAAACACTAAAATCTGTGGATTGTCATCCCTTTGGTCTAGTTCACATTGCATAGATTTTAAACACGGTGTGGTCTTTTGCAGAGACACTGAAAATAAAAGCTGCAGTTGCACATTTTCTGCCCTGAGAAAAGTGATGGAAGAAGTGCCAAAAATTTGTGACGTTTGTATGTAGTCACCTTCACAACTCTGTCATGTCTCTCATGCCCCCCCCCCGAGTCTGTTTGTAGTGTAAACTCTGATACAGTCATTTCTTTTTATTTTCCCTGCCATACTATTGACCATGGTGTTTGCAGGCTATATAATGCTTCAGACACTGATTGAGCCAACTCCCATCATCTGCCATGTTGATATTCTGGGGCACCTTTGTAATTTTGTGCACTACCTTCAAGCATAATCATAATCAGACATAATAACAGTTCTGTTCCATATACTGAGGCATGACACATCACTTCTTTATTTTCAAAGCATTCTGCAATAATGCTTTATGTCATAAATTCAGTGCTTGTACCAATTTAAATTGTCGTTGCATTAACTCAAGAAGCTTCTTCCAAAGCAAGTCTTTCCTGCGGTATATTTAAGAGACTGGGGCCCAGAGGTTCAAACCATGGTTCTCCAAGTAGGAGGTAGGGAAATGGGTGTAAGGGTACATGATGCATGTGTTCATTTCTGTACTTGATAATACGCAATTTGATGAACTACATTTCTCTGCCATCTTTGAGAAAGCTGCTAAAAATTTAGAATACAGTATATAAGGTTACTGATGGAAAACTTATGCCTGAAAGCAGAAACATAATTTTCTTTCAGTGTGAAGACTATTTTTCAGAAGGAAATTAGCTTCTGCCATTACAAAATACTCCGTTCAGGATAAACTCATATATTCCTAGAAATTCCCTCCTAAAATATGTATGTTTTACAATACATAAAATTGTCAAAAGCTTCAGAGGAACTCTATTTAAGCAGAAAATTCCACACCAGCAATGATTGTTGCGAGATCCCATTCGTGAGGTAAAAAACAAATACAGTTGAGCTTCGTTATGACGTCAGAAAGGAGACTGAATATTTTGTCTCAGTATAAACAAGTGTTGTTATTATCGAGGGGTATGAAATTATGGTTAACAGTGAGGAATTAGTTGGTACACAGAGTGTCTTGATGGTATATACAAGGTGTTGCCTAAACTGATGCTGTTATGTTGTAGTTCTGTTGTCTGCTGGAAATAATCACAATTTCCTACAGTTTTACTTGTTACCCTAGTGACTTGCTACAGGCTGTGCAATTCAGGGTTTGAACCCCGGTGGGGGAAAGAGACTTTCTCTTCTCCATGTCCATCCAAACTGGCCCTTGGACACACCCAGGCTCCTGTACAATGGGTACTGGTGCTATTTCTGGGGGTTGAAGTGGCCAGGGCATGGTGTTGACCACCCATCTCCCTTTAGTGCTGAGGTTAAGAATGAGTAGAGCTGTACCACAGTTCCCACTCTGTGCTTGCATGACACATTTCAGGAAAACCTTCACCTGTACATTTATCTTTACCTTGTAACCAAAGGTGATTGTCATGTGAAAGAACAGGAGATCCTTGACTATCTGTGGGCAATTTAGCAAAACAGCCAGATGAGACAGTAGGTATAGGAAAGTTCTAGTGTTTGAGGTAGATCTGAGAATCTAGGTGTAGGATGCAATGCTCTGTAGTTTGGTAGAAAACCACTGTTCCAGATGAACCTGCTGCCTCCATCTTCTGTGTAGAAAACATCAGTACATGTCTATCAAACTGCAAGGTATCATATCCCAGAAAGCTGTAGTCTTTGTGCTGTCTTCCTTGAGAACTTTAAGGCCTGTTAATTGTTATTTGTTTTGATGTTCTGCATGATTTAAACTAAATTGCCATCCTAAGATTTTATGCAATTGTCACTCAGTAAAACTGGGTTATATATATTTGAAATCTATCCAGAATGATTGAAATGGGTGTTTGTTGTTTCCTTTGTGATAAATATTTGAGTCATTTACTTGAATTTTGTTATATTTTGTATATATGTATATTGCTAAAACTGTGTAACTGTTCAGATTGTTACCATGTGTCTCAAGGAGTTTCCTCCACCTCTCATGTAGGCTTGTGTTTATCAGCAGGTATATTTGGCTGCCCAGGTTTAAATCACATATGTGTTTCAGTAGTTATATGAAAGTGTGAAAGAGTTTGAGGGTCTGTCTTTGTAGATAGATGGTACTTGTTATGTTGTTGCATTGGTTTTATTATTAAAACACTTTCTTCTATAAGTTGGCATTGTATTTGTCAGATGCCGTGTGCTTGTGACAACCAGATTCTCCAGCCATATTGTAAGTTTTCATCTGTATAAAAATGTTGTTTTGAATGGTGCCACCTCATCAGATTTTTATAGACACAGAGTTGCAAGAATAACTATGAAGAGTGTGTGGTAAGGGTGGTACCTGTTGGTCTGACCATCAGATATGGGACATTGGGATATTTCAGATGAGCAAGCAGGTTCTGTTAACATACTCTGTACTTTCAGTGTTTTGTGATGTAGTTGACTGATATGAATATAGTTAGTATGTGAAACTGAAATTTAAAGACATTCTGAGCAAGTACTCCCCTACGCTATGGAGCAGTTAGAACAGCTAGTTTTTGAGTGAGAAGTCTAAGAACTGTAACCAATAGTGTACCAGAAGTTCCTTGCGTTTTAGCTGTTAGATAAGAAAAATTGTTGTTCATGATGTGACATTTTGTAAAAAAAATATCCCAACACTCCATGAGGTATTAACAGAACTGCAAGGAGAGGAAGTTGTGCTGTGTGATTGACTAGCCCTTTTCACTTCAAAAATTCTTCAAAACTGAGACAAAAGTTTTATGATTGATATGTATAAAAATATGGACCATTAATCACAACTGTATTTTCAGACATGAAAATATATTTATGACTGATGGTCCATCTGTTTATTTGTACATTTGTACAACACAACAGGATGTCTGACCCTCAGATTTTAATGGTTTGGGCAGTAAAATGATGGGCTACAGACTGGACAGCCAGGGAGTAGTTACCCGCCATTTCCAAAATATCCCAATATCTCATCCAGATTTATTTCAGTTGAGTGCTGATAGTAACAATCCACATAGCAGAGTTTCTGGCTTTTCTTGAGATAGGAGTGCAGGAGTTTTACTTACATTCTGCCTGTAGGCCTTCATTGTGTGGTGTAGTATAGCACCTGGTGTAGCCTTTGAAATGCAGTGACAGTTATTGATGGTATATTCAGCTCTTACTGTCATCATTGTGAGTGAAATGAAATTGTATGTTTATGGAAGCTGCTTGCATCTAGAAGGATCTGAGTAATCAGTTGTTTCATACTCAATACCTCATCTAGTCTGCCAAGTGAGAGAGTGTCATTTTAACACAAAAAGTAAAATAACCAATTTATAGTGAATACATAATAATAATAATAATAATAATAATAATAATAATAATAATACATAAGAGATTCCGTACCTAACCTTAGGCCTGTCCTGCATGTGTGTGTGTGTGCATATGTGTGCGCGCGCGTGTGTGTGTGTGTGTGTGTGTGTGTGTGTGTGGCAACTCATAAGACTGCATATATTAACATATTTGAAATAGATATATTAATCTTAATTGCTGTATTTACATGCAACATTCAATTGCATTGAAAATTACATCAGTTACAAAGTTTAGACTCAAAAGTCTGTGTAGATTGAGCTGCTGGTAATGTTTTCATTCATCCTGGTTTTTTTGCGAGCCTTTTTTGTCCATTGTATCCAGTTTTTTTACACTAGAATTTCATTGGTACACACTTAATTTATAAAATTAGTAATCTAATTAGGTGCTGTCATGGTCACCCCCCTCCTCCTCCTCCTCCTCCTCCTCTTCCTCCTCCTCCTCCTCCATATACATACAAGCAAATTCAAGCCACTGCTGTTTTGTTTGCATTTTGCAGACTGGGTACCCCAGTGGGTACTGGGAGGGAGGGGTGTGTTGGTTTTTTGCCATAGGTCAAGTAGTAGTCAGGGCGTGAAATTGACTACTCATCCATCCAGTGCCAAGGTTATGAATGAGTGGAGTTATACCAGTACTCCATATGTGTGCCTTCATGGTGTGGACAGCCTTATTAGCTCTGTGCTCTTCTGGGTTATTGCACAGTGTATGGGTACCACCATAATGTTCCATAATATACCAGAAGAGGTCAGATCTTATCTACTTCATGGAGGAAATCTGAAATCATAAGTTATCCACTTTAATTTCCTTAAATATAAAGCCATTACATCTGTCTTCAAAAGACGCTGATGTTCACTTTAAGCAGTGACACTAGATGAATGGGGGAAGGGGAATGTTAAAGGTTAGTTCTTCATAGCCAAGGTGTTCAGACCAGACCGGTTTGCTCCAGCCGTGGTTCTTGGTATACCATTTGTCACAGACCCATAAATAAAACAGTAGTGAGTTCTCCAAGTACTTGTGCCTATATCACATTTCAGTATAGCACAAATAATAGTCTAGGTAAAATGGTAAAAGGTCAAGTTGTGTGTGTCCATGCTTTGTAGGCATATAAGGGGAGTAGAGGTACAGCTGTACTCATTCTTAACCTCAGCATTAGATGGAGGTGAGTGGTCAACTTCACACCCTGGGAGAGAACTCTGATGCCCATTGAAGAGGAGACTGAGTTGGCCCCAGAGTTAGTCTGGACAGTTTTGGAGAAGAGAAAATTACTTGTCCCCACTGGAATTTGAACTCTGGACCATCAAGCCATTAGCAAATTGCTATACCAACTACAGTATCCCAGCTCCTAATAGTCAGTAGGTGTAAGTGTTATTAGCATGGCTAAACATGTGTATTGGCAGTCCGGTATATAAAATGTCTGTGGTGTGTAGTGTCAAAATTAGTATGGTACTGTAATCATCCACACTGTTCATTTACATTTAACCCATTGATGCTGGCCTTACTGCAGTGTATGAACCTTAATTCCATACATGCTGCTGGCCTCAGTACACCTTATTGTTGTTAATGCATTTAAGGGTAATATAAATTTAAAACACCTTGATCTTGGGCAGTAGTTTGAAATTAAAACCTGATGTCATTGCGCAGTTAAGGATTATGTGTGAGAGCATACAAAATAGTTTTCAAGTTGTCAGAAATTCCTTGTTGGTAGGTGATAGAAATAAAAGTCATTATGATGTGACTAATGACACTGCAAAATGGGAAGAATAACATTTAATACCATCTATTTAGTCATGCAAAGAAAATAAAATGTGAAATAAATCATTATGTTTGAGTCAGTGAAAGAATCAACACAGATCCTCCCCCCTCCTGCCTCCCATCTGCCTAGCAGCTACCTTCCCCACATATTCCTTTTCTATTCCCACAATTCGTCACCATTTGCAAGCACACACTCTTTTCTTATTCATTGTTTGAGGGTGGGGGAGCAGGCAGCCAACTGCAACTCCTTCCACCCGTGTCAAGTCGACTAGATTTGTAAAATAATTTTCTCACCACAGCCCCTGACTGAGAAACAGTAAGATATGTTGTAGCTTTTCCAAAGGGCATCCTTTGTCCTTACCACAGTTAAGGTCAAGCATCATAGATATGAGGCCTCCGATGTGTTCAGAGGCCATTGCTATTTGTAACACAAATTGTTGTTACACCAGCACTGATAAATCAATGGAATATTATGTCTCAAGAAAAAAAAAATGTATGTATACATATATATATATATATGTGTGTGTGTGTGTATATATATATATATATATATATACAGGGTGTCCCAGGAGGAATGTGAAATACTTCGGGAGAGTGTTCCTTATGTTAAACTATACCGATATAACCC
>JGI20166J26741_11728473_pt1 | contig 10661 bp, 8 predicted proteins | sample TergutCu122P5_FD_26741 | JGI IMG/M metagenome (IMG submission 26741) | reverse complement strand
TTCTTCTTTCAAGAACAGGACATCTGCCTTCATTCATCCATGAAAATGCACTCTACACTGTGGCAATGGCCTTAAATTATTACTAATCTTTTAACAAAATTCACAAGCTTTACGTGTAATATTACTTCACACAAACCGGTAACAACTGGTAACCAACTCCGTACAAAAGCCTATTAACCTCCAAACTAATCAAAACTGGTAACCTTAACATTGGCAACAGCAAGTGATGCATTGTTGTTTGGAGTTGCCAACTCCAGAAAACAAACATTCTTCACTTATCAGTCTGGGCTTCATAAGCTTATTAGGCATTAAAGTCACTGTTAGGCACCAAGGTACAACTACTACAAACTTCAGTACAAAAACAGAAATGAACAAAAAAACAAAAACACTATACACTCTTTTGTACATTTGTCAGGACAAAGGCCAATGAGACACAACAGTGAAAAACAGGATGATCCCATTAAAAACAGAATGTCTGATCACCCTAAATTCTACAGGACAGTCAGGTTAGAATGGCTTTTAATATAACATAATGGTTATTGTATATTTTTTTTATATTAAGTAATTAATGCTACTCCTCAAGCATTTTAATTTACATGTATTTATTCTTTCTTCTTTAAAACCTGTGAACAGCAATGACATACTATGAAGAACATGTTATATTCTTTCTTTTGGGCGATTCCCAGGCATCTGAATTTTATGTGCCACAGTTTTGGAACACATTGTTTGTTCCGTCTTCGCATAAGAATACAACATTCACAATATAGCGACATTCTGAAATCAAGAATCTGCAGAACATGATTGGTTAATGCTAGCAGGTAACCGTTAAAACTGCCAACAAAACTGGAATTCATTCCACATGACTAAAGTAGTTATTCCATATATGCATTTGTGAAGGCTATACACATTTAGCTTGATGGAAGTCATCGCATTGTGTTATTAAGAACCAGAAAATACACAAATTACCATCAAACACAACCATATACCTATAATAATATAAAATATATAGTTTTGTTAGATGGTGATTTGACTGTTCATTTACTGACCATGTACATATTTCACCACTTTAAAGTAACAGTTACATTACTGAATGGTGAATCCTGGGTTCATCTGTAAATTCCTACAAAAATTCTGTGTTCATAAGCTTACTTCTGTCACAAGAAAACACTGAATATGACCCTGAAAATTGTGATTTTTATGGTTAGACACACAAACTGTGCACTTGTGTTGCAGAAATAAGGGCATCAGACTCCATGTAACTCCATAAGATCATGCTTTTAAAAATATGGAAACAAGAGACAATTTTTGCCACCACCATTAACATCCCAGAATCTGTTCAAGTACTTGATGGAAGAAAACACAAAAACCTGTCAAAGGTAGACTAAAGTAACAATTCTCTCACAATGCACAACATTATCCTTTACAGTCCAAACGGGATAAGTGCAAATTTTATTTCAATATTGGTACATCAGAATGTTGCTATTAGTTTTTATAAGACAATACTGCACTTAACTGCAAAAGCAGTCAGGCTATATTTAAATTAATCTCTCTGATTCATCTGATTTAGAAGAGATAAACACCCATATAAATTGCCATCAAAAGATATGGGATTATCAACAAATGTTAATTTTTAATAATGCTACTGCTCCTGCTACTACTACCACCACCACAACTACAACAACATAATACTACTACTACTACTACATAAGAGCCCAACTTGGGCCCCAGTCACCTCTTTCATTTTTCATATTTACACTTAAAACACTGAAAAGTCTGAACTACTGATTGTCCAACAGTTAACCACGCCTACAAGGTAGGTCATAACACTATATTACAATAAACACTTCTACCTTTAACACAGAAGTATTCCAGGTCTTGTATTATAACCAAATGATGTTAAATACTGAAGTATTTCTTATTTCATTACCTGATAATACTTGGAGAAGGGTGAGCACTTGCACCTGAAACAATTGGCGAAATTTGTCGTTCTCTCTCACGGTCCCGATCTCTCTCTCTTTCCCTGTCCCTCTCATCTCTTTCTCGGTCACGCTGTTCTCTCTCTCTCTCCCTCTCTCGATCTCTGTGATGTGAATGAGAGCTGTGACTACTTAAACTTGCGGTGGGTATATTCGCTGTTACGGATGAGAGTGATGAGAGTGAAGAGGATGTTGTAGTGGTTTTTGAGCCAGACACTGATTTACTACCGGATTTACTAGTTGATACTGAAAACAAAATGTAAATTATGAAAAATACTTATTTTCAAATTGTTATTTATTGTAGTAAAATAACACCACAGAGCAATCTGTTTCGAGACACCAAGTCATTTGCCTAGTCAATTGTCCCTTTTTCTAAACCCCAAAGACAAGTTGTCACACCCATAATGGTCCATCAATGGTCCTAATTCTAAGATAAACTCTCACACCTTATTTGTCAAGACCAAGGTTCATATTATACCCCTACATGTATCTGCATCTTCCATGGTATCCCTTCTCCTAAGGTTTCCAACTATAGTTCTGTATATGTTTAGTACCTTCCCCATGCATGGTACAAGCTCCCACTCCTCTCATCCTCCCTAACTTATGGCAGAATGTAAACAATGAAGCGCTTTATTACATACCTTATTTCCTGCTTCATAAGAAGCATTTTTTACTGCAGAATGCTCAAAGACAAATCCCTTTCACTATCTTCCCTCCACTTCCCCATATATTATACCCAATTATTTTTCTGCAACTTTAAGACAAAAACGAGATCTCATTTAAATTCAAACAGCCAACATTGTAATAATCCTTCTTAGTATTTCTTTCGCATCTGTATTACCTCATGATGGCCTGTTTCAGCCGAAACATAATGAAAGCAAAGTTATAATACATATAATAAACATCTGTTGTGATTGATGGGTTTTTCTGCATGTTATTACCATCTTAACTGCAGAGAGGTTTTTGTATACCCATACTGGTTCTTTCTGCAATACCATAATAAAGGCACAGTTTAGCACTGCCAAATACATATCTGACCATTGTCTAGTTGCACTAAGTCATTTTTAACAGGTCAGCTGTCTTGAGGAGTTGTCTTTGATGTAACCTTCAAAAATATCCTCTACAATTACACAGTCTCCCTGATGATGGCTACATATAACCAAACATGCAAGAGGAAAAACAGATTGGTCTTTGCGTTGTGTTTGTCACTGTTATACTATGGTCTGCCTTATGACAGGTCCGTAGCCTTTTCAAGCGAGTTCTCCAAAGGGTGTCATCTAGTTTGCTTGATGTGAGTTTGACCGTGCAATGTCATTAATATGTGGAAATTAAAAGGTCAACTAGATGCAACAGATTGGTTTCTTTATTGCAAAACTTATTGTTCGCTCAACATGTTTCAGGCACCATTATATCCATCACCAGGAGCTCAAGAGTTATACAGATGGTTGCTGCCTGTGGTACTTGGTGATTTGGTTTACAGGTCATTGGTCTGGGGTGGAGCTGTGGGTTATGTGTCCGGTTTGTGGGATGTTTTTCGACTGACCAACTGTTGAGCTCCTGATGATGAGCATAATGGTGTCTGAAACATGTTGAGCGAACAATAAGTTTTGCAATAAAGAAACCAATCTGTTGCATCTAGTTGGCCTTTTAATTTCCACGGTGACATCTAGTGTTTCCTTTTTCAATTTCCAGCATCCTCCTGTCCCCTTAAGGTTATCCAGTTGTTGTTTACATCTTCTTCCTTGTCCTCCCATGACAGCTATCCTATCTACAATCTTTCCTTAAATAACATGTTTTAGAAGGCAGTTCCTACACAAAATGTGACCAATCCAGTTAGCTGTCCTTCCTTTAATTGGATATAGGAAATTCCCTTCCCCTGACTTCTTCACTTCTTCATCCCTCTCCAGCAACACATTTCAAAACTTTCCAGGTATTTCTGATCTACTTTGTAAAGTGTCCACATTTCAGCACCACACAAAAGCTATGCTCCAAATGTAGCACTTCACTACACACATTTAAGTCCAGTTTCCTAGTAAAAAGAGTCTTCTTGTTGGATGATGCTTTTTCCATGGCAAGTCTGGATTTAATCTCATGTGTGCATCTAGCATCATTTGTTACCATGCCACCCAAACAGCTGAAATACTCCATATTATCTAGCTGTTTTTGATCTATCATAATCTGTATTGTGGATGGTTACCTAAACAGTCTCATCATTTTAGTTTTCTCACATCCATTTCCATTCCATAGAATCTACCAATTTCAGTTAGTCTACCAGTCATGCCCTGTCACACGTTTCTTCCTTAACCATCAGTTCAAAATTATCTGCATATTTCACAGAGCGAATTACTTGTCCTCTTCCTTTGAATCCTCCAGACCATTCCTTGGTATGGTATTTGGTGTATAAATTGAATAGAATCGGTGACAAACAGAATCCTTGTCTAAATTCTCTTTCAGTTTTCACACTTGGTGACTCCCCCCAGTATTAGTTTAACACTCTGATCCACATATGCTCAATTTTCTGTTCAACCTTTCAATGCCAATTTCCTTCAAGATCTGCACTAATTTGGTCCAGTTTACACAATCAAATATCTTCTGCCATTCTATGAGGCTAGCACGTAATTCTTCATCCATGTGCGAAGTTCATTCTGATATTATTCTAAGCATCTCAACTGCATCTCTACTTCCTTCTCCTCTTATAAATCCAACTGAGCTTCTCCAAGTACATCCTCAATTTTCCTTTCAAACCCTCTCCTAAGTATCCTCGCCACTATTTTTGTTGTATGTGCAATGAGGGTGATTGTGTGATGGTGGCTACATTTTGTAGCTGTTGGTTTCATTATGGCAATAATTTTAACTTCAGTGAAATCCTTGGGCCACTTTCCAGTTACATATATGTTGTTCATCAGTTGTGTCTGTATTCTGAGACCAATTCCTCCCAAGAGTTTGAGTACATATACAAGTATGTAATCATTTTCTGCAGCCTTCTTATCCCTCACCTCCTTGATAGTTTTTTCCACTTCACTTTGCAAAACACAAGTGCCTTGCTTGTCAGCACCTACTTCCTCTTCAGGCTTGACTTCAATGTTTTCTGGTTCAGTGGTCGTTTGTAGATCTCTGTAATATAATTCTCCCACTTTTTCAGTACTTCCTCTAATCTATTTGTATACTATCCTGAGAGTCTTCAGTGCTAATGGTTTGAACTCCATGGTTTCCTTTCCTTTGCCTTCAAGTAAATTAAATGATAACGTCCTGTTCTTTGAAATTCCAGCTCTCATACCATGCTGTCAAGATATTCCTTTTTAGCCTTGTCTGTGTGTCCTTCAGTTCATTCCTCAGTCTTCTGTAGTTCTTCCTTCCTTCTTGGTTGTTTACATACTTCTGCTTCCTTCATTCATCCATTTTACTGGTAATTTCCTGTGTAAATCACAACTCTCTTGCTTTCCTCGAGGCTTTCCCAACCAAATAACTTATACCTACAACACATTTCTTGCTATTGTTCCACTGCACTTCCACATTCCCACTTTCACAACCAATTGCCATGAGTCGTTTTTCAACAGTACCTTGCACTTTGTCACTGAGCATATTTCCCCATATCCTATCTTGACTTTCACTTTTGGAACCTTCTGATATTCTTCAATCTAATGCAGATCTTTGTAACCATTAAGTTGTGGTAGGAGTCAGGATCTGCTCTAGGCAGTGTCTGAACATCCTTCATACTGTTTCATTACTTGTGTGCTTATAAAATTAAGCATTTTCATAATTTCATGTCTCCATACAGGAGACAGGAAGACATGTGATAATTGAAATGAATGGCAGCAAATATTCTCCATATTTATTCTGATATCAATATTAATGTTTTAACTGGGTTCCTAAGTATTTTAATGCTACCACATTTTCAGTTTACAATTCTGTCCTGCACTGTTGAGATGAGACATACATACACATTTCTTTCTCTCTTTGTTTACATCTGCATCATCCTTCTTATTGGTGTCAAACAGAACTTCTTTCCTTCAAACCCTATATAATTCATAATGTAAAACTAGCAGGAACTGTACCTTAGCAATACTGTAGCACAATTTGAAATGATATATTTCTGTGCATAGTACCAAGGATAAGAATTAGTATGCCTTCATGATATGAACATGAATAAATTTACCTTTTCTTTCTTTTACCTTCAGAATGTCCTCTTCTACATTGTGCACCACTTATTTTAATGTGAACCACAGAAGTTACATGATGTACCCCTCTATACCAAACTGAACATGCCTAATAAGTTCATTTCATCCACCCAAAGAAAGAAAAATAAATCCATATTTTGCACAACCACCACAGCCGATACTTCACATTACACAAAAACACAAAATCACTAAAGTTTCACACTTTTTCATATCTACTGCCACATCAGATTTCAGGAACAATCATTACATATTACTCTTATTACTACCACCTCAGAAGTTCATACATCCATCATGTTGGTATTACTGATGGTACAAAATTACCGTGCTCAGAAATGGAAATTAAATTAGTACCACACTCAAAATTACCCGCACAAAAAACCTCTACTGTACATTTCAACCTCTACTGTCCAATCGTCTTGCTCTGGGGCCACCCAGCCTCCTATTAAATGGAGACCAGGGGCCCTTTCACTGGCAGCAAAGTGGTTGGGGTGTGAAGCTTGCCAGTCACCTCCACCTTACATGTATGCTACGGGTTAAGAATGCATACAGTTATGCTTACAACTTCATGACAAGTAGAAGGGAAAATATTAGTGCAGCAAGTAAAGTGCATCACTGCTTGCAAGAATATACTTCCAGAGCTAAGACTGATGATAGCAGTGACTGGCAGGTTGCCTTCCACAGGCATAATGTCCATACCCCAACTTTCATGAAACACTTTCATCTGTTTCCACATTATCAACAGGACTGATACACAGACATGATGGTACACAAGCCAAACTCTCCTTACAGTGCAAAGGAAACATCGTACAACATGTATGTGTAATGTAAGAAAAGGGTAATGCAGTCCCGTTACAGGCCCGGAGTGGCCCAGAGGGTTCCAGAAAGTTAAGGTTCCCAGATTTCATGACAATGGCACAGGATGGTGGTAAGGTTGTCAGCCTTATGCACCGGCCGCCTTTACCCCCAGGAAATACACCTGGAACTAATTTCTGTTAGAGGCTGAGTCGACCCCAGGGCCATAGTGCGACCGGAAGGATTATGTCACAGAAAAATTCCAATGACACCATCGGGAATTGAAGCCACAACCTGCCGGTTTGTAGCGTAGTGCCTTAACCACTATGCCACCGTGTGCCTTGTATGTGTAATGTAGTAGACTTCAAATTATACAGCATATGTAAGTGAACTCCGCTTGTGGTCTGTGTTCATATGTGCTTGCCCTCTTACAAACTTGAATAGGGCTACTGTCACTCACTGCTAACATCATTCTCAGCCAGTGTAACATGATCTTGTAAGGAAATGTGCGCTTTACTTTACTGTTATCAGAAGCTGTTAATAGCTGCATTTGGAAGGAATAAGGTTCTACCAGCAGGTATCGTAAATGTAGTAGATACTAGTAGTTCTAATTCCAGCACACAGTAACCACACAAATTATGAACAGAAACATACTCAACAGAAGACATGGCATAAGGTACAGGAACAGTAAAACAAACAACATTCTTAAGGCTTGGAATTAGATGGTAGAATATGGTACTGCAGAGATTAGATCCATCTAATAGGCCCAAATGAGTAGGTTCCTATTTTCACCTGAATGGTAGGGTAGATCAGTGTGGACCAGTGTTAATACCCAAAGTGAGATATGATGGAAAATGTCTATACAAATAAACTAAATAATACACAAGTACTGCAGAACTTCTAATTTCGTTCAGGGACCAGTTGCCATTACAACCAATAATAAATATTTCTCAGTGACTATATCATGCCAGCATACCATGAGCTTGGCCATGAGGTGTGGGCAAAAGTGGATATCCTGGAACCAGTCCCTCGGTGCCAGACAGTCCTGCAAAGGGAATTCCACTTGCAGCAGCTGATGCTTGAAGTCGGGCTAGATAGTCTTGAGCTGCTAAATGAGAAGCCATTGTCCACCATGCTGCACCTGGCAAACAACAGTTTCATAAATAAAACTACAAAAATTAATCCCTTCATCAGTTCCAGTAGCAAGGATTATAAATGCTCCATATGTTGTTGTTGTTGTTTTATAAATCTGTGGCATTCCAGATCTCATTAACCTCAATGTTTGCAATAAAACTGCAAGATTACTTCAGTCTTTACCAGAAATTCTGTGACAACCTCAAATCTCACAGGACTGAAATTGGCAGAGATCTGTGGCAGAAATATTGTTTCAAAGGCCACAAGAAAAGTAATAAAACAGGAAAGGGTTAGGCATGTACAGTGTGAATGAACAACTTAAAGATTACAGAATTGCTTCAACCATTTGTATAGCATGTAGGAATATCGTATTTTCAAAGGGACTTTTTATACATGTTCCACAAGCAACAGAGGGATCAACAGCAATTCTATGCCATTCGGTTGACATATTGGAACATAACAAAGGACTTCATATTTTATAAGCTGCTTGAAGTAGCCTACAGTACTTAAATCAAGTGGGTTATAAAACGTGAACAGTTTTGGAGGAGAAACCTTCTCTGAAGCATGAACTTCAAAGACAACAGCCTCTTGACCTGGAACACATAAGAAGTACTGTCAGGAAAATTCTCTATGGTGATGAAGGCAGGAATGAAATCAAGTTCACTGACCTGTCATCAAGTTACAGCATGTGACACGATAAATCAATGAAGAAGGTACGTAAAATTGTTATGGACATACTTGCAGGGTTAATTCCTAAACTCGCTGCTTGACTTGCTGCAACACTCAGTGTGCCAAGACTTCCATACGACCCCGGTGCAGTAGTGGGGGGATGGTGGGGAGATCCATACCCAGTGCTAGAACCGCTCCGTCCCCCCATCATTGCAAAGGCTGCTGCTCCAGACAAAGGATGACCACCTATATGGTTTCCAAATCCTCCAGGAATACCACCAAACAGTGAGTGGCCTGAAACGGAACCAGAACTTGCAATTGTTAAAATTCTTTCCATTGTATTTAGTATTTTACTTCACCCTTTTCGGAAGATACTTACAAGAAATGAATATGGAGAGGTCTGACCTGCCACTGGCCTACTTCTCCCTTGTTATCAACTATTCCCATACCTTTCTGCCCTTATTATCAACTATTCCCAAACCTTTCTGTGTCACATAGTGTTCCACAAGCTCCAGCTCAAATCAAGTAAGGGCAGCCTCCTCCAGTTCATAGAGATAATAAAGTTAATGGATTAAATTTTTCCCAGCCTCATACACAAAACACATCTGTGTTTTAAAACTGATTTTCAAATTCAGTTCTCAGCAACCTAGAATTTTCTAAGTGTCACCTAACCGTAGAATCGATTCACGCAAATTAAATGATTTGCACCTTTCAAAATATACAGTTATTGGTTACAGTTTTCGTATTCGCTTCCTGTATGAAAATCTAGACGCACTCAAGTAGGAACTCCTCCCGGTGGTAGAGAGTGGAACTTAACAGTATTAATTGCAGCTGGTGGGACATTGACGAACGAACTTTTGTAGCTGAAAACAGTGAAGAAAACAGCCGTGAGTAAGCACACTTGGACATGACATGCTGTCTTGTAGCTACGTACGTACCATATTCAACATAATAATCTATTACATCTATTACATTTTTCATATTACATTCGGAACGATTTGCGCTTCGCAGTAAACAAAGACAGTGCTTTAACCTCTCACAGATTACCCCCACCTGTCGCAAGAGATCACTCACTGCCAACTGTTGAATACCAAACACCTGCTTTTTGGCCGAACATATTCTCAGCGCACAGGGTCAGTATTCTGATACATTTCACTACTTATGATCGCAAAACTAACTGGGTCAAGTCCCTGTAGAATGGAGGACAGCTCGTATTTTCAAAAGGTCATTAAAAGTTGTTAGTTTCGAAAATTCTGAGATTATCTACATGTGAATCGAACAGATTCGGATGGAATTAAGAGGGTTGCCTTCAGGCTGCACAGTCGAAGAAAACACAGCTTTTTTGAAAATATGTCGGGAAAATACACATTTGATTAAGTCGGGCAAAATTGCCGGGGACTTTACATGAAGACCTAAGCACGTTTTATTGTTGCTGGAGACACTAAATAGGTGAACAGGTATCAGACTGTTAGTCCGCCCGTCTGTCCACAAGCATCAGCAGGGCTCCCAATGGACGGATTTCTGTGAAATTTCATGTAGACTTTAAAGGAAATCTGTCCAGAAAATCCAAATTCGGCCAAAATCGGGTAGTTTACAAAAAGAACTACGCAGGTTTATTATTGTTGCCGGCGACATTAAACAGCCATACGAGCGCGCTCTCTTCGCGTGAAATGGTACCAGGCTGTTAGACCAGCCAAGGAAGTATATACACCAAGCGAACGTGCCACAATATTACGTTATATGCACTTTGCCTAGCTGGTTAAAATGTGCTCCAGTGTTAATGGTTTGCCAAACAAGACTTCGTGTATTGACAGCATAAAATCTGAATGTTACTGCCCAATATTTACTTCCTATGTATCTCCAGGCTTTCAAACACTTGTTGACCAAAGTTTTTTTTGGAGGGGGGGGGGGG
>JGI20166J26741_11728029_pt1 | contig 10663 bp, 8 predicted proteins | sample TergutCu122P5_FD_26741 | JGI IMG/M metagenome (IMG submission 26741) | reverse complement strand
GCTAAGATGACTACTGGAGCCAATGGGCAAAAGGCATGCATATTAAGAACAGATGAAAAGCATGATGCCATTTGGCATCACGGGGCTGGAAAGGGTTAATACGTGGATGGGCAGCAATGAAGTCGTAGAACCCGCGTTGTACTTCTGGTTTATGTGGTGTGCAGTTCGCACTCTTCCCAATGTCTTAGCAGTTTTGTAGACGTTTGTAGCTATTTGGCCATTGCTGTCATGCTACAGCAATTACGCATCGTAAAACATGAATGTGTCTTTGTTCAGTCCATCGACAACGGCAAAGTCGCACTTTAGATGTAGATTATTTCGCACGCATGCAGAGAACCTGTGAAAACTGCTGTGTCCGTCCATCTGCCGGTCTTTCTGTATGCGTGTAAAATCTTCAGATTTCACAGTGCATTTCCGTAAAATCTGGTGCTGGAGAATTTTCCGAAAGTTTGTCGAACCGTCTGTTTTCATTTAGATGCGTCGGTGTTAGCGGAAACTGGACATAAAGGCGGACATATGTTCATGTTTACGTCACGAGTGTAACGGCTTAAATATTTATGGGAGCGAAATTTATGTGTTGCTGATTTAACGAGGTGACTAGCACAGACTGTGTGGCGGCGACTGATACTGCTGATCGGTGAAGGATGAAGTGGAAAGCACTGAATGGTGCATTTGAAGGTAGCATGTGTCATTTCCTCAATTGCGCCACGTTCGGGAATAGAGAAAGCCATTTTTATCAAGGCGACACCCGTAAGGCCGATTCACACATAGCATGCCGTGCCCATGCCGTTCCCCTGCCATGCCGTGCCGCTAAAGGTTTAGAGTGTGTCTTTCCCATTTGATTTACACAGTGCGGCCGTGTATGATTCACACTTGCCATGACATACCGATACCATGCTCCGACCATGCCGTTCCTCTCAAGGCCACGGAACAGCACGTCCGTCGAGAGATGACCTGTGGGCTACCTGCCCGCGTTCGGCTTCTTCCGGCTACCACGCGGAGTTCCACGAAGGTTGTTATCAGAAGCATACCAATCTCAGATGCAGGTGGCCAGTGTAAAACCAAAAAACGTTTGTCATGGACGAGGAAAAGAGTGGTAGCAGCACACTACAAAAAAGACGATCTTTTACGGTTGAACTAGCAGTTCGGATATTTTTGGCTACCATGCGGACTTTTACGAAGGACACGGCACTATCGGAGCGTGGCAGGGGCACGGCATATCACGTGTGAATTAACGGCTCGGCATAACAGGGGAACGTCATGGGTGCGGCATGGGCACGGCATGCTATGTGTGAATCGGCCTTTAGAGTGTACGCAGACACCAGGAACTCGTTAAATGACATGACAACGGTATGCGAATGCGCCAGCTTTGTAAAATACGCCTTCCAGTTCCAAAGGATTACGTGGGCGTGGGACACCAGCACCATTCTGTATATGGAAGGAGGTTCTTGTGGCCCATTTTGGGCATTTATCTCGATATTGCCTGGAGGGATTCGAGGAAAATCACGAAAACCTTAAGATATTCGGTGTACAGGCCGATATTCAAATCGGGCACCTACAGAACACCAGTCAGAAGCCGAAGAAACGTAGAAAAAAGAAAGAATGAAACACTTTTTGTCTGTTACGTTCTAACGGTACTTGAGACAGCTCAACAGAGGGGCCCGGTGCGTATGTTTCTGAACTTCTGTACCAAACAGTTAGCATTTGTCGTCCTGGCATATCCATTCTCCCACATGGAAAAAGAAAAACAAAGGCAACTCTTCATCTCGTTCAGATTACAACGAAATAAGACTTCTTTGTCATATTACAGTAATACTGGTACTTGTTTGTTTTTGGAGCTACCGCCGTCAATGGGCCAGGGACTCCTCATTCACGAGGTCTCTAGAGCACACACAACGACGCACCACAGTATGCAGGACTCCTCTGGATGAGTGATCAGCTCTTCGCAGAAACCTCTGTCAACACACAACACTCACAACAGACAAACATCCATGCCCCCGGTGGGATTCGAACCCACAATCTCAGCAAGCAAGCGACCGCAGACCTGCTCCTTAGACAGCACGGCCACTGGGATCGGCACAGTAATACTTAGAAACATGTAATACGTAGAGAAGTCAGTAGAAAAGCTAGGCAGGGAGTGCCCAGCTGCACGCGGAGTCCGCTCGAAGTTGCGTTACTGCAGAGCCACCGATGACGGTCCGCGCTCAGCAGTGTTCAGTTCCATGCTTAAAATGTTATCATAGCGTGAGTAATTGACGAGGCTACTGGCCGGTAGGGAAGGACTGTTTGTCTATACACGGCTAGACGTCCACACCGGTTCTTGAACCTGCTTAGCCTTCTTTACGAGCACAGTTCGCTCATAGATTCGTGATCATTCATAAAAGGCCCCATACACTCTAAGTTAAACTGTGCAGTTTAACTGTGTAGAAAAACTGCACGAAAAACTGAACTGAATGTTCACTGACACAGCACAGGTTTCCCATCAGGTTTGTCAGTTTTTTTTTGTCAGATCTGTGTGTCTTCTTGTGCGTGTGACTAGGGTGGATAAAAACAAGTCTGTCGTTTGTTGTTTGCTAGCCACATCGGCCATGTTATCCGAAAAGAAAAAAGCGTAAAATGTGGTGTAAGAAGTGGTATTTGAAAAGGACTATATCATGCGATGCTCAGCTGCTGAATGAATTGCTAGAAACGGATGTGCCTTGATATGATGCCATCGTGGTGTCGGCAGGTAAACTGAGGAAACTGTGGGATTCCCTGAGTGAACTGCGCGGTTCTCTGTGTGAAAGACGACTGGAAAGGACGGTTCTGAGGCCTGCGCTATTGCCTGTCAAAACTGCGCAGTTTACTCCGTTTTTTCCGTCAGGTATGACATCACACAGTAGAATCACTCGTTTTAAATGAAAGTGATAGAGCGCTTAAGAGTTTGAGGCACAAGCTGGGTGCGTTTATCTACTGACCGTGCGAATGTACTGGGGCAGTGAAACACGTGTGGCACCGGTCACTGATGTGAACAAAAGCAGTGCGTCAGCAGTTAGATTGTGAGACAGACGAAAGGCAGCCATTCATATCGGTTGTCGAGATTGCTACAGGGATTGATGTACTAATTGACAAGTTGCGGTGAAATGTGGAGTTAGAGAACCGAGTAGTGCTGCTTAGTCATTTTATGTCTCTGTTTTGCTTTTATTCTGCCCCTACGGGTGTATCCAAAAATGCATGGACAAACTTCAGGAGTGACTTCCTTACACCAAAACAAGGGGAAAAAAAATTGTATCAATATAGGTGCGCAAACAGTTTTCGAGGTACAGTTGGAAAATGTGACTTTGGCAGTAAGAACATGGTTTATGTGCGAGGGGGCTGCGGCACATTTTTAGTTGATGTGTGCGGGATGTACTTACGCAGGACGAAGTCACAATATAAAGATTGATAATTGCTCCTTTGAAAGGGAACAACATTAACAAATCAGAATTCTATTAAGGAAGAAATTAAGGGCAGATTGAAGTCAGGGAATGTTGCTATCATTCGGTGCAGAATCTTTTTCTATCCAAAAATACAAAGATTAAGACATACAAAACTATAATTTTGCCTGTTGTTTTGTATGGGTGTGAAACTTGGTCGCTAAAATTGAGAGAGGAACGTAGGCTGAGGGTGTTTGAGACCAGGGTGCTGAGAATATTTGGGCCTAAGAGGGACGAGGGAACAAATGTGTGGAGAAAACTACATAATGGGAAGCTTAATGATCTGTACTCCTTACCCAAATTGTTCGGGTGATCAAATCGAGAAGAATGAGATGGGCGGGGCATGTAGCGCGTATGGGGGAGAGGAGAGGTGTGTACAGGATTTTGGTGGGGAAACCAGAGGGAAAGAGAACACTTGGAAGACCCAAGCGTAGATGGGAGGAAAATATTCAGAAGGATCTTCAGGAAGTGGAATGTGGGGGTATGGACTGGATCGATCTGGCTCAGGATAGGGACAGGTGGCGGGCACTTGTGATTGTAGTAATGAACCTTTGGGTTTCATAAGGTGCGGGGAATTTCTTGACTAGCTGAGAACCGGTTAGTTTCTCAAGAAGGACTCTGCTCCATGGAGTCAGTGAGTAAGTGAGATGTACTGATACCTACCGTGACAAATGGTCAGGGAGAGCAGGATCAGTTTCATGGCCGCCGCGTTCGCCCAACCTCAATCCTTTAGACGTTTATCTGTGGGGCACTTAAAACCCCTAGTGTATTAAACTCAAGTTTAAAATGAAGAGACATTTTGCCAACCAGTTGTTGATGCCTTTCGCTGTTGCTATTTGCTGACTCGAGTTTGCAAGGTGGCACGTCAGACCTGGAAAACTGGGAACGAACTGTGTACCTTTCGCTTTGAATGCGGTATGCTGCCTGCGATCGTCGTACATTTTGACTTTGTAACTCTCCGCAGATTTGTGTCTCTTCAGAATTAAATTGGTAACCAAATAAAATTAATTCGAGCTACAGCTTGGGTGGGTTGTATAAAGTCTGGCTTCGAACTCGGGACTTGTTCCGTTGCACCAGACGTGTGGTTTGTATTCAGGCTCATTGTTTTGTTGTTCCTGTTGTTGCAGGAGATGAGGATCCGTTGCGGCAGGGTCGATTTCAGACCCATGTGTTCCAGCAGTCCGTTACGCTGACTGCCAAGATGTGGCCAGACGTGAGTAAAGAACACTTATGGCTAGTATTACTCTTTGTATGTAAGACCAGTGTTTCTGCCAGTTGTTTGGCATGCGTGTACAGGGATGACCAGGAGCTGCGATCGGATGGTTCACAGTTCAAGATTCGTCATGAATACACAACGGTAGTAATGCTGCTCGTTATGACTGTACGTATACTGCCAGTAGTCAGTATAAGGGGTGGGCCATACACCCGGAATGTGGGGAAAGGGGGGGTGTAACGTGATACGACGTAGCTGAAATTCCCAGTTTTCGGAGGCTTCCATTTCTCGAGCGTGTAAACCGCAGGTGTGTTGAACGCGGCGACTGTTTGATACGAGCGTGTAGAGACGTGCGTGACGGTTACCGGAGCATTCACCCTGGAGGAGCTTCCCGCGAGCGCGTAGGTTCACCACGGGGGAGAATTGGCCAAACTTGTGAAGAAATAAGGACGAATTCTGCATTGTGTTTCAATAAAAAAGAGCCTACTGCGGCTAATTTACGTACATTTGAGAAAATAACACCCCATACTGGTCTTGTGTAAGGTGCGAAACGAAGGTAAAGACAACGGAAACGAGCGGGTGTCGGTACACGTTTGAAATCCGTTCCTCGAGGTCCTGGAAAATCCACGAAGGAAAGAGCTGCGTAATCACAGATTCCAAGACGTTCCTCGCGGCATGTGACGAGGAAGAAGGACAGTAATACGACTTCAACGACTTTTTTGTGACCATGACATGGCCGTGTGGCGGCAAACTTGTGCACGTTTATTGCGTGCTTTCTGAACCCTGATATCTCGTCGCAACGTTTTGTTCAGTGATAAATGCGCAGTATATCGCCGCGTAGTCTCCAGATGCTGATAATCTGGGCCAAGCAGACTCCATATTTCTTGTAATGTTCTTGGAATCTTGAATTACGCAGTTGGTTTCCTCGTGGATTTGCAGGGAGGTCGAAGTGCCGATTCCTACACACGTTCACTGACATTCCCATGTGTCTGTGCTCGTCCTTTGGTTTCACAACTTGCACCGAACCAATCAGGTTTGTATTTTCTCCTGTTTACCTAAATCTTCCTCAGTCGGATCTACTTTATTAAAATGCAAGACAGATTTCACTGTTATTTCCACATAAATTTGAACACTTAATCCTTTCTGGTGAACCAACATCCTCACCAGACGTCCCGCGTCGGCGAGTGAACTTGTATCTGCCCTGAAGAATGTTAGAACACGCTGCCAGGTAGGAATAAGTCGCCGTCGTTATAAAACTTGCTTGTCATTGCATACTCGTGAAAGGAACCCCAGCTCTGCCCGTGAAAAACTGGGAATCCCACCCACGGCGTGTTACGTTACACCCGTATTTCCTTCTGCTTATAAATATCTCCCCAGTCGCTCAGAGTAACCGATGGCCGCATACGTGCAAACGTCATCGCGAATAGCATCTCCTGTGTTTTTAATTTACGACGAATCCTTTAGTATAAACAATCTTATTGCGACTTACAGCCACGTCTGTGGGCTATATTTCATAGTATCTCTTACAGTTATTTGTGCACATGCAGAATGCACAGTGCAGACGAGGGCGGTGGAGGAACCCCGTACTGGGGCCCGAGGCCCCATTATGTTGCATATGTTTTGCCTTACACGGCAGTATCATTATTGTCGATGGTACAAATTAACCTTTTCGGACCAACCCCAAGTCACTCTGCAGCTGGCAGGTTTCACCCTTTCACAGGCCACGTAGGCCCTTAGAGAGAGTAGAGGTATAGCTCCACTCTATTTTTTCCCTCGGCACTAGAAGGGGGTGAGGGGTCAGCGTCACCCCCGGCCGCACCTTTCCCCCGGCAAAGACCCGGTATCCATTGTACAGGAGGCTGGGTAGGCCTCAGGACCGGTCTGGACAGTTGCGGAAAATCTCGCCTCCACCGGGATTCGATTCCCGGACCGTCCAGCCCGTAGGCAGTCGCTATACCGACTACGCTACCCGGCCCACGTCACTCTGCAACTGACAGCCAGTATATCCGATTTTGTGTACAGATTTTTAGCTGGTACGCCCTTGCTCGGGGACCCGAAAAAATTTTCCGCCGGGGAACGAACCTGCTGTCGGTGGCCATAAGAATACGGTGTATTTGGTCTCTAAAATGCCGAATTCATACACAACAAAACTGCAGCTGTCTCACTGAGGTTGGCAGCTCATTACTGTGTTCCCGTTGACCAAGGCGCAGCACGTTTTAAGGATATGTCATAACAGCTGGTAAAACCAAATTCTGCGAGTTTTCAGGTTATCACACCGGTGTTGCTGAGGATTACTTTGTTTTGGGATGTGATTCTGCGTCAAAGGATAGTTGGTTTCCGACTTAATGTTTTCTGACCGTGCATCATGAATTGACTATACATTAATTACCATCTTGATGCACTGATTAATATTCATTCATAAAATACCATTCTCCTCTACATGTTTCGAGCATCAAGTGCTCATCTTCAGGAGGACATAGTTGAATACATGCAGCATATGGTACCGTCACTCTCTATAAGAGTTCCTGGTGGCCTGTCGATACGCAGCTAGAGTGAGAACTGGTTTCCGACGTTTCGAAGCAACCTATTGTCCTGCAACCTATCGACACTTGAAGGTGAATATACTGCGGTGCTCGAAACGTAATCTGATTTCCCATTTAGGCAGCGTCGAAAGGAACGGAATCCTCAAAACCAAAGTGACGTATAAATGATATGTTCCGCGCTGTAGGCTTGTCAGTTGTGAACGAAACACTGCGTCACCAAGTGATGTTGAGGGAGAAATGTTGACTGTAGAATAGATACAATGAATGCCAAAATGTTATTTTCATTTTGGTTTTTCAAAATTCATGCTGCTTATGAGGTAATGTGAAGAAATATGGCAGAACTAGTCATGCCACAGATGAGAATTATAATATGGCGCATGCGTCGTACTTGCTAGATAACTAAGGCTACAAACATACACTCAGGATATGTAATTTGTTGCTTTTCTACGTTAAAAGTGGTTACGCGAACGCACCTCAGTGTTGCGTTAAATGTGCATTGCCTCTCTTGTTAATTATTTCCATAGAAATAACAAGAAATAATTTTATATTAATCAAGCCAGTACTTCGTTCTTTGTGTTCTGCAAAAGAGATACATTCAACTGAACTCGTCCGTGTTGAAGTAAGTTCGTTTTGTGTAATATTTGCAGTTTTATTTTATGAGGGTACTCTGATCGGATCATTCAGTTCATTGGGGCACGTAGTAAGAATATTTGAGAAGCCCTGGATTAGATTATTCTGTTCGCGGAATTTCCAAATGTATTTTTACGATATGTTAAGTTTCAAACGTAATTACAAAACAAAAAAAAAATACAATTTTCTAAAACCTGTATCATTTTACACTTTATAAAACATGCCCCGTAGATATTAAAACTTGTTTCTGCCTTGATTAATATGTATTAGAGTTCTCACTCTCACCTGGATAGTGTTTGTCAGGTGCATGGTTTGGTTTTTAAGTGGGCACTCAAATTCCAAATAATACTGTACATCGTGTTGACTTCCCTGCTTCGTCATACATCACCTTAAAGACAACTTGTAGCTGCCGTGTCATTGATCTACCGATAATTTTCTCGATTTCGAATAGTTGAGTATCATTTTTGTAAACTTGCCATTTATCATTTACAATTGCGCGATACCATGCTACAGCAATGTGCATAAGTGTAACATAATTTATAGAACAGTATCCTGACTGTCATGATGATTACTGATTTAGGGTTCCGTTTTTGTGGTCTGTAATGTAGATGAGTCCCTCTGCATATCTAACTGCAGGTCACCTTTTCTAACAGCATTCCCCAGAATATTTGAGAAGGTTATGCACAATTGATTTCTTAAATTTCAGCAGTATCTTCGAAAAAGCAATTCGGATTTAGGACAGGTTCTTCAGCATGCAAAACTGCGTATAGTTTCCTATCTGAAAGCATACGTGCCCTTCACAACAAAACCCACATTTATGTTATGATCCTGCAAACACTTGTGATTATGAGAATCGTGACCTGTTACTGTCAAAACTGAATTTTTGTGGAAGTCAAGGCAAAGCAAGAGTGGGGATTTGTTTTAATTACCGCTCTGTGGTCACGTGGCTTGTACCGTACGTAGTTCGTGTGCAGGACGGAATGATAAGGGCGGGTAATAATCCTTGGGGAGGGTGGAACAATGTAGATATTTCGGAACAAACTCAATGAATCAAAATTTCATTCATGAAGAAATAATGGGCAGATTGAAGTCAGGGAATGCCTGCTGTCTTTCGGTGCAGAATGTTTTGTCTTCCAGTTTGCTGTACAACTATGTAAAGACTAAAATAGACAGAACAATAATTTCGTCTCTTTTGTACGTGTGTGAAACTTGGTCGCTCACATTTAGGAGGAACACAGGACAAGAGTGAGCGAGGGTTTGGTGCTGAGGGAGATATTTGAGCCTAGGAGGGACGAGGTAAGAGGGAAGTGGAGAAGACTACATAACGAGGAGCTTCGTGATCTGTACTGCTCACCAAATATTATTGGGGTGATCAAATCAAGAAGAACGAGGTGGGTGGGGCATGTAGCACGTATGGGATTAACAAAGATACTTACAGGGTTTTGGTGGGGAGAACTGAGGGAAAGAGACCACTTGCAAGACCTCGGAATAGAAGAGAGGAATTGTTTTACAAGAAGCGTAAGGGGAGGGGGGGGGAGGAATGACTGGATTGATTTGGATCAGGTTAGGGACAGGTGGCGGACTCTTGTGACAGCCGCAATGAACCATCGCGTTCCATAAAGTATGTGGAATTTTTCAAGAAGGACTTTGATACGTGTAGTTAGTTAATTAGTTAGTTATAGTTCTTTAGTTAGTTAGTTAGTTAGTTAGTCACTGTAGAAGATTTGAACTTTAACGGAGCTCCCCCACAGGGAGCCGAGATATTGGAGAAAGGTCACTCCTTTTATTTATTTATTCGTGTAAAGTGCTCTTAATTACTGCCCTATCGCCTTAAGCCTCGTATCATATGCAGCACATCCTTGCAGCTACCAGACATGCATTTTTACGAAAATCTCACAGATACGAGCCGAGATAAGAGGAGGACGCGTACTTCATGTAAATTGCTCTTCATAATTGCCCTATCGCAACAGTCGTACACCATGCGTGCAGCATGTGTTCTGTGTACCATGTGTTCTGTGTACCATGTGTTCCGTGTACCATGTGTCTGTGTACCAGCAGTGAGTTGGAAAGGAATCCCCAAGAGTGCGAGACGAGATATAGGGAATCGCTTACTGCGATCTTCCCTGGACAGGGCCTATAGTCATTGCCCTGTCTCAGCGAGTCTCGAACCATGCGTAATGTGCGTATTCTGTTCAGTGTACAGGATATGAATTTGTTCGAACCAACCAACCACTGTCTGCCGAGATGTAGGAGAAAGCGCACTTCGGTCTTCACGTAAAGAACCCTGACTTTTTTCGTCGCAACAAGATTTATAGCAGAGCTATTGCATGTGTGCGGTGTACAAGATATGAATTGAAAGGGAAATACCGCGACTATCATCGAGATACGGCACGGCGCTTCCTGTGTACCAGACATGAATGTAAAATGGAAAACTGCGACCGCGATTCAAAATACAGCAAAGGGCGTACTTTGGTATTCATGTGAAGTGACTTCATTGGTACCCTATTGCAGCCTGTTACACCATACGTAGTGCATGTCTTCACTGTAAAAAAGGTAAAGTAATCCCTGTACAGGCCCTGATGATTCCAGTAGGTCGAGGCTTCTGGCACATGAAGGTGGTAAGGTTGTCAGCCCTACATACCGGCCGCCTTTAATCCCCAGGAAATATCCCTGGTACTAATTTGATGTGATTTTGACCGTGCATCGTCGTTAATATGTGGAAATCTCCTGATGATGGGCATAGTGATGCCCGAAACATGTTGAGCAAGCAATAAGATCTGCAATAAAAACCTCTGTTGCATCTAGTTGGCATTTTATTTCCA
>JGI20166J26741_11727918_pt1 | contig 10664 bp, 8 predicted proteins | sample TergutCu122P5_FD_26741 | JGI IMG/M metagenome (IMG submission 26741) | reverse complement strand
TTTACAACAAGGAGAGATGCTCGAGTGGTTGAAGAGGCACGCCTGGAAAGCGTGTAAACGCCTAAAGTGTTTCACGAGTTCGAATCTCGTTCTCTCCGCAGATGCCGGGGAAAGATGCCGGAGTGGTCGATCGGGCCGCACTCGAAATGCGGTGTACGGGTAACTGTACCGGGGGTTCGAATCCCTCTCTTTCCGCGTTCTTCTTATCGTTGTTTTTTCTTAGAGCTATTGACTAAACCAAAAAATCAAATTATCTTTGCAAATTGTATTCCAACAGGTTTAGAAAAATAGTACAAACATTAAAATAGATAAATGAACGAAACAAAAATTTTAGTAAACACAATTGTTGACGCATTACAAGAAAAAAAAGGGAAAAAGATCATAACAATGGACTTGTCAAAACTCGAAGGTTCTATTTGTCAATATTTTATCATCTGCCAAGGCAATACGCCTGTCCAAGTTTCAGCTTTATCAGATTCTGTCTGGGATTTAGTGTACGATAGACTGCACGAAAAACCTATGGGAGCCGTTGGAATGCGCGAAGCGCAATGGATTGCCATGGATTATGGAACGGTTATGTTGCATATTTTCATTCCAGCAATCAGGGAATATTATAATCTTGAGAACTTATGGGCCGACGCAAATGTAACAGAAATTCCTGACGTATTATGAACGAAAACAACGATAAAAATAAAAAACCGAATTTACCGGGCGGACTTGGACCTGAAAATAATAAGCCTTTTAAATTCAATATGGGTTGGATGTATGGATTAATCCTTATTGTATTGATAGTGATTTTTTTTACAAACAACCCGTCATCATCTACAAAAGAATTAGGTTGGACGGAATTTCAAGCTTATGCCGAAAGCAATGTGTTTAGCAAAATGGTAGTAAATTCGGCTGATAAGAAAGTAACTGCAACCATAAAACCGGAATTTGTACAGCAGATTTTGGGAACAGATAGTGTTTCACCGTCTAAAAATCTGTTGCAAAGAAATAGTACAGAATCAACCGTAACGGTCGTTATTCCTTCTGCGGATAAATTTGACGATTATTTCAAAAATTGGAAAACGCAATATCAAATCAATGCTACCCTTACTTATTCCGAAGGAACTAATTATTTATGGAATCTCCTTATCAACTCTCTTCCATTCCTGCTCTTTATTGTCATTTGGATTTATCTGATAAGAAGAATGTCGGGTGGAGGAGGTGGAATGTTTAGCGTAGGAAGGACGAAAGCCCAATTGTACGATAAAGCGGGACAAAATAAAAAAATAACTTTCAAAGATGTTGCAGGACTTGCAGAAGCTAAACAGGAAGTGGAGGAAATCGTCGATTTTTTGAAACAACCGGGTAAATACACAGATTTAGGCGCAAAAATTCCTAAAGGCGCTTTGTTGGTAGGCCCTCCGGGAACAGGCAAAACGCTTTTGGCTAAAGCTGTAGCAGGAGAAGCCGATGTGCCGTTTTTCTCGCTTTCAGGTTCCGACTTCGTCGAAATGTTTGTTGGAGTCGGTGCATCGCGAGTGAGGGATTTGTTCCGGCAAGCGAAAGAAAAAGCGCCATGTATCGTTTTCATCGATGAAATCGATGCGGTCGGTCGCGCCCGCGGAAGAAACCCGAATCTTGGAGCCAATGACGAGCGGGAAAATACCTTGAATCAATTACTTACCGAAATGGACGGTTTCGGCTCAAACAGTGGAGTCATTATCTTGGCAGCCACTAACCGCGCCGACATTCTGGATAAAGCGCTTTTGCGGGCAGGTCGCTTTGATCGCCAGATCAATGTGGACTTACCGGAATTAAACGAAAGAAAAGAAATTTTCATCGTGCATTTACGCGGTATAAAGATAGATACATCGGTCGATACCGAGTTTTTGGCGCGCCAAACGCCCGGATTTTCCGGAGCCGATATTGCTAATGTCTGTAACGAAGCTGCTTTGATTGCTGCGCGAAACGGAAAAGGAACCGTGCAAAAAGAGGATTTCATGAATGCGGTCGATCGGATTGTCGGCGGATTGGAGAAGAAATCGAAAGTTACAACCCTTGAAGAACGCAAGGCGATTTCAATTCACGAGGCCGGACATGCTACCTTAAGTTGGATGCTCGAACATGCTAATCCGCTGGTAAAAGTAACCATTGTTCCCCGTGGAAAAGCTTTGGGCGCTGCGTGGTACATGCCCGAAGAAAGGCAAATCACCACCTACCAGCAGTTGCAGGACGAAATGTGCGCTCTTCTCGGCGGACGGGCTGCCGAAGACTTGGCGCTCGGAAAAATTTCAACCGGCGCTGCCAATGATTTGGAACGCGTTACCAAACAAGCCTATGCAATGGTCGTATATTATGGCATGAGTAAAAATTTGCCGAACTTGAATTATTACGATGCCAGCGGACAAGACTGGGGCACGTTTACCAAACCGTACAGCGATGAAACGGCACGTATGATTGACGAATCGGTGAAAGAGATAATCCATGAACAATACGAACATGCCAAAGAAATTCTGACTCAATATCGCGACCAACATCAAGCTTTAGCAAACTTGTTGCTTGAAAAAGAAGTAATCTTTGCCGATGATTTGGAGAGAATTTTCGGGAAACGAAAATGGATTTCCCGTTCGCAAGAGATATTGGCTGAACAGGAATTGGTCAAATTAGACACCGCTGAGGGAACTGTCGTAGATACTCCTGAATCAAAAGAAGATAAAAAATAAAAATGAAAGGCTTGCTGACAAGGTCATTGACGGGAAGTATCTATGTGATACTGATATGCATCGGTATTTTGTGGAATTCCATTTCTTTCTTAATTTTATTTTCTGCTGCCGTAATTCTTTGTTTATGGGAATTTTACCATTTAATCAATGTGCAAAAACGTACAAAAATTAATCCATATTATAATTGCTTGGGCGGATTTCTTTTATTTGTGGTTACTTATTTATATGCTTCCGGCGTTTTCGATTACTACATCTTTTTCGTTTATCTGATTTATATTGTGGTTCTTTTAATTTCGGAATTATACGAAAAACAACAAGATCCAATCACTCACAGCGCCTATATTTTTCTCGGACAAACCTATATCGCGATACCTTTTGCCTTACTAAATCTGATTGCGTTCAGAGGAATTGGAGGCGCAACGCCGATTTATAATTCCTTGATGCTTATTTCGCTTTTTGTATTTATTTGGGTCAATGACACAGGCGCTTATTTGGTAGGAATCACATTGGGAAAACATAAACTTTTTGAACGAATTTCCCCTCATAAATCATGGGAAGGCTTTGCCGGCGGATTGATTTTTACGATAGCTTCCGCTTTTGTTTTTGCGCATTTTGTACCTTCTACGAAGTTACATCATTGGATAGGATTGTCATTGGCGATAGTTATTTTCGGCACATGGGGCGATCTGATAGAATCTTTGATTAAACGAACTTTAGGAGTAAAAGATTCCGGTTGCTCGCTTCCCGGTCACGGCGGTTATCTCGACCGGTTCGACAGTTTCCTTCTTGCAGTATATGGAGCGCTTTTTTACGTGCAACTGTTTATTATTCAAAATTAAAAGTAAAAATAATCATCCGGGAAACGCCTTTGGACAGGGCAGAGGGATATTTGATTAGATTGTAGTCGGTCAAATCGGTGCGGTTTTTTTCCAACAGATCGCTTAATCCAAAACAGAAACGAATCTCCGGAATTACTTTGACGAACGGGAGATAGAAATCACAGCCCAAACCGATAGACAAGCCATAATCCATGGGTTTTAAAAGTATTGGCTCGTCCTTCTTCCGCCCAAGATTAATTGCCGAATAAACGCCGGTAAGAAGGTATGGCCGGTAATTATTCAACCGCATCGAACGCAGTTTTAAATCAAGCGGAAGCATTAAAATATTGGAACGTACATCGGTCGTAAAGGTTTGATTGGTTGATGGTTCTACAAATTCAAATCCCATGTCGCCGAAATTAAGCATGGGAACAAAACGAAGGTTCATATACGGATTCAAATATAAGTCAGCTATTAAACCGACAGTAAATCCCGCAGAATAATTCGGAATCGTTCCAAACCAAGTTTCTCCGTTTATATTGACCAACCCTGAATTTGCCAGTATCATATCCTGGAAATTCAAACCTACAGAAATCCCGAAGTGATAGAGTTTATAATCACCATAAGGTTGATTGCGAACCTTTTGAGTTTGTGCTAAAAGGAGGTTGCTCAACAATAAAAGACTAATGGCTATGAATGTTTTTTTACCCATTTCGACATTTTTCCGATAATAATAATAACGGGAAAACGAATGGCTTATTGTAAATTTTCAATCATTCTTCCCAACGTCTCCTTTTCTTCGTTGGAAAGAGTTTTCATGTATAACCCCTTATGGATGCGGCTGGGATCTTTCCATTGAGGGAAAATTCCCATATTGTAATATCTTGTCAGTACCTCTATTGTAAAGGAAGGAGGAGGCGTTTCGTAATTATAAATATCATGGGCCGGAACATGGAAGTTAAGATTCCCTAATTTTTCCTCATTATAAGTGTCTTGCGGATAATTGTCCGGACGTATCAATGCTCCTTTAGTAAGACCAACCATTGCTTTAGTCAATCTAAATGAAGGATATATCTTTTTATGTAAATTTGGAAAGCTCACAAATAATAAGGCGGAAAAAAACAAAACGAATGAACCGGAAAGTAGCAGCGATCGTTTTAGATTCAAAGAAGAAAGCATAATGAATATCATCGGGTAAATGATATCAAGCATAAATCGGTATTGTCCGGAAAAAGAAAGGGTTATTAGTATTTTGAAAACAGCGACAAAAAAGAAAGCGATGGACATAAACTGTTTTTTCATAAAAGCAAAAATGCCGAATATCAGTGTGATGATTACGATAGTAAGATGGATGATGATTTGTAAATCGTTAAATGTTAGCCAATGAACTATTTTCTCAAAATATGAAAATGAATTTATCGTATTAATACCATAGTTAAAATCATAAGCATAAGCCGCAGCTTGTTGAATGGATAAATCCAGTATTTGTTTATCGGGAAGCCAATAAGTATAGATTTGCGTGAAGAAAACCGGATAAATTAAAAAAGAAGAAGTTATCACATTTTTAATTAAGAAAACAAAAAACAAGATACTTGGAAAAATATAATTTTGAACAGATTTTAACTCCCTTTTATCCCTGTAGAGCGTAACAGCAAAGAGCCATAAGGGCAACCAAAAACCGGTCGGTTTTATAACGAAAACGAAAATAGAAATGGCAAACAGAATTTTAAAATTACTCTTTTCATAATGAAAGCAGATTTCGTTCACAACGATTAACGAAAAAAATACCACAGGAAGATCTGAGGAAGGAGATTGGAAATATAAAAAATAAAAAGGAACAAAAAGTAACAATAAGAAAGATTTTCTTTCAAAAACATAAGCTAAAAATAGAATGATAATGAAAATGCTGAAACGGCCGTATGGGTCGATGGTTTGGTCTATTCCCGCCTGCATGATGAACATAAATGACATTTGGCCGAGCGACCAATCAATATTGCCTACTCCGGTAATTATTCCAAATTCATTGAGCCATCTTAAAGTCGGAACATAATACCCGAAATGGTCGTTCCTGAAATTATAATAAGAACCTGCTAAAATTATCATTAATGCAAACCCCCAAAACCATCCGTTTTTAAGAATAGCTTTAGGAATAGAGGGTAAATGAACTCTGAAAGTTTTTAAAGAATAAGGCATCATTCCAAAAACTAATAGAAAAATCTCTACCGGGATATTTAATGGAATAAAAAACGCAATGATGCAAGCCGCCAGGCTATATAAAGAAAGCCCCGCTATTACCGAAATGGCGAGTGATTCATTTTTAACGGTTAAAAGAGCCTTTGCCCAACAACCCCAGCCGGCAAATACTATAAATAACAACGGGATAAGAAATAATTCAACAATCATTAAAATACAAAATTAATAAAATTCACTCGTTCTTCATTCTCTTGTACACATTAAAGTAAACCCACACCGCATTCAGCAGCATCAACGCGCTCGTTACAAAAAGTACGGCGGATATGCCGAAAGCCGCCGCAATCTGCCCGCCAAGCACAGAACCTCCAAATGTACCCAGATATTGAGCGGACATCGTAAACCCGAAAATCCTGCCGGTATGCTGACTTGGAGTTATTTTTTTTATAAGGGTATTTACAGCAGGGGCTAATCCTCCCATCGTAAGACCTAATAAAAAGCGCATGCCGGTCAATTGCCACGGATTCTGTACGAATGCCTGCGGAATATAAAAAATTCCTGCCGTGATAAGGGAGAACAGGATGATTTTATGTGCGCCTTTCCTGTCGGAAAGTTTGCCGAGTAGCGGTGCAGCAATGATATTGGCTAAGCCCGTTGCGGAAAAAGCTATGCCTGCAATCAAGGCTACATGTTTCACATTACCGGTTAGCTGTCTCACATAAATGGTAATGATGGGTTCAATCGTATATAAACCCAACGTAATTATAAAATAGGTTACAGCTAAATATATAGTCAGCTTTTTTTCCGGTATCTCGTTCCATATTTCCCGCATGTTCAACACTTTTTTCTCTTCGCGGACAAAATTTTCCTTGACAAACAGCCATGTGGTCAAAAAAGCGATTAACATCAACGATCCCGTAATAAAGAAAACAGGCCGCAATCCTATTGTATATTCAATAGACCCGCCTATAATCGGACCAAGCAAAGAACCTGCAACGCTTGATGTCGAGAGCGTACCCAAAGCATATCCGGCGTGATTTTTATCAGTCTGCGTTGCAATTAGCGTGGTACAGGCAGTAGCGTATCCTGTGATCGTACCTTGTAACGCTCTTAAACCGATCAGAACATGGACATTAGGCGCGAAACCCATCAGATAGATAACTATTGACATTCCCAGACTTGCCCTCAGCAACATGGGCTTGCGTCCAAACCGGTCTGCCATACTTCCCCAAATAGGCGAGAATATGGCGGAAATGATAAAAGTAACTCCAAAAGCCAGGCCGGATAGTTGTTTGACCATCCCCAACTCAGTGACGCCGAGACTTTCTATATAAAGCGGCAGAACGGGCGCTATTTGGCTCATGCCTATGCCTGTCGCAAACATACCGATCCAGCATACTATCAAATTTCTTTTCCACAAGGGCATAAAAAAACTTTTTTTGCATTTAATCGTCCTCGCAATGACGTTGCTAAGATTTGAAATAAGCGCAATGGTATGAAACTACTCCGCTCGGATTAAATGATTTGATTTTTTCAAACGATTGGCGTCCCAGTTCCATGTCGTAGGTGTTTTGAGCATTCGGACCTGTCAGTTGTCCGTTAGCAATATTTATTGCGTCACCGCCAACCATAATCCGGCTTTCACGCAAGAACAGGCAAATATGCCCCGGCGTGTGTCCGGGCGCATAAACGACTTCAATATCTCCGCAAATCGGCAGTACTTCTCCGTCTGTCAGAGTTTGTGAGACGGAAATATGTATATTGGCATATCCGGTTTTTATCATGTTAAACCACGCCTTCCGCTCATCAGGCAAGCTGTCATAATTTTGAAGCATCGCCGCCAACTTTATTGGCGTTTTACGTCCGTCGATATAAGGGGCTTCTTCGACATGAGCCAAAACCTTTGCCTTTGGCGCCAGTTTCAACAAATCCGGCACACAACCAACATGATCAATATCCTGATGCGTCAGGATGATTTCCGTTAAATCTTCTACATGAAAACCTTCATCGGTTATGGCTTGTATAATTGCTTCTGTTTGACCCGGAAAACCTGCATCGATCAAGACCAAATGACCTTCGCCCCAAACCAATGCCGGGTGTACAACACTTCCATTTTCCGCAAACTTCACATTGAGCATTGCGACATTTTCTGCTATTTTCATTTTAATATCTCCTTCACACTACTATTTTTTGATAACATAATGATTTGAAATCAAGATGCAAAAGTACAAAATTAATTTACAAGATTTTTATTACTTTGCTATAAATGAATTATAAAAGGCAAATATGTCATTTTGTCTGTTAAGTAAAGTTAATACTTTATTTTCGTAGTTAAATATGTTAAAAATCACGATGAAAAATAGTTTTTGTACGTTATTTGTAGGATACTTATTGATAGAATAAATTATTTAAAACAGTTTTGAATATGAAATGGAAATTATTTTTAGGTTTTGTTCTTGCTTGTGTATTGAGCGCTGTTGTTGCTATTGGAGCTTATTCATATTTGAATAAAACTAATCGGACAGCTTCAGCGGGACTGTTCGATCAAGGCGCTTTTCGTGCAGTAGGGTTAACCGCAAGCGCTGCTGAAAATACTGATTTTACGAAAGCTGCCGAACAAAGTGTCAACGCGGTTGTCCATATTAAATCGGTTAGTAATCCGAACCCTTCCGACGGTCAGACAGGACAATATATCGATCCTTTTGATTTTCTCTTTGGATTTGGAAGAGGCGGTCGAGGCGGTAATCCGTATCAACAGCAGCCGCGCGTAGGCTTCGGTTCGGGCGTAATTGTTTCCACCGACGGATATATTGTAACAAACAATCACGTAATAGATGGTGCAGATGAAATCGAAGTTGCAACGAACAACGAAAAAACTTTCAAAGCTAAGTTGATTGGCCGAGATGAAGCAACCGATGTTGCTTTGTTGAAAATCGACGGAACTGATTTCCCCGTCATACCTTTCGGCGATTCCGATGCCTTAAGAGTGGGAGAATGGGTTTTAGCCGTCGGTAATCCGTTCAATTTAACTTCAACAGTAACAGCAGGAATTGTAAGCGCTAAAGCTCGTGGAGACATTGCTCCCGTTACTTCTCCAAATAATCCTTTTAGAGGTCTTGATCCTAATAATCCCGGCGGAAGAAACGGTCAAGCCACACAACGAAAAATTGAATCTTATATTCAAACCGATGCTGCCGTTAATCCGGGAAACAGCGGTGGAGCTTTGGTGAATACCCGTGGCGAATTAGTAGGAATCAATACTGCTATTTACAGTGAAACTGGGAATTTTGTAGGTTATTCTTTTGCAATACCTATCAATATCGTTAAAAAAGTGATTAGCGATATCAAACAATACGGTATGGTTCAAAGAGCGATGTTAGGCGTATCTGTCCAGGAACTCCCGAATTTGAAAGAATTGGATCCGGATACATATAATAAATTGAAAGTGACGGAAGGCGTTTATGTCGGAGGATTCTCTACCAATAGTACCGCCCAAAAAGCAGGAATGGCAGTTGGAGACGTTATCACTGCGATTAATAATACAAAAGTGAGAAATTTCGCTGAACTTCAAGGTTTATTAAGCCGTTTTAATCCGGGGAATAAAGTTAATGTCACGGTTCAACGCGGAAGTTCCGAAAAGACTTTCACCGTTGAGTTGACAAATGATCAAGGAACAACGGCAGTTACAAAATCTCTGCCTCCCCAAGACATCTTGGGCGCTTCTTTCAAAGAACTTACACGGGATACCCGGATGAAATTAGGAATTGACTTTGGCGTGGAAGTTACTAATTTGTCGGACGGAAAATTGAAAGCTGCAGGAATCAAAAATGGATTTATCATTTTGACCGCTAACGATACACGTATCTCTACAGGCAACGATTTGACAAGAATTGTGCAAATGATTATGAGACAGGAACCGGACAACAGAGGTCTGTTTCTCAGGGGATTCTATCCAAATACAAAAAGGGTAGAATACATTGCCATAGATTTAAATAGCTAACTCTTGTTTTTTTGATATATATTAAATTATTGTAAAAAGTAGCTGTTTATTTTCTTATGTTAAAATAAATAGCTACTTTTGCAACCTTTCAGTATTTTTATACTAAATTTTATTGAATGAGGCAATTAAAAATTACCAAATCAATCACCAATCGCGAAAGCGCTTCTTTGGATAAGTATCTCCAAGAAATTGGACGTGAGGATCTTATAACAGTAGAAGAAGAAGTCGAATTGGCGCAAGCGATTAAAAGAGGCGACCGTGCTGCTTTGGAAAAATTGACGCGTGCAAATCTTCGTTTTGTTGTATCCGTTGCTAAACAGTACCAAAATCAGGGATTGAGCCTTCCAGATTTGATTAACGAAGGCAATCTGGGTTTGATAAAAGCGGCGGAAAAATTTGACGAAACGCGAGGGTTTAAGTTCATTTCTTATGCAGTGTGGTGGATTCGGCAATCTATTTTACAAGCCTTGGCCGAACAGTCGAGGATTGTACGTTTACCGTTGAATCAGGTGGGTTCTTTGAACAAAATTACGAAGGCTTTTTCAAAGTTCGAGCAGGAACACGAACGCAGGCCTTCACCCGAAGAACTGGCAGAAGAATTAGATATTCCGGTGGACAAGATTTCCGATACGCTGAAAGTCTCCGGTCGTCACATTTCTGTGGACGCTCCTTTCGTAGAAGGTGAAGACAATAGTTTGCTGGATGTGCTGGTCAATGAAGACGCACCGATTGCCGACCGTTATCTGATCAATGAATCGCTTTCAAAAGAAATCAATCGGGCTTTATCGACACTGAGCGAACGTGAACGCGACATCATCAAGATGTTTTTCGGAATCGGTTCTCAGGAAATGACGCTGGAAGAAATTGGTGACAAATTTGGTTTAACGCGCGAGCGTGTAAGACAAATTAAAGAAAAAGCAATCAGGCGATTGAAAACAAGTAACA
>JGI20166J26741_11727807_pt1 | contig 10665 bp, 6 predicted proteins | sample TergutCu122P5_FD_26741 | JGI IMG/M metagenome (IMG submission 26741) | reverse complement strand
AGGAGCTCCATATATATATATATATACGAAATTAGTAGCCTAAGGGTTAATATTATTAAATGGCAAGTGAAATTTAATCCGGTAGCCTAAGGGTTAATATCTGAATTGAACAAACCATATATAATTTTAATAAAGGACTGGGAGAAACATTATTGGGGAATTCTAAACATACTGCAAAATACTTTATCAGTTTTAACACGGTGTTGTAGCTAACCAATCGGACCCACGCCACCCCACCCCTCCTCCCCCACCCACAACTCAATAATCTTGGCTGCCCCATATAATAGTTCAGTTATCCCCAGATCTCACAGCAGAGATCCAGAATATTGCATTGTGTTAGAACAACAGAACCCAATTCAAAACAATCCACAAATTTTAGCATTCTGTATGTGCTCACCCTGACCCACAGGGGTAGTTCATGCTATGGGGTCTGCAGGGGCCTTATCTACGTTACTCTGTTGACATATTTGTCAATGGGTTTATGGATAATTAAGTAATATTTCACAAACAGACAAAATATGAATGGCTATATACAATAATATGTGTTCTAACTAAAAGTGACATCTCATTGACAACTACCTCCAGAATTAAAAAACTCTGAAATTCTTGCAACAGATGTATGACACATTGCCCTCATTTTTCTGAATGAATGACTGTATTCTGAAGATTTTGTTATGGCTTTTCCTATTTAGAACCGAAATTGCTGTAAAGGAAATGTTTTCATAGGCTGGAAAACAAAATTCTGGTAAATTATTTTAACCAAATTCTTTATAATCATGAGATTAAATTATTAATATCCCACAAGTTGTAGTGCTGTGTGCATGGTAAAGAGAAAGGTTTTATTATTGATATCAGTTAAGGAAAAGTTTACATCATGTAGTCATGTTAAGCGATGGTGCATATGGTTGGCAGTTAAACATCTTAGAGCATCTTCTCAAGGAAGTGGAATGACTGTATCAGTGTGAGAAGGCAAGACATATAAAGTACAGTTCAAGATGGTTATTCATTGATTGCCAAATATTAATCTTTTATAATAGTCATATTTAAAAAATGTGCAGTGAAAAGACTACAAAGAAATGTCATAAAGAATTGTAAAGTTAATAATATTCTTGTGTTTACTCTTCTGAGCAGATGTTAAAATTACATGTTCCTGCTGTGTTTCCAGTACTGTACAGTACAAGATTGTACACTCGTGTCAACAAAAATCCATCGGCCTGAAATTTTCTAAGTCCCAAACCGGAAGTGACATGCGGTACAGTTGCCATCATAATTCGAGTCTTTTACTTTCCCCATATTTGCACATTCATGCCATTTCTCTGTCCTCCATTCATTACAATCAATCACACCGTGTATATATTAACAGAAGACGACAATACATTTGCTTAATTTGAGGCTAGCTAGCCTCACGCCTGGGAAAGTTAATGAAGTTTAATTAATGTTTTAATTTCAAATTAAGCAAATGTATTGTCGTCTTCTGTTAATATATTCACGGTGTGATTGATTGTAATGAATGGAGGACAGAGAAACGGCACGAATGCGCAAATATGGGGAAAGTAAAATAACTCGAATTATGATGGCAACTGTACCGCACGTCACTTCCGGTTTGGGACTTAGAAAATTTCAGGCCGATGGATTTTTGTTGACACAAGCGTACTAGTTGCTTTTGTTCTGGAAATTTATTTTCAGTTAGCATTGTGATGTTTAGTAGACCTTTCTGTCACCAACAGTTTGACTTTGTAGCCCTAAAACTTTGCTAAGTTTCTACACTCATTTCAGCTGCAGTAAACTTAATGTTTTACTTAGTCTAAGTTGAGGAAGATTTGTTTGTATGCATATCCTTTAAATGTATCTTGCTTTTGTAGAAACACTTGTGTATAATACCTGATGCAGCCATCTATATCACAGATAATGTTATTTGGGGAAATAAAACTTTGTAAATAGAGAATTGTTGTGCTTTTTAGATGAAAAGTTGATGAAGAATGAAGATTTGTTGGAGTGGTTGTTTCAATTTATATAGGAAGTATAATTATCACATTGTACAGTATACAGTAAAAGTTGCAATATCATGCACCTCCAGGGCCAAAAGGTGGCCAAATTTTGTAATTTTGTAGGTATTAGATTGTTATACCGAATGTGCATCTTGTTGTAGCCTCATTGACACTCCAAACCATTTAATTTGTAACTTGATATCCTATCCTATTTTCATTGCCACACTTTCTCGTGAATTTTCATCACTATAAATGTAATGTGGTTTTTATGTAATCCAAAGAAATGAACAAGACACCGTTAATTAATAACCAAACTCTTAAAATCAGTGCTGGATGTTGTTAGTAAATGGCATAGTTGAACGTAATGGGCCTCTTAGTCAATTTCCAGTTAACAGAGCTTCCTGGATCATCCATTGCCAGATATCGCAGCTTTTAATGCATCTGCCATGGAATGTAGTTCTGTCAGCACATTGTATTCGTACCTGTATATTAATCATATTCTGTGGTGTCTAATGAGATAAATTTGAAATTCATCCCATTTTCCCACAACACTAAACTGATCAGAATTTTACTTTCTCTCACTCAGTGTAAATATACCAGGGGTGTACAAATTTTCCAAAAATTTAGAAGCCATCACAAACTTTTAAGTGCCAAAAGGGTAACATGCAGCAGGTTTTGTACTGAGGACTCACAAATATTAGGCACCACCATTCAAAAAGTTATCTGGTTGTCTTGGCACACTGGAGAGGTACACCTAAGTACACAGTCACTGATGGCACAGCTGTCACAGTTACAGAATTTCTTCCATGGAGGCACCACATCAGTTTAACTTCATATTGTTTAAAAATTTATAATTTTTTACTTTAGTGTACAAAATTCAGAAAAATTCATAAAATAATCATATAAACCATAATGTAAGTTAATTTTGTGCACATTAACATGTTGTAATGTTTTTCTACTCCATTTATTTTAAGTCTTTGAACTTTATGGTGCAGTAATTACTAATGTATTAACTAAAGGGTTTCACAAATATTCCAAAAATGTGGGAGCCACCTCAAAATTCTGGGTGCCAGAAGGGTGACATTAAGCAAGTTCCATACCCACAAATCTTAGATACCACTATAAAAAATTTACATAGTTTTCCTGTCAACCTGATGCCTGTAGTTTCTACAAAAATTAAATGCATGTGCACGTTCACACACAGAGTAATATGAACTGAGCACTGAAGAGTGTGGTTAGGTGGGTAGCACTCCTGCTTCGTATTTTGAAGGTCATGGTTTTAAATTCTGGTACAGAGATTAGCTATTCTGACAGACTTTGCTTTTTGTACTTATTAATCCCTCCTGGCAAATGCAAGGATTATACCACAAAGCAGACCGCAGCCACGTCATTCCACATCCTTTTGAACTCTGTCATTGGACTTCCTATCATTAAATGCTATATAATCTGGGTTTTTGACAGTATCATTGAGTAAAGTCAAGTCATTCAGCTGAGACGAACAAACATCATTTTTGTCTAAAAGGGCTTTCCACGTAGACATCAGAAGTAAATATTTTATTGGCAGACAACACCGTTAACAGTCTAATTTTTTTGTTTGTGCAGATTTCTGTATTCTCTGAGTTTTGTAGAAACCAAAATCATTGTTGGACAAATGCTGTAAAATGCCACCTCATGATGAAAGCTTTTTTTTTACTTCGCTCAATTTTTCAGTAATGGCTTCATTGGGCATTGGATACAAGTATTAATAAAATATAACTATGCAAAACTGTATTCCCAAGAAACAAAAACACGTGGATATCATCTTCTGCTTTTCAGATATGTTACATGAAAATAACATTGTCATTGTTATTGTAATTATCATCATTGTTATCATCAATGTTGGCTGTTTCAACAAGTATGGCTGTCAGAGATATTTTTCCTATTTTTTACTTGTCCATAGTCTCTTCTCTTAATCATGCTACCTCCCCTTGGGCTGTTCATTATAGTTGTCCATCATGTTTCATGTCTATAATTTGACCAGATTACTTCAGTTATGAGTTCTTGGTTTGTTAATTCAGTCGTTTTTCTTGGGAACCTTTACGCTGCAGTCCACATTTTGTTTCAGTTCTCATGAGTTATATCAGCTAATCTACAAGGGATATATTGCATCTATAAAAATTAAAACCAGTACTAAAACTTCTGTGTGGCCTGTATTTATTCTCTAATTTGTGATTGGCATCCAGTGCCATGTTTATAACTTCAAAATATGAAGTTAATTTGACACTGTTTCTCCATAAATATATACCAAGTTAAGTGTGGTTGAGATCTGTAGTCCTGTACCATACAGTAGACTGTACGGTGTGTTTGTATTTTATACAGGGGAGTTGACTGTGACAACTGCAAACTCCCCACCAACTTCCAGCACACCACCCATGGCAGGAGGGGAAGGATCTCCAAGAGACAGTCGGGGCCCAAGTAATGCCTTGAGTCCATCACCACCTGTGGCAGTAGCCAGCTCTGCCACGTCGTCCTCAGTAGATATCATCCCCACTAGTCGCACAGTTGTGACCAGTCCTTTCTCTGTCACTCGCGAGTATGCATTCACTCACATCCACACTCAGCAAGGTCCAGTAAGTACACTTTTTGTGCCTCCTGTGTCCTCTGGAAAAGATTAATTTTTAATTTTAATATTCATCTTCTCTTCATACTTTACATCCAACCATTATCATGGTGTCACTTTTGTGAAATGAAAATCTGCAAAAATGGCCTTTAGTGTGAGAGGTGACACTGTGGAAAGATTACTGATTTCAGTTCCCTCAGGTCACATGTTGCTTCGTCCATTCTGTTAATGTACTAACTCGTAACTACACATACATAATGACACAGCAATTAACACAGGGAAATGTATTTAACCTTCTAAACCTTAATTATCATTACTTTACAAGTCAATACCATAACATCTTGTTGCCAAGCATGTTTTTCATTCACAAATAACAGGGGTGGGTAATGCATACTTAGAGCACCCATTCATCACTCTGTGTGAATAAATAAATTTCTGTGACGTTTCTCAGCAACAGTTAATTTTATAAGATGTACCCATGTATCATAGGATATTTATCACTTACATATTTATGAATATGGTTGTAACAATCTGTCATGTCACATGCCACACTCTTGCATCAGACACTGAAGTTAAAAAATAGGATAAACTGACCTGTTGGCATATGTGCTGCACATAAACATAAAAACATTTAAAGTGGCAGTTATTGCAAGAAATTTATGAGTTAAAGAGTTATTTTTGACAATGTATGCGTATTGCTCTGTTTACTGCTGAAGATTTTATGGAAATTGTTTCTGATTCATACTTTGCACCTCATTGACTATTGACACTGTATGTAAATTTCCTTTGCAGTTGTTCAGCTACCCAAGCATCAGCCCTGTCAGTGCCATGTCTGTGTCAGGTGTGATCAGTCCAACCAACTTGAGCCTCTTCACCTCTCCAGTGACAACACCTCGTACCACTCCTCGCTCTACGCCCATTCCTCGGTGGAATGCTCCATTTATCAGCTTGGACGAAGACTATAATATGATCACACCTCTGATGTCTGGGAATGGTAACAACACAGAAACCAATGCTGGTGCTCTTATAGATGATGGTATGTCTGCAGTGTGTTCTCATGCATTCAGTACAAACTATTATTATTATTAATATTTGATGTTATTTTGAAATTTTTAAAATATGGGAGTAAAAGCAGCTCTGAAGTTAAGTTGCTGATACTTGTGCTCTGCTTTATTATAACATGAAACTTTTGATTACTGACAGAACGATACTTCAGTACAGTTGTTCACACCAGTGAGGGTATGGATACAAGTCAAACTATAGGATCTGGAGGCTCAGGCTCCAATGGAAGTCATGGGTCAAGTGGCGGTACTCAGACACCTCCATCACGGACACCAAACCCTGGAGGCTCAGCTCCAGCTGGGGCTCCACCTACATCGTCTGCCAAGTCACAGTCATCATAAATCAAAGTCAGACTAGCAGCATTCTTTAGGTTTTGCTCAATTTATATATGTTCAGCTGGTAGGGGCAGGAAGATGGTGTGGGCCTGACAGCAGCAGGACAGAGAAGCAGTATAGGCAGCTCTCTCACTTGCCATGACTGACACAGCACTCGTCATTCCAGCCAAGTCTCCAGCATTGTCAGGGATGTCAAGATGCTACTGTTCAGTCAAGTTAATGCAATTATGCCCTGTGTTGTATATAATAATACTGTCTGTGGACTGGAGTCATCACAGTTTTACATAGGAAAATCGAGTGTGTTTATTGTTACCAAAGACTTTTAGCCTGTTGTAGAATTTTCAGTGGTGGCTTACACATGTGAATAAGCAACGTGAAAGAGGACTGATTGTGATCAAAGGTGAATATGATTTCCCTTACGCAGTAAATTCAAACATGAGATATAGCTGTTAACATTTTGTTGCAGTTTGTTTGCTGTTTGTCATAGGATTTATCGAATCTCATCAATGTCAGAACGAAGTGTCTTCAAAATTGAATTCTTGAGTTTTGTTCTCAGCCTCTGATCTAGGTCTGTATTATGCTAATACTGCCATTTCCTTGACAAGGAAAAAATGCAGTCTACTGAAAATGTTTTACAGTGCAAAGCAGGGCCTACTGTACATATTTATTAATTTGTTTTGTCTATGTTCATTTTGTATGTATGTGCATTTCACATTAATTTAATAGGGCAACTAAAATAGGGTACTTCATTATTAATATCTATATAACTTTAGTTGGATTAATTAATTTATGCAATCTAATATGAAAATTATTAAGTTTTGGTGTTTATTTTGTTTGTTTATTTTATTTTGTTCTTTTAACATGATTGTGTATTATAATATGCTGCTTCTTTAAGTTTTGAGATAGATCTTTGACTTGTTATTTTTATATATGAACATTATATGTTTTGAAAGAAAGTTAAGTCATTGTAAAATACGGTATTTGTCACACAGCTAATTTTTAAAAAATTCTATGAAGAAAAATTCAAACCAGACGTATAGTAAGTGACTTGATTGCAGAGTGCTAGTCAGTGGACAAGAATACTTGCGATGGAAGTTGGTACAGTCTGTGATATGACCACATCTGCTCATACTAGAGCTCCCTCCATTTCCTTCTGCTCATGCAACTTTTTTTTTTACCTCTTACTGTGCAATATTTTATTCCTACATGCCTCTGTCCTTGGTATGCAGGATTGAAGAATTGTGGCTGCTTTCTATGATCTATCATTCTTCTTCATCATTCCTTTCTTTAAGAACATTTTCTTCTGTGCATTTTTCCTTTCGTATCATTTTCCCCCTGACATACAGTCTTCATAATTTGTAGGTGTTGGTTTCAACAGTTGTCATGATGTTGGCTTGTTGGATGGAAAAGAGAGCAAGATTGCCTTAAATAATGTACTGAGTTAGATAGCTTGATTTGCTGGGTTGCACATGTGTGGAGCTGAACACTGAATAATATCTAATGCAACTGAAGAAATAAGACATTACTAGCATATTGTTGGGTTTGGCCTTAGGAGGGAGGGGACAAATGAGCAGCATTTTAATGATTTTAAGTCGTAATGAATGTGCCATCTCTTGAATACTGCACAGGTCTGATTCATGTCATGTTGTGAAAATGAGGTAGAATTAGTTGAAATTTTGTGCCATCTTAAAACTTTAAGGAAACACATATTTGTTTCTTATTGTGATGTAGGCTGATAGTGACAAAATAATGCAAGCAGGCAGCAAAGTAAACCAATCAATTACATGTCATCTGTACAGAATTATTCATGATGAGAACCATGAGAGTGATGGCTCCATGAATGGTGCATAAGGCAGCTATGCTGCAGTGCAGCAAACCAGTTGTCATACATAGCATTTGACTAACCACATATTATTATTTTGGGCCACACATGTTAACAGCCTGGACGCAGAATCTCAACTGATCATTTCTTTTATTACCAAAGAGAAATCAGCTGTGTAACTAATGTTAGCAGGTTGATTTGTAGAGCTTCTTGCAGAGGTACAAAACTTGACTAGCCAGCCAAATCAAAAATGTAGTGGGGCCTGCTTCCCATGAGGCCTCTGTCAGTAGTATAGGCATTCTATTGGGAAAGACTTTTGATAAATAGCATCTTGTTATATATTGTTACATATACCCACTGTTAATAATATTGCAGATTTAGTCAGTTGGTTCTTTATTGATCACTTGGATGAAAGGCTCAATATATTAACTGTATATAGACGTTTTCCTTGGGGAAATGAAAGCTAGCATACGGTGGATAGCATCGCGTTTTTATAGAACCTTTTTAGTGTTTGTTTCTTTTGTATGGAAACCATAAATAACATTTGTGCAGTGAGTGTTGTAGGTAATAACTTAGAAACAGACATCAACATCAGGATATGCTGCTTATTTTTATAGAATATCATTTTGCCACATTTTTTGGCTGTGTTTGGGCTAAGGTTAATATGGACTGTGACACTCTAAATAGACTATTATTCCGTGGCCCAAAGTTTACAAGGATTTAGAGATATTTCTGATTAGTAGCAATGACATATAGTCTTCCTCTAAGCCAGCATGCCATTAGTAACCATTAGCAGAAAAGTGCCAAGCACGTGAAACAAGACAGTATGGAGATATGTAGCCAGGTTTTGTATGCTGTGAGATTAAAAGATGTTTAAGTTATTTGAACATGTTAAAATGACTACTGAACATGTATGCCGAGTAGTAAAAATGGAAGTAAGTACTGTTTTAACCTTGGAAATGTGTAGTGAAAATCATGACATAAAATGATTTACCAATGTAATGTAAATTTTAAAAGTTGAGGTCATTAAATTACCAGTCATGAGCCTGTTGGTTCTTGTGGTTGATAATGTATTGCTGACAACTTGTATGTCTTGTAGAATGTTGTTGATCTGAAGGGGAAAAATTTGAAAGGCAAGGAAAGACAAATGTTGCCTTAAGTCAAAATTAATTATTTATAGAGTAGTTAGAGCCTTATGAATAATGTCATAAAATAAAATGAAGTTTGCTCTTTCACTATAGAGATCCCAAAGATGCCTCAGCATATCCGAGGAATAAAAATGTTTGTACCACAGCAATAAGATGAACAAACTTACCTGTAGTGCCTGAGATGGTTATGTGATCCCAAGTCCACGAGAAACAATAGGCAGTGCTGCCTGCCCTCCTTTTTGGAGACATTTTGGTAGCTGCTAATATTTGTTTCATTTTGTAACTGAATACATATGGTAATGTAGGCATTGGTAATTATGCAGCAAATTATGAACATCTGTACAGCACTGCAAAAATATGTATGCAACCCTTTTGAATACAAATGTGTAGTTATGATACAAAAGATACGTAAAGGGCATTGGTTACTAATAACTATTTGTAAATGGTTGAAAATATTGTGCTTTCATAGGAAATCATAAGGTATTAATAACGCTACTCAGGCAACATTTTGTATTAGCTGTGCATTGAATCGCATGTACCTAGCCTCAGTATCTCTCAAATCAGGTTGAATCCATTTCCTCTGCAGTACGTAACTGAAGGATGGATATGAAACTCTTCTAATACTGCTATTACTTGTGTCTTCTGTAGTTTCTCTTATTGGAAGCTTTAATACACCAACAAAAAGAAATGTGGAATAAGCTATGATGTCTGATCCAATGTACTGAACCAATACAGGATGCCTCCTGGGTGTCCAGTGTGCTGTAACATATATATACAGTTAGCACAGGCTATTTATAGTAACAGTAAATGTCAGGGTTGAATATGTGCATTTTGTCTTCAATTCTGGATACTTTTACATGTATTTAATTTACAGTTGATATGTGCCTCATATTCACAAGGGAATGTTGACTTGTGCTTCAAGGCAGTTTCCCTGCAAATTTGTTTGAATTGATTTTTAAAATTACTAAAACCAAAAAAGAAGAAAAACTGGGTTTGATGTGTTGGGTATTATAACAGAAATGTTTTATTTGTATGGAGGCAATGTTTAGTGCTGGATTGTATTAATAAATCCACACTTGAATTTGTTGTTTAAATTAGATTAATATTATTGGAATTCTAGGCCTGCAAGGGATCCACTGCTGTTGCAAGGGTTTTATAATAGGCTGTAATGTTATGGGAGCGTGGGGTCTTACTGATTTGCCAAATCAAACGACGTTTTGACGGTACAAATTGTCATTGTGATACTACATTGTTTTGTATTAATCTCTCTATATTGTATTGTTTTGCCTGGGAAGGTAGTCAGAGACAAATATGTGACTTTTATGCTTCTAGCTTCTTGTTGATGAGTTCCATTACAGATATAACAATAGGTGAACATAAATCTGAGATGCCTTTTATTGTCAGTCATTCCAAATATGGATTTTCCAATCAGTGGAAACAAACTATTCTAACAGAGTCCAACTTACAAAACCTGAAGTAGAAGGTTCAAGGCTAGCTCCTTCTAGATGTATCTTCCAACAGTCTGGACATGTGACAATATGTGCACTCTTGAATTTCCATTCATCATTACGTGTAACGGGCATATGTAAAATCAATCACTTTTATTATCCAACTAATGCACTCAATTATATAAAACTTAGAGATTAAAATCTACGTTGTGTAAGTTTTAAAAGACAATTAAAAATCACTCCAACATGTTTCGGATCATGTG
>JGI20166J26741_11727584_pt1 | contig 10666 bp, 8 predicted proteins | sample TergutCu122P5_FD_26741 | JGI IMG/M metagenome (IMG submission 26741) | reverse complement strand
TTCCAGCGACTGTTCGCGGAATCCAGCGGGAGAAGGCTGACAACAGCACCTTCCAAAGGCGCACCATCCTGTGTGATGGTCAGGACCACCGCCGTCAATTTCGGCATTCCTTCCGGAAGATTTTGTCCACTGCAACCGGACAAAACCAACAGGCAAGCGGCCAATAAAATCAGACATGTTCTCATAGACATTTGAATCGTTAATGATGTTGTGATCGCGTTATTGAAAAAACAGGGTCTGGGAAATCGAAAAAGTTTCTTTGTTCCCACACCCTGCATGATGACACAGTAAAGAGCCGCGAAAAAACAAGTTGATCGAAAAATAGCAGCCCCAAGCGTTAGCGCGGGGGTCGAATCGCCGTTTACCCCGTCGCTTACGCTCCGGGCTGTTATTGAAGTGACCACGTTATTATTTCGCGTGTCCTAATATCCCCAAGCCGGTTGAAAATTCAGGCAGCTGAATGCGGCAAAGCCCTGCAACACAGGGCGTTTGCGCGAGGCCGAAGACTGCCGCCCCTACCGGCTGCGGTATACTACGGAATACTGACCGCTTGCCCGTCGGCTTTGGCTCCAAGATTTCCCCAGAGGCCATAAGGGCTTTTTCCTTGTTTCACTTCAACCAGTGTTAAATCGCCGGATTCAATCGTATCGGAAATGAAATGGACGGAACCGTCAATCAACGTGACATTGACACCGCCGGTATGGTTACTGCTCGCGCAAAACAATCCGCTGGTGTTGTCACCGCCGCCTGGAATTTCATTGCCGCAAGACGGACTGTTTGGCGGAAGAACCGTGGAGAAACCCGTGATAGAAGGACGTCCGTCACAGAACTCACCGCGTGCGGCCCACAATCCCTTACCATCTCCGGATGGACTGGTCATCAGTGTCCGGTCGTTCGGGTCCCGCATGTCGTTACAAAGACGCGGTGCCCCCGTTTCGATTAAATCCCTCTGGACGGTTGCACCCCCTTTGATTTTCAAGGATTGCTGTATGTCACTCACGACGGACTCGGACGCCAGAATCGTATTGCTGGTACCGTCCTTCGCGGCACTCATATTAAAGCTTTCCCAGGGGGTGAAGATGCCACGACTGATTGCCTGTATCCATTCCGTGCCCTTAAGACTGGCAAGCGTGTCCGAATAACGGTCGCCGCGGCATGTCATGTAATTGGTCAGGGTGCTATGATGATAGACGGAATAACTTTGTGAAGTCGCATCGGACGGACAGCAGAAAGTCGAAATCGGATTGACGTAACCCCGATAACGGTACCAGTCCGTGTTGGCCGGATTATTGACCTGACCAAGATCAATCACATCCCAAGGCGCCAAACCCGCACCTTGGTCGCCGGGGCTTGCGTCTTTAAGCTTTTTGTCTTCGCTCATGATGATATCATAGCGAGCCTGCTGTTCCATGTACGGCAATAAAAGAATGTGGGCGGACATCACCCCCCATGCTCCGGTGTTACCGGGACCCTCGCCCCTGGGAAAGCATTTGTTGGCATCGTGAAACGTTTGGCAGGCAAGACTGAATTGTTTCAGATTATTGCTGCACTGCATTCTGCGAGCAGCCTCACGAGCCGCCTGAACCGCCGGCAAAAGCAGAGCAATCAAAATACCAATGATTGCAATCACAACCAAAAGTTCAACAAGGGTAAAAGCGCGTAATTTGCCCCCCCCCCCCATCTTTCCAAAAATTCGTTTTCTCATAATAAACCTCTCGTAATAAAAAGTGAAAGTGGCCGTCAATTGTTGGTGCAATGATCAACAATTTAAAACAACCAACACGGCAAAACATAGACTCAAAACGGTGAGAAATTCCCGAAGCTGATTGCGGAAGCCTGCAACGCAGGGCGGTTGCGCAAGGCCGAAGGCTGCCGTTCCTACCGACTACGGTATAAATCCATAACCGTATTGTAACACATTGGAATCAGAAAAAACAGGGGAAATCGAAAAATTGCCCGGATAAACTTTGTCGCAGTTCAAGACATCGTCATCATCTTTTTATGTGTACATAAAACAAAGATTTCTCTGGAATGTCTCTTCAACGAAAATCAGGCATTTTGTTTGTTGGCGAAAGCCTGAATTGTGACCAGGTGTAGTAAAAATGAGTTGCGATGTTGAGTCGTTTGCCCCAAAGGGGCAACATAAGGTAGCCGGGGGTGAGCGGTACCCCGCGAACCCCCGGTCAGCATTCCCCCAAAATATCGACCCCAACGGGGTCGCACAAACCGCGACGTTGTGGCCCCCTGTTGGGGGGCGATTTCATTTTATCCGTTTCCGGGGGTTCAGCGAGTACGCTTCACCCCCGGCTACCTTATGCGTCCCCGTTGGGGACGAAATCGCGCACAAAACTTTACTGCACCCAATTGTGACCAGGCACTGGAATTTCATTTCCAAATGTGGAATAATAAGCAAATTGATGAATTTCCCCTAAAAAAATCGTGTATTGTGGTGGCGAGAAAAAATGTACAACGCTTCCATGGCTGCCGGTTGCGCTGAGATGCGCAAACACCACAAAATACGGTCATTTTACTCATCTCAGCGAGACCGGCGATTCACCGGATTCGCTCCTTTTTTATTTCCAGCACAATATGGAGAACCGAACAATGAAAATCGTTGAAAATCCCGTTTTCGGTATTGGCTTGTTGTTGTGTCTTGCAGTGATGATCATTGGCTTGTCGCTCCTCCCGCCTGTGAACGGGCAGGGAATCGGCCGGCTTGCTTTGTTCACGGAAGACAGCGGTGGCTGGAATGACACCCACATCCCGGCAAAGTCGCCACAACAAGTGCGGCCCCCGCTTCACGCTGTTTCGACGTCCGATGAAGGGAATGACGATCCCTTTGCCCCCACTGCGGCACCCGTTCAGAAAAGAGTTCCAACCCGCTCGGCACCGAAAGTGCAACGTGTCGAAGGGGAGAGGCTTCATATACCGTTCCGTGTTGTGCCGATGCATCTCGAAGCAGGAATGAGTCCGCCCGATCCCCTTGTGCGGCAGCTCGAAGCGATTGCAAACACTCCAGCCGAGGAAGGAGGGCAAGGTTGTCTCGCCCATCCGGCAATGCTCCCGTTCTTCAAGGAGGAAGCCCTTGAAAAAGACGGTCGCACGATTCGTTACCGGCTTTATTCGCCGGAACATCCGGTGCCGGGCAAGACCTATCCGCTTGTCGTCTGGTTGCACGGCGTCGGTGAAAGCACCGGTGACAACGTCAATTCGCTGGCACACCTGCACCACATCATCCCGATGCTCGCCGGGCCGGGAAAACGCGATTTTTATCTGCTCGTGACCCAATGCAATCCGGTTGAAACCCATTGGACGAACAACAGCCGTCCTGCCCGCGACACTTTTGCGGTCATCGACGACCTGATGGCCAACCGCCCGATTGATCCGAACCGCGTCAGCATTGCCGGGTTGAGTTCCGGCGCGGACGGCGTTTGGGATTTCGCCCGCCGGCGTCCGGAATTGTTCTGCGCGATGGTGCCGCTCGTCTTCTGGAGCCCGTGGACGGTCAGCGACGTTGAAAGTCACCCTGAACTGAAGAAAATCGCCGTCTGGGCAATCAACAGCGACGAGGTTTCGACGCGGCAAATCCGCCCGGCACTCAAAAACCTGAAAAAAGCGGGCTGCAACGTCTATTACACCGAATTCGGGACCGGCGGCAAACATAATGCCTGGAAACCGGCGATGTTGCAAGCGAATATTTTCTCGTGGCTCATCGAACAGGAACGCGACAGCATCGATGTCCCGCCACCCGGAACCGTCCTTGTCGTCAAATAATAATGTCGTCGTGAAATCATTTTGATGTCATCGTTCATGCCACAGTTATTTTTATTGCCGTTTTTTCGTTCTCCGGGCGTGATGCCCGGTTTTTTGAAGGACCGCGAACAATTTTTGCCGGTGCGTGTCGATATTTTGATGGAACGTCTCCTGAAAGACGGTCGGCTTAATGATGATGAACGAAAATCGTTTCGTGTCTTGCGCCGATTGCTGGCCGACCGCTTTCATTATGAATATCGCGGGATGCTCGAATCGCTCACGAATGATTTCGTGCCCTTCGATCCGGATTGCGAAACACTGGGCGAACCGGAATACACTGCGGAACAATTGAATGCGATGCGACTCCGTCTTTACGAATCAATCCGTCAGGTGCTGCAAATCGGCAATTATCGGGAACTGACGCCGGAACAGTTGTCCGAATGCCTTGAACTCCAGCCGATCGGCGGACTGAGCGTTCATGTCGACACCGGTGATTTTGACGGATTTCACGTCTATTACCACGGCGTTCGCCGGTGCAAGGAAACCGAAAATTTTTTCTTTTTCTGGAAACGGGTGCTCCCCCTGGTTTGTTTGAACCGCGTGTTTGTCATCGCGCGACTCAAACCGGAATTCGGTGGTCAGGTTCTTATCAAAATGTTCAAGGATGTCCCGATCGAAAACATCAAAATCATCGCCCCGAAGGTCAAACTGGGGATGCCGGTGTTCGCGAAAATCAAGATCGGCGGCAGCGTTCTCGGCTCGTTGATCGCCCCGGTTTCCAAACTGATTTTTGCGTTCACCATGCACTGGATTTACTTTCTCGTCATCCTGGGCGGGTTGCTGATCGCCGCGTTCAAGGGGACAATGAGTTTTCTCAACAGCAGAACAAAATACATGCAGATGTATTCGAGCAATTTGTACTACCGCAACCTGTCGAACAACACCGCGGCTCTGACAGCATTGCTCGACTCCGCCGAAAACCAGGAATTGAAGGAAACGCTTCTCGGTTACTACATGCTTTACGTCAACCGGAATTGCGAAATGACGATGCAGCAACTTGACGAAGCGGTCGAACGCTGGGTTGCGGAACAGTTCGACCACCCGTTCGACTTCGAAGTCGATGACGCGGTTCGAAAACTGATCAAGACGAAAATCATTGACAAAAAAGAAAGCAAAGACAATCACTCCAACGACCCGGATTCCTGTGTCTGCATCCTGGAACATTATCGTGCTTGCGAACTTTCCGTCGCCTTGCGCCGTCTCGATGATGACTGGGACGGCTTTAATGTTTTTCCCGATACGACGCACAAAATGCATCCCCAAAATTTACGAATGCATTCCGGCTCTCGTTCCCTGTCCCGTAAAAGATAAAGGATTGCAAAAAACAGCAGCCCAAGCGTGTCAGCGCGGGGTACTCATTACATCTTTTTAACCCGTCGCTTACGCTCCGGGCTGTTATTGAAACGACCGCATTATTCCTGCGCAACTTCTTATGAAGAACGGTTCCGTCATTTTTTTGTCTGTTTGATGACAAAGGTCTGTTCCCCTTTTTCGGTCTGCACGGTCAGCGTAACACCGTTTTCAAGCGAACTTGCCTTGCGGGCTTCGGCATATTCATCGGTGCCGGCCACCGGTTTGCCGTCGACTTTGGTGATCAGCATCTTCGTTTCCAATCCGGCCTGCGCGGCGAGACTCCCTTTGGCGACGTTGACAATAATCATGCCTTCAAGCCCTTCGTAACCGTAACGATTGGCGTTTTCCAGCGACATTTTCAACAATTGCAGACCGAGTGCTTTGTCGTTATGAAATTGTGCCTGACCGCCGAGCAATGTCTGCGTTGCGGAACGAAGCCCTTCCGGCATGATCGCGACTTTGATCGGCATCTTCATTGTATTCTTGTCGCGCAGAATGGTCACTTCGTGCGTCTTGTCGACATCAGAACGTTCGACAACCGATTGCAACTCGGAAGGGGAATTGATCTTGCGACCGTCAAATGCAAGAATAATATCATGTGCCTGAATTCCGGCGTCTTTGGCCGGTGTCTTGTCATTTGCTGCGGCGACGTAAACCCCTTCTTTCGGTCGGACGCCGCTTTCCGTCGCACGTTTGGCATCGACCATGGCGATTTGAATTCCAAGATAAGCGCGGTCGACTCGCCCTTTTTCCGCCAATTGCCTGGCGACCCAATGCGCGGTGTTCGAAGCGATGGCAAACCCGACGCCGGAATTGCTCCCCGACTGGGAAACAATCGCCGTGTTGATACCGACGACTTCCCCTTTCAGGTTAATCAACGGGCCTCCGGAATTTCCGGGGTTGATTGCGGCATCCGTCTGCAAAAAATCCCCCCGGTCGACACCGTTCATCGTTCGCCAGCGGGCACTGATGATTCCGACGCTCACCGTCGATTCGAGGTCGAACGGATTGCCGACCGCAAGCACCCAGTCGCCGATGTCGATGTTGTCGCTGTCGGCAAACGTGGCCGCCGTGAGCGGCGAATCCGGGTGAATCGTCAAAAGGGCCAGGTCCGAATCGCGGTCGAATTTTTTGTCGAGGACCTTGTACTCGCGACCGTCCGAAAGAATCACTTTCGCTTCTTTGGCATCGGCAATGACGTGATTGTTTGTCAAAATCAGTCCTTTTTCAGCATCGATAATGATCCCCGTTCCCAAACCGGTGTTCGGTGCCCCGCGACGCTTCGGGAAGGAATCGAACGGAAACATGCGACCGGCCGGCATATCATCACCGTCATTCAGGACGGTCTCGACTTTGACCGTTGCGGGAATGATATGTTTCGACGCTTCACGAAATGCCCGCGACAAAAGATTGGCTTGCGAAATCGCCGCATCAATCGAGGGTGAATCGGTAACACCTCCAGCCGGTGGTTGTCCTGCCGACGGTTGCGAAACCGTCGGCGGAGAAACAGACTTGCTGGCCGTTTGGGCAAAAACTTGTTTTTGATTATTATCTGTTAAAACAAAAAGCGTCAAAAGACAAAACGCTGTGATCAAAGGTTGGGAAAATTTTTTCATCATGATGATTTATTCTGATTGATTTGGAATGAACAAACAAAAGACTTGCTCCGCCTGACATGACGACCTCAAGTTCCATTATATCCGAATTCTTTCAATTGGCACCTCTTACAATATTTTTACATTCATCCTTTCTTGTTTTTGCATGATTGTTTGAAAATCGAAACAGTTTTTTTGCTTGTTGGTTTTCTGCAAAAATGTTATAATATCGAGTGCGCTTGTATTTTCTGTTGCCGTAAAGCTCTTTTTCGTTGTGATCATTGAAAAAATAATGGACAAAACAATCATTCTCAGGAATTGTGAACAGATTCTCTCGTATGATTTTGCCGACCCGAAGTTGCTGCTCCGTGCCTTGACGCATTCATCCGGTGCCGATTCACCGGACGATTCCAATGAACGACTCGAATTTTTGGGCGACGCCGTTCTCGGATATGTGATTTGTGAACTTATTTTCAAAAAATATCCGACCCGCAATGAAGGGGAATTGACAAAAATCAAATCAGCGGTCGTCAGCCGGGACACCTGTTTTAAAATTGCCCAGGAACTTGGCTTTCACGAAGTGATGATGACTGGTCGCGGGGTTGCCCGGGATAATAAATTGCCGTCCTCGATCCTTGCCAACGCGATCGAAGCGATCATCGCGGCGTTGTATCTCGATGGTGGCATCAAAATCGCAAGGCGATTCATTTTGCGATATTTCGGTCCCGAAGTGATAAAAATGGCCGAAAGTATCGCGCATGACAATTACAAATCTTTTTTACAATGCATTGCGCAAAAAGAGTTTGGAGCAATTCCTGAGTATGTTGTGCTTGATGAAAAAGGACCGGATCATTGCAAATGTTTCAAAATTGCCGTTCGGATAGCAGGTCAATACTACCCCGCCGCATGGGGGAACACGAAAAAAGTTGCCGAGCAGCACGCTGCCGAAAATGCCCTTTCCAAAATCAAAGAGACTGATATCCCTTACTATTGTGGCGATTAAAAAAGATAAATGTTTTAAAAATGATTGTATAGACCATAATGTCAGAAAAAACACAATTGATTACTCCCAGAACACTTAAAGGTTTTCGTGACTATTTGCCGGAAACAATGATTCCGCGAGAACGTTTGATCGAAACCGCGCAACGGGTTTATCGATCTTACGGATTTTCTCCAATCGATACGCCTGCACTGGAATATCTTGAAATTTTGGCCGGTAAAGGGAGTGAGGAAACCGACAAGCAACTTTACCAGTTTGAAGATCATGGCGGACGGAAAGTCGGACTGCGATTTGACTTGACAGTCCCGTTTGCCCGATTTTCGGCACAGTACATCAACCAAATCGGCACGCCATTCAAGCGTTACCATATCGGTAAGGTTTGGCGCGGAGAAAATACGCAGGCTGGGCGATACAGAGAGTTTATGCAATGCGACTTCGACACGATCGGTACGGAATCCATTGTTTCCGACATCGAAACGACGCTTGTCATCCATGATTTGCTTAACGCGATCGGATTTGAAGACGCGTACAAAATTCGTGTCAATAACCGTTTGGTGCTTTCGGGTTTGCTCGAAAAACTCGGCCTTTCCGAAAAATCCGTTCCAATTTTGCGAGTGCTTGATAAATTGACAAAAATAGGAAAAAAAAAGGTCGTTGACGAGATGATGACAATCGCTTCGGCAACCGAGCAGCAAGCAAATGCCGTTTTGCAGCTTGCTGAACGGACCGGCACGAATGATGAGATTTTAACTGCTCTGGAAACAATGGTTTCCGGAAACGCGCAAGGGGAAGAGGGTGTCGAAAAACTCCGAACGCTGGTAACACAGGTCCGGGCAGCGGGTGTCTCTGAACAGGTGGTCGGCATTGATGTTTCGATTGCCAGGGGACTCGATTATTATACCGGTACAATTTACGAAACATTCCTGACCGAACTGCCAACTATTGGAAGTGTTTGCAGTGGAGGACGTTATGATAATTTGGCAGGCTTGTACACCACGCAAAATCTCCCAGGCATCGGGGCGTCGCTCGGACTTGACCGTTTGTTTGCCGCCATGGAGGAATTGGGCAGAATCGAGAAAACAGCAACGCCTGCTGATATTTTTATCCCGTTTTTTGTTGCCGAACGATTGGGGGATTATCTGAAACTCGCCGCCGAATTGCGGCAGACCGGTTTTAACGTCGAAGTTTATCCGGAAGCCAAAAAACTCGGTCAGCAACTCAAATTCGCCGACAAACGGGGGTTTCGTTTCGCAGTGGTGATCGGTTCCGACGAATTTGCTCAGGGCAAATGTCAGATCAAAAACATGAAATCCGGTGAAACGGTCGAATGCCCGATCAAGGAAATCACGGAAGCGTTTCAATATATACTCAAAACGGAGAGAAATTCCTGAAGCTGGATACGGAAGCCCTGCAACGCAGGGCGGTTGCGCAAGGCCGAAGGCTGCCGTCCATACCGACTGCGGTATTGCCCCGGACATAAGAGTTTGATAGCAGCGACCGTCCGAAGGTAAGGAAGCTGCTGTCTTCGTGGCCAATACGGTTTGAATCGCCCCAAACTTTCTCGTGTCCATGCCAATATTGCCTGCGGGGTCATTTGCCTCCGTGTCTTTTTTCGGCGAGCCGCAACCTGGCGCGGGCGGCGGCGACGGTCATTTCCCTGAGATCAAGCTGATCTTCTGTCTGGGCCGATTTTTTGAGTGCCGATTCCAATTCGGTTCTGGCTTCCCCAATATCAAGTTCTTCCGACGGGACGGCGTTATTCGTCATCAACGTGACGTTGCCGTCAAGCACTTCGACGAATCCCCCTTCGACAAAATAACTTTCGGTTTGCTTGTCGTTCGTGACCCGCATTTCGCCGAAGCCGAGCCGACCGACAAGGGGCGTGTGGCCTTTGCCGATCCCGATTTCCCCGTCAAAAAGCGGCAACGCCACAAACGTCGCTTCAACGTCGAGCAACGTGGTTTCCGGTGTGACAACGATACATTTCATGAAAGTCTGGAGTCTGGAGTCTGGAGTAATTCACAATGCTGAAGTGCGGAGAATGTGATGCAGAGAAAAACTCCACACTCCAAACTCCACACTCCAAACTACTTTTTCGCGGCGGCGGCCATTCGTTCGGCCTGTTCGGCAGCCTGTTCGATGGCACCGACGTACATAAACGCCTGTTCCGGGAGGTGATCCCACTTGCCGTCGCTGATTTCCTCGAACGAGCGAATCGTTTCTTCGAGCGGCGTGATCTCCCCTTTTTTGCCGGTGAACGCTTCGGCAACAAGGAACGGCTGCGAAAGGAAACGCTCCATGCGCCGGGCGCGATGCACGACGAGTTTGTCTTCTTCGGCCAGTTCGTCGACGCCGAGAATCGCGATAATGTCCTGCAATTCACGGTAACGCTGCAACGTTTGCTGCACGCGACGGGCACAGGCATAATGCCGGTCGCCGACGTATTGCGGGTCAAGCACGCGGCTGGACGACGCAAGCGGGTCGACCGCCGGATAAATCCCTTTTTCGGAAATGGCACGCTCAAGATAAATGAACGCGTCGAGCTGCCCGAACGCCGTTGCCGGGGCCGGGTCGGTCGGGTCATCCGCCGGAACGTAAACCGCTTGCACCGACGTGATCGCCCCTTTGTCGGTCGAAGCGATTCGTTCCTGCAAGGCACCCATTTCGCTCGCGAGCGTCGGCTGGTAACCGACTGCGGACGGCATGCGCCCGAGCAACGCGGAAACTTCGCTGCCGGCCTGCGAGAAACGGAAGATGTTGTCGACGAACAAAAGCACGTCGGTCCCGGTCGAATCGCGGAAATACTCGGCCATCGTGAGTGCCGAAAGAGCGACGCGGAGACGGCTTCCCGGCGGCTCGTTCATCTGGCCGAACACCATCGTCGTTTGCGACATCACGTTGCGAC
>JGI20166J26741_11727473_pt1 | contig 10666 bp, 15 predicted proteins | sample TergutCu122P5_FD_26741 | JGI IMG/M metagenome (IMG submission 26741) | reverse complement strand
GCGATGCCATTGAATATATTGAAGCCGAATTGCCCGCGTCAAAAGAGCGCGACGAGATAGTGCTGTTTGTACGCGATTCACCGCGCGGCATCATGAAGGGTTATTTTGAGTGAGGCTAATTTTATAAAAAACACAATGATTGAAGTAAATAATGTGTGCAAAAATTTCCGTCCATCAAAATCGGGCGAATATGCGGGTGTGGGGAAAAAATTGCCTTCGGGGGAGGTGCAAGGCGTCAGTTTTTCAGTCGAAAAGGGCGAGGTGTGCGGACTGATTGGTCCCGACGGCGCCGGCAAGACAACGCTTTTCCGCATTCTTACCACGCTCATGCTGGCAGACAGCGGCACAGCAACCGTAGATGGATTCGATGTGGTGAAAGATTACAAAAAAATTCGCCATATAGTCGGTTATATGCCCGGCAAATTTTCGCTTTATCAGGATTTAAGCGTGGAAGAGAACCTCAATTTTTTTGCTACCGTGTTCAACACCACCATCGAAAAAAACTATGATCTCATTAAAGATATCTACCAACAGATAGAGCCTTTCAAAACGCGCAAAGCAGGTGCATTGTCGGGCGGGATGAAGCAGAAGCTGGCGCTGAGTTGTGCGCTGATTCATAAACCGACGGCGCTTTTTCTTGACGAACCGACAACGGGCGTTGACCCCGTGTCGCGGAAAGAGTTTTGGGGGATGTTGCACCACCTTAAAGAACAAGGGATTACCATTTTGGTATCGACTCCCTACATGGATGAGGCTTCGCTGTGCGACCGCATCGCGCTGATCATGAATGGCGAGATATTAAAAATTGATAAGCCCGAAAACATTGTCAATCAGTTTGATAAAATGCTGTGGGCTGTGCAGAGCAGCGATATGCGCCAATTATTGCACGACTTGCGGCAACATCCTGCCATCGACAGTTGCTTTACATTTGGCGATGCACACCACGTTACGCTGCGTGATAATTCGTTGACTATGGAAGCCTTAAATGTTTATTTAATCGAAAAAGGACACCAGCGGATAGCAATTCGCGCCATCAAAGCGAGCGTTGAAGATTGTTTTATGAGGATGATGCGCACTTCTCCCTAACCCTCCCCGCAAGGGAAGGGTTAATCTGCGATGGTAGAGATAAATACGTATAGCAGACTTCACCCCTCTCATAAGGAGAAGGGCAGGGGGTGAGGTGAAAAAAAGGAGATAGTAAAATGAAAACAAATAAAACAGTAATATGCGAGCCGATGAAACGGTTAGTCAAATATCTGATTGACAGAAAATTTGTGATAATTGAGGAACGGTTAAATGATTATCATTTTAATGAATTGTATTTCAAATTGCGGGGAAAATATAGCGAAGATATAGAACAAATTAATATTGATAAAATTGAACGAATAAATCCTGACAAGTTTTTTTACTCTTGTCATTCCTGCGAAGGCAGGAATCTCCTGAAATAACAGTAATTTTCAGAAGATTGCGGGGTATATTTCGACAATGCTCAATAACCAAATCCCGCAAGGACGAATTGTTGTTTGGAATTTTTGAAGACAGAGAGATTAAAATATTTATTCATTAGTAATATAAACTACCTTTCATTGGTAATGAAAAATAGTGTATATTTGTACTCAAAAGAATAATTAATAAAGATATGATACAAAAATCTGTTATACAACGAATTATAGATAATCAAAAGAAAAAGATGCTTCGTTTAGGAACAGGATTTCGGAGAACAATTTTGTCCAATATTCCTGTTTTACAAACACATGCATTGATAGTTACAGGCATACGCCGATGTGGAAAAAGCACGTTGTTGCAACAACTACTCGAAATAGACGATAGCAAAAAGTTATTTTTGAGTTTTGAAGACCCGCGCCTGTTTAACTTTGAACTTTCTGATTTTGAGATTTTAGATACTATCATTGAACACTCAAATTGCAAGACTTTGTATTTTGATGAAATGCAGGTGATTGAAGGATGGGAATTGTACGTTCGTCAGAAATTGGATGAGGGTTTTCGTGTTACTGTTACCGGTTCTAACGCTTCCATGTTAAGTCGTGAATTGGGAACGAAACTCACAGGACGACATATCAGCAAGGAACTTTTTCCATTTTCGTATCGTGAATTTTTAGGGTTTAAAAACTTGCAAGCAGATGAGAAATCGTTGCAAAAATATATGATTATAGGTGGTTTCCCTGAATTTATCAAAACCAATAATACGGATAGTTTGACCGAACTTTTTCATGACATTCTCAATCGCGACATTATTGTTCGGTACGGAATAAGGGATGCTCGTTCGTTGAAAAATCTTGCCGTTTATTTAGTTTCAAATACAGGTAATCTTGTGACAGCAAACAAGTTGCAACAATCTTTGAATATAAAAACGGCAGCAACAGTTTTGGAATATTTTTCATTTTTGGAAGATGCTTATTTGGTCAATTTTATGCCGAAGTTCAGCTATTCGCTTAAAATTCAAATGGTTAATCCTCGCAAAATTTATGTTATAGACCCTGGTATAATAAATGTTGCTTCAACTTCATTCACCGAAGATAAAGGGCATTTGCTCGAAAATTTGATTTATTGGGAATTGCGGCGACAGGGAAAAGAGCTTTATTATTTTAACGAAAATAAGGCTGAATGTGATTTCGTGGTAATGAAGAATGAAAAATTGGAACAGGTTATACAGGTTTGCTACGAACTTCTGCCCGAAAACCGGGAACGCGAAATTCGCGGGTTGACTGTAGCAATGGACTTTTTCAAAACAGATAACGGTTTGATTATCACTTATAATCAGCAAGATGCATTTATGTATAACGGCAAACGGGTAGAAGTTTTACCTGCTTGGAATTTTTTAACAGACAAGTAAAAATGTAACCAGATGATTAATAACTCTATAAACATCACAGACCGGACTCCCCTCCCTTGTGGGGAGGGGCAGGGGGAGAGGATTGGGGGCGGGGAGAGGCTTTTTGTCATCGAAGTCCACAACCTTGTGAAACGTTTCGGCTCGTTTACTGCCGTCGATAACATTTCGTTTCATGTGGAGAAGGGTGAGATTTTCGGGTTTCTGGGGGCGAATGGCGCCGGCAAAACCACCGCCATGCGGATGCTGTGCGGATTAAGCAAACCCACCTCAGGACACGGAACAGTTGCAGGTTTCGATATCGATAAAGAATCGGAGCAGGTGAAAAAGCACATCGGCTACATGAGTCAAAAATTTTCGCTCTACAACGATCTGAAAGTGTGGGAAAACATTCGCCTTTTTGCCGGTATTTACGGCTTAAACGAGAGTGCCATAAAGACAGGTACCGACGAACTGCTTCATGCACTGAATTTTGAGAAGGAACGCAACGACCTGGTAGGCTCGCTGCCGCTGGGCAGAAAGCAGAAGCTGGCTTTTTCCGTCTCCATTTTGCATACGCCGAAAGTGGTTTTTCTGGACGAACCGACTGGCGGTGTTGATCCGGTTACGCGACGTCAGTTCTGGGAGTTGATTTACGACGCTTCCGCGCGCGGGATAACTGTTTTTGTTACAACACACTACATGGATGAAGCCGAATATTGCAACCGCGTCTCTATCATGGTGGACGGGCGGATTGATGCGCTCGATACTCCCAAAGATCTGAAAGAACAGTTTAATGTAGATACGATGGACGGCGTTTTTCAGCAGTTGGCGAGAAAAGCGAAAAGAGGAGATAATTGATATTTTTTAGATACTAATTGCACGAATTAACACAAATTAATTTGTGTAATTCACAATACCAAAAAAGATGAGTAATGAATTGATTTATAAGGAAGAATCATTTAAGATCATTGGCAAATGTATGGAGGTTCATCGCATGGATTTCTTGAAATTGTTTATAAGGATGCTTTGGAGTTGCTTTTTCGTCAGGCTAATATCCTGTATGAGAGAGAAAGAGAGTATAATATACTATTTAGGAATGAAAACTTCTGGCAATAAGTTAGGGATTTTGGTTAATTTTGGGCGTATGCAATTGGAATATAAACGATTAGTATTTTATTATTAGTGTTAATTTATGTAATTAATGGCTAAACATGAAACAGTTTTTAGTGTTTGTACGGAAAGAGTTTTATCACATTTTGCGGGATAAGCGGACTATCCTCATATTGTTGTGCATGCCTGTCATTCAGATTATGCTGTTTGGGTTTGCCGTTACTACGGAGGTGAAAAACAGCAATATAGCCGTATTCGACCCGTCGAATGACGTGGCTACCCGCCGCATTGTTGACCAGCTCAATGCAAGTTCGTACTTTAAAGTAGTTAAATTTTTGCACACTAATAATGAAATTCATCAGGTGTTGCTCAACAGGCAAGCTTCTTTGGTGGTGGTATTTAGTGAAAAATTCTACGAAAACCTGATGCACACGGGCAAGGCGCAACTGCAAATCATTGCCGACGCTACCGACCCTAACATGGCAACTATTTCGGGCAACTACGCCGGAAGCATCATCGCTTCCTATCAACAAGCGTTGATGGCGCAAAACAAAACGCCTTACCGGATTACACCAGAGTTGAAGCTGCTCTATAATCCGCAAATGAAAGGGGCTTACAATTTTGTGCCGGGGGTGTTGGGGCTGATTTTTATCCTGATTTGCGCCATGATGACCTCTATTGCCATTGTGCGGGAAAAGGAGATGGGAACGATGGAGGTGCTTCTGGCGTCACCCATGCGACCGATTTTTGTCATTTTGTCGAAAATGGTGCCCTACTTTGTGTTGTCGTGCGTTAATCTCACGACGGTGCTGCTGCTCTCCATTTTTGTCTTGAAAGTGCCTGTGAGCGGCAGTCTGGGATCGCTCATATTTGTGTCGCTGCTCTACATTGTCGTTGCCTTGTCGTTAGGGCTGCTTGTATCCACTATCGCTGAAACGCAGGTGGTGGCGTCGCTCATTTCGGGCATGATACTCATGGTGCCGATAATGTTGCTTTCGGGGATGATATTTCCGGTAGAAAATATGCCTGTTATCCTGCAATGGCTATCGCACATTATTCCTGCAAAATGGTACATTATGGCGGTGCGGACGATCATGATAAAAGGATTGGGATTGCGGTATGTTATTCCCGAAGTGAGTGTGCTTTCGGGCATGGCGCTGGTTTTGATTGTGGTGAGTTTGAAAAAATTTAAAGTGCGATTGTGAAGAAAATAGTGAAAACTTTTGAGATGAATATATGAGTTTACAAGGTAGAATGATTATTTTTGTCAATAACTCTAAAAAACTAATTTATGGAACAAGCAGCAATCAAATTATTTGAAACCAAGAAAGTACGTACTGCGTGGAATGAGGATGAAGAGGAGTGGTATTTCTCGGTAGTAGATGTGGTTGGAGTATTAACAGAAAGTTCCGACCCAAAACGTTATTGGAGTGTATTAAAAACACGATTAAAACAAGAAGGAGTTGAAGGTACTACAATTTGTAGTACTTTGAAATTAATTGCCGAAGAAAGTGTTGAGTATTGAAAAATAATTTTTAATGCAATGATAAAATTTCTGCTCGAAAAAGAGTTTAAACAAATTTTGCGCAACCCGTTTTTGCCGAAATTGATATTTATTTTTCCACTTGTGGTGTTGCTTGTCTTTCCGTGGGCTGCCGATTTGGAGATACACAATATCAATCTCAGCGTGGTGGATAATGACCAGAGCGCTTATTCGCATCAGTTAGTGCAAAAGATAGCATCGACAGGATATTTCCGCATTGCGGACGTATCGCCGACTTATAAGGACGCCTTGGAGAGCGTGGAAAAAGGCGAGTCGGATGTGATATTGACCATCCCTTCTTTTTTTGAACGCGACCTTGCCGGTAAGCAGGCTGCCAGCGTGATGATTGCCAGCGATGCGGTGAATGGCGTAAAAGGCGGCATCAGCAGCGCTTATCTTGCCGGCATTATCTCCGATTTCTCTTCGCTGGTGCGCAATCGGTTCGTGCAACTGGACAAGGGCATTCCTCCCGTTCCGGTCATCGAAACGGTGATGCGCTATGAATTTAATCAGCATCTTAACTATAAGGCGTTTATGGTTCCAGCCTTGATGGTGATTCTGCTTACAGTGCTGTGTGGATTTCTTCCGGCGCTTAACATTGTGGGAGAGAAGGAGATAGGAACAATGGAGCAGATCAATGTCTCCCCCGTATCGCGGTTTACGTTTATCCTTGCCAAACTGTTGCCTTTTTGGATTATCGGCGCAATCGCCCTGACAATCGGTTTTGTGATAGCGTGGCTGGTCTATGGGTTGGTGCCGGTGGGCAGTTTTCCACTGATAGTTTTTTTTGCATTTCTCTATATTTTAACTATTTCGGGAATAGGAATTGTGGTCTCCAACCATTCGTCAACCATGCAGCAAGCGTTGTTTGTTATTTTCTTCTTTATGCTGATTTTTATCCTGATGAGCGGCATTTTTACGTCAGTAAGCAACATGCCCGAATGGGGACAATGGATTGCCGCCTTCAATCCGTTGAAATATTTTATGGAGGTAATGCGATCCATCTTCCTGAAAGGCAGCGGATTCTTTGACCTTGCACAACAATTTTGGGCGTTGATGGGTTTTGTTGTCTTCTTTAATGTGTGGGCGGTAATCAGTTACCGGAAAAGCAGTTAACTTGAGGAAACAATCTCTTATTAAGGGTTTTATTGTGTCTGCTCTTCTATCGGGAAAACGCCTTGCGGCTGTCGAATCTGATATTTAGTCATTGATTGATTTGAGTCAAACCCTTTTCCTGTCAATATTTGCGTCGGTTTGGTGATTTTAATCAATGTGTCGGAATAGATGCGCTGCTCGCGCTGATTCCAGAAAAGTTGCTCGCTTTCAAACGTTTCTCTCTGTAAATTGATGGCGCGAACTTTACCGTCCAGTTCCCACAATTGCCTGTATTGATAATACGTTGCCTTGTTTGAGCGGATATCTCCGTCAACATGCTGCAATTGATCATCAAACCGTTCGAGATGAATGCCTTTCGGAAAATACCAATACGGCTCTTTTGCCTTATCGTAAATATACCACGCCGGCGTGGTGATGCGATAGCGGGTTATGCCTGAATCGGAAATGAGAGTCGAGACGTTTTCAGCATACATGCGCGGCATTTCAGTTCTGTCAACCGTTTTCACCGTCTTTGGAACATTGTCTGAACAGGCGGCGCAAAAACATAAAACAACCGCCGCCAAGAGCGCTGTTGTGCCGGGTCGAAAATATGTAACTATCTGATACATTTATCAATAGAAGCTCTTACTACAATTTGCGCTTAAAGAACCATAGTTCGTTCATTGTAATGTCGAGTGACAAACGGAGGTAATTCTGACGGATAGAGGTTGCCGATGCACTTCCCACAATACCGTATTCGAGAGACGCGTTGAGCATTGAACCGCGCACGGGAAATCCTGCTCCAAGTGTAAATGCCATTGTCTTGGGTGAATATCCGTTTACCTGAAAATAGGAATTGGAATAATTGAATCCTGCTCTGAAATTCATGCGCTGCCAATAATGTTGTCCGTAAGGATTATCCATATATTCGGCGCCCACCGACAGTTTTATCCGGTTGTTCAAGGTATCTTTTTGCCCGAAGAAATAGGTATCTTTCCATTGCTGCATCTGGAAGTCGGCAGCTACCGTCAAGCGGTTGTCGAACAGGTAGGAAGCGCCAATTCCAAATTGCGCAGGCAGTTCACACAGAGGTCTTTGAGTTATTGTGTCGTTTATAACACCCAAAGATGTTTCATTGTAATTACCAAACGATTTTACTTTTGGTTGAAACATGGCGCCTACCGTCAAGTAGCCTTTTTTGCCTGTTTTCCCAAAAAATTGAGCGCCGTAATGCAACCCGAAAGCTCTGAAATCGAGTGAAACAGTTCGTTCATACGAATGAAATTGCGTGTTCACATTAGAGCTGTCGGTGATGTTGGTGAGAGCATCATACGAGTTTTGCCCGAACAGATAAATGGCATTTACGCCAAGAGCGAAGTGATTTAAGAATTTTACGGATAACCCGCCGTAGAGCTGAGAGATTCCCCCAGTTCCGCTGTAAGTCTGTTTGAAGCCGATTGTATCGCCCCGTCCTGCTATGTCGGTATTTCCCTGTGAATTAACGTCTTTCAACCGTCCTTGCGTTACGTAGTTATATCCCGAATAGGAAAAAGGCATCACTCCTATGCTGGTAGCCAGCCATGAGGCTAATGGGAATTGCATGGCTAAGTAGTCAAAGTTACCGAAAAAAGAAGTTGCATGTTGCGTTTGGTCTGAAAATCGGGAGTAGGTGCCCGAAATGCCAATGTCAAACATAAATCGTAATGAATCTACCGCTGTGTATGAAGCAGGATTGGCTGGATTTATCATGCCATGATCACGCATTCCTATTCCAACTCCCCCCATTGATTGGCTTTTTCCCAATCCCTGATCGCGCAATTCGCCGTATCCGTAGCGTGTGTAAGGTGAGTTTGTGTTTTGTGACATCACCATAAGCAGACAGCCACCAAGAGCAAGAAGCGTGCAAACAACTCTATTTTTGTACATTATATGTTAAAATTCTCTTAAACAGAATTAGAAACGTTTTTCTTTAATACGAGCTTTTTTACCGGTCAAATCGCGCAGGTAATACAGTTTTGCTCTGCGCACTTTACCCACTTTATTAACGGTAATGTTGTCAATATAAGGAGAATCCATCGGAAAGATACGTTCAACACCCACATTGTCGGATATTTTGCGAACCGTAAAACGTTTTTTGCTTCCATGCCCGGTGATTTTAATCACATCGCCTCTGTATTGCTGGATACGTTCTTTATTTCCTTCAATAATACGGTAAGCAACTGTAACAGTATCTCCGCTTTTAAATGCAGGAAGGGTGCGTTCTTCTCTGAAAGATTGTTCTGCAATTTTTATTAAATCCATTGTTTTTCAGTTAATTAAGTTGAATGATAGTGGCAACATAACAGCTCTCTCTTTTCTGCCAGCGATTGCTACTAAATGGAGTGCAAAGGTACGGTTTCTTTTTTATTCCTCCAAATGATTTTTGGCTGGCAGGTATCTATTTCTCTTGTAGTGATTCGGAGGGTTTTTCCCGTTTAGGAAACCACCCCTTGTCCACCCGTTTCCGCTGCTGAAAGAGTTCGCCGACAGACCAGAACGACGAAAAGGCAAAGACGCCGCATGCCGTAGAAGCAATAATATTGTGCAGCAACAGTGCGGCAACGATTCCGCCGATGCCCAAAAGCACAAATACCCACCAGCATTTTACGCCGAAATAATACTCTCCTTTGATGACTAAGGGATGAAACAGCCCGATAATCAGAAAAGTAAACAGCCCGATGATAATTCCCGTTAGGTTGTATGTTTCAATAAAGTGTATCATAATTTCTCATTTTTGTTGTTCACAAAGATAATCCAATTCCCTTGAAAAATTCCCAAATGACAATTCCCGCCGTCACGGACACGTTGAGCGAATGTTTGGTGCCGTACTGCGGCAATTCGATGCAGCCGTCGCACATATCTACCACCTCTTGCTGGACGCCTTTTACTTCGTGTCCCAGCACTACGGCATATTTTTTGACGGCATCAAGTTCAATATTCGTGAGTAAGATGCTTCCTTCGGTTTGCTCGACGGCAAAGACCGTATATCCTTCGTCTTTCAGTTGATGGACAGCGTCGGCAGTTTGCGCAACGTATTTCCATTCGACGGAAAACTCGGCTCCGAGCGCCGACTTATGAATCTCAGAATGGGGTGGGGTAGAGGTGATGCCGCAGAGATAAACCGCTTCGACTAAATAGGCATCGGCAGTACGAAAAACAGAGCCGACATTGTGCATACTCCGCACATTGTCGAGCACCACCACTAACGGCAACTTCTCAGCTTGCTTAAACTGCTCGGTGGTAAGGCGAGGAAGTTCGGTTATTTTTAATTTTTTCATTTTGTTTCAAATTGTTATTTTATAGGGCTGTAAGCGCTATCTTTGTTTAGTTACAGCCGAATAAAATCCTAATGTTTCGCACCTATTCCTAATGATTTTATTAACAAGCTATTATGGCAACGCTTAAGGTTGTATTTCACTGTATATTATTGTGTTATGATTTTCATTTTCTAACTTGCCTGTTTATAATGGTTTTGGAGCATTTTTTCTACCCATTGAGCCATTTGGCTGAATCTCTCAACGGAGTTGAACTGAAATTAGTTTGCAGTTCCGAAATATTTTCTGTAATTATGTCCCGTAGCATATTTGTTTGTGGTTTTGGAATAACTTTGCAAAATTACTGATTTTCAGTGAAATGTACAAACAAATATGCTGCTTTTTTTGTTATGCTATCGCTTATTATTGGGTGTGAAACATTACCTGCTTATTTTGATACCCAATTTGAAAAACAGGATTTGGGTTTGCAATATGGATATGCAGGAGTAGGTATTAAGAAAATGCGAATCTCTTGACTTACTCACTTGCCCCTCTCTATAATCTCAATCGCTTTTTCCAGCAACTCATCTCTCCCTTCACGGATTCCTTTGATAGTCGGTTTTACTACAATATCCGGTACAATGCCCACCCGCTGAGTTTGCCTGCCATCAGGATAATAGACGCCGATGCCTGAAATCCATGTTTTTATACCACCTGGAAGATAAATTTCAGATACATCTCCATCCGCTCCGGCTGTCTGACTTCCAATAACAATGGTGTTATTTCCAGCAC
>JGI20166J26741_11727362_pt1 | contig 10666 bp, 8 predicted proteins | sample TergutCu122P5_FD_26741 | JGI IMG/M metagenome (IMG submission 26741) | reverse complement strand
ATTATTTAAAAATTTAAGAATTTTTAAAATTTAAAACACTGAATTTAAAATTCCGACGGTCAACTCCGGCGTTGTGGCAGCAATACATGTAGCAGGTGTGCGTTGTGACCCTTGTGGTGCAATGCGTTGGACTCATTATGTTTGGTACACCCATGAAAGTGGTAAGGTTAATAAAAATGTGTCTGAATGAAACCTATAACAGAGTCCGGCTAGGCAAACATTTATGTGCCGTGTTTCCTACTAAGAATGGTTTAAAAGAATAAGGTGTTTTATCGCCATTGTTTTTCAACTTTGTTTTAGATTATGCCATTAGGAGGATTGAGGTAAACAAGGATGGCTTGAAATTAAATGGTACACATCAGTTTTTGGTTCGTGCTGATCATGTTAATATATTGAGCGGAAGTGTAAATACTATAAAGGAAAACGTAGACGCTGTAGTAGTTGCTAATAAGGAGAGTGGTCTAGGAGTAAATGCTGATACAACTAAGTACATGGTCATGTATCGAGATGAGAATGCAGGACGAAATCACACTATAGAGATTAATAATAATTCATTTGAAAGGGTGGAAGATTTCAAATATGGGAACAAATTTAACAAATCAAAATTCCTTTCAGAAAGAAATTAAGAGCAGATTGAAGTCAGGGAATGCTTGTTATCATTCGGTGCAGAATCTTATGCCTTCCAGTGTGCTATCCAAAAGTATAAAGATTGCGACGTACAGAACAATAATTTTGCTTGTTATTTTATATGGGTGTGGATCTTGGTCGCTCATATTGATGGAGAAATGTAGGCTTAGGTGGTTTGAGAGTGATGTGATGAGGGGAATGTTTGGGTCTAAGAGGTACGACGTAACAGCGGACTGGGAGAAACTTCATAATGAGGAGCTTTATGAACTGTACTTCTCACCAAATATTATCGAGTGATCAAATACAGAAAAATGAGATGGGCGAGGCATGTAGCACTATGGGGGAGAGAAATTGTCTGTACTGTGTTTGGGTGGAGAAACGTGAAGGAAAGTGCCATTTGGAAGACGCAGGCGTAGATGGGAGGATAATATTAAGATGGATCTTCAAAAGGTGGAATGAGGCATGGCCTGGATTGATCTGGTTCAGGATAGAGAGAGGTGGCACGGACTTGTAAACGCTGTCATGAACCTTCTGGCTCTATAAAATGTGGGGAATTTCTCGACTAGCTGAGAAGTGGTTTGCTTTCCAAGAAGCACTCTGCCCCATGGATTAAAGAAGTAATTAGACGGTGCGTCTTACCACTTGTAACGTCCTGTGTACCGCAAGTCAGCTTATTTGGAGGCAGTCATAAGAAAATGCCGCGGAGTGCAGACAAGGAACCCACTTTGGAACGCTCAGATTTTGACTATGTGAGTTATTATCTCCATCTTCCAAACTGTAACTTTTTGCAATCCAAAAGATTAAAATGTATATCTTAACAGTGGTGATAGCCTAAAATCCCACACAAGGAAATTTACAACAGAAAAAAAGACTGGGATGAAGTGCATAACACTTAAATTTCATGACATAAAGATTACTTAACAACAAAAAAGGACATTATCTGCAAACTCTTATAGCAGCATTGAAAACTGTGAAATGTGCAAAGGAAACTGTATACATCAGAGAATATGCAAAGCAAAGTCGTAGGTTCGGACATAATATTAACGAAGAAGAAAATGGTTCGGTATTTTTGGAAATACATTATCCGCCGAACAAGCACTTCCTTTAGAAAAATAGCAACATAAGTGATTTTAACAAATTTCTCCGTGGTGTTCATGTTTCATGATGTTTAATGCGATAAAATATGTTCATGCCCTAAGAGGTCTTGGATTATTGTAGCGTATAGAAAGCATGGCGATGATGGAAAGTGCCTAAAAATTAGTATACGTTTTCAGGCTATTTACAGTAGTGTTAACCGAATGACAAATGAATGTGTCGTTACACGACGCAACATAATAAATTTGTACGGATATTTCAGAGAAAAGTGTTGCCTCCGTCTTCATTCAGCATCCAGTCGGTAGCAACACGTCCAGGCAGAAATCGTGTTATTGTACACGAATTAATAACAAAGAAAACTGTTATTTACGCATAACAGTGTTACATGTAAAATCAAATGAAAGAGAGTATATGGGAGATTAAACCGATGATGTGAAGCTAACACGTAACATGATAAAACATATGTGAATGTAACAGCGCTTAAGGGTGGGTACGAACTTACAGGTTCAGGACAGAATCTTTTGTACATGGAAATGAAACTTCTGCTATAGTAAAGGATCCTGTGTGTATGGAAATGAAACTTCTGCTATAGTACAGGATTCTGTATACATGGGAAAGAAACTTCTGCTATAGTATAGGATCCTATGTACATAGTAATGAAACTTCCGCTATAGTGTAGGATCCTGTGTACATAGTAATGAAACTTCTGTTATAGTAAAGAATCCTGTGTACATGGTAATGAATCTTCTGCTATAGTATAGGACAATTTGTAAACGGTAATGAAACTTCTGCTATAGTATATGATCCTGTGTACAAGTAATGAAACTTGTCACTCTTGAGGTACTCTACATGGTAATGAAACTTCGGGTCCATTATATGGTTCTGTGTAGCTGGTCATAAAACGTGTCTTTCTGACAGTCCGGTGTGAATGCTAATGAAATTTCTGGTTCAGCCTACAGCCATATTTAAACGGCAATGAAAAGTCTGGCTCCACAAAAGACCAGTAATTTCATGAAGAGATTAGTCAGTACAAGTGGACTAAGTACTGTGCTGTTAGTAACCGACCCCGAAATCACGAACTATTCAGCCAAATGTACGTCACAGCATTTACTTGCATCTAGAATACGCAGCATATGAACTAGGCGAAACTACCTGCATGGCGCAGAGTCCTGCCTGAGAACTTAATATTTTCTCAGGTAAAAAATATATTTCGTCAGTTACTATAAACAAATATAGGTGTTTTCTTACACTTTGTCTTAAATTAACAGCTTATGATAATAATAATGTTATAAATGTTTCGAATATTTTTACTACATAAAATAAATATTTTACTGGGTCTTTGCTAAGCCAATAAGAAGATGTACACGCCTACCTATGGACTTGTATCATACACTTTTAAGCTTTGCGTAGTCACTATAGCTGACACAGCTGAAAGTACACTCAAAGACTGACATTCATGACGTCAAGTGCCAATGTGATTTAAATTTAAATTCACCAGACACTTCATCTGCCACCAAAAGAAGGTACTGTGTTTTTATTCGCTTCTGTGTAAACTTCGTGCAATTTTTCTATGTTCTGCTGTCCTGAGTTAGTAGAATCCTTTAATAGGATAACGCTGGTGTCCCAGTAATGCAATGCAAATTCAAAATAAACAAATACGAATTTATTTTGGAAGTTTATTCACGTGAAAACTGCAAACGGGTGGTAGAAATTAAATTTCACCAGACCTTTCCACAGCAAGTTTATCTTTATACCACACAAACATAAAAGCTTTATTTACCAATTAAATGAATTTAAGGTAATTTGAAATGTCATTTTATTAGCAAACGTTGAGTAGTGAGTATGCTGTGAGATATTTTCTTTCACCTTAAAAGCCCTTAAAGAATTCATACGAATGTTATTATTTATATGAAATTCTTGTGTCCTCTTAAGCATTTTAATAAGCAACCGATTGTGTGCCTCATTAGCAACTCTCCATCAGAACCAGAACGTCATCAGCGAAAAATCAGATCCAATCCGAAATTCAAATTTACTTTACTTACTCGCATCTAATCAAACGACAAAAACAAATCAAATACCTTACAATGTATTCAACTTACAATAATATTGAAGATATTTCATGAATTTAGCACCTTACATTTGTTATTAACCCCATTTTTTACTAGTCTGCAATTTTTTCGATAAGAATTCTTCAGTATTTCATTTCTGGGCACTGAAAAAGGTACAAAGGGATTCGGTAGGTTTGTGAATTAAACCCTTCGAATTACTGACTCAACAGAGCAGAGTCCTAGCTGATAACCTAACAGTCGCTTAGCTTACCTTGTCAAGTTAATATCTACTATTATGTAAACCGGAGATTAATTAGCGAGTTCACGCGACACCGCCATATTTCCTAACCTGAGTTGGACGAATTCACTCCAAGCCCTTCAATCTTCTCATTTAACATGCACTTGAATAATATCCTCCCATTTACACCTAGGCCTTCCAAGCGGTCTCCTTCCTTCAGAGCTTCCCACTGAAACCTTCCATGTAGTTCCATTTTTATTCTATTTATGCCATATGTCACATCCATTTCAACAGCTGTAGTTTCATTAACCTAATAATACACATCCAATAGTACAAATGATGGGCTCTTTATTCAACTTCATCCGGACTACTAGCACTTTCTAACTCTTGGTCCAAATATCTTCCTCAGCACCCTGTTCGCGAACTCCCTCAGTATATATTCTTATCCTAATGTGAGAGACCAACCCTATCCATTACAGGCAGAAAATTTTAAGCTTAGTTCTTAATGTAATGTATGAAGGTGTGCTTTTCGTGCTACAGCAAGTACTTGGCGTAGAATCCAGCCATAAGCCACAGGTTCAGTGTAGCTACAACAGAATACACGTATCTACAGCAAAGGGCAGTAAAACCAGACAGAAGCTTCATAAATATCTCTCTGAATCTCTCTCCCGGGACTTATCGACTAATGGCATCCGTTGTAAACAACAAACAACACCAAACCCTTCCAACGTGACCCCCACACCCTCCAAAATACAGTAGCAGTTTTAAACCTTTAATAAGTGGATTTTGTGTACTGCGGGCTACGTTCGAGAAAATGCTGTAATTTGAGGGGAAGAGAAGTATATTAGGACGAAATGTGATGAAATTCGCATGTCTGAGGAAGCGATCAGAACAGAAGTAAAATGTATGGTAGAGCCAATTATATAAAGATGGCATAACTGTAGGCAATAAACATAAGCTACTCTATATTAACAAAATTTTTAAGTTTCCATTATTCGTCCATTTGGCAAAGAAAATGTCATATTTCAGTTTCTTAAATCTTGAAAGCCGGAAAATAATTTTTAGTTAAGCTTCTTACAGTTAGTTACAAGAAACACATAACTACACTTTAGAAAAATAAGGACGTTTTAATGTTAACCCTTTAAACTCCGAGTTAAATCCCATCTGCCTTTTACTAGCATTATTCGAAGCTCACCATATTCTCCACATTAGCAGGTAAAGGGTTCAAACAGGTAGTACCTACAGTTACCATTGTGCTTTAGTGGGTTAAGTGGAAAATCATAAATTAGAAAAATAAGTTTATTCTTAGCTTAAGGGCAACAATAATTACTGAAGCAAACATCATAAACGTAGTACTGATTAAATAGTATCTTCAAGAAAATTTTAAATATTTAAAAGATGACGAAGAGATCTGCGATCTTCTAAAAACTTATCCACCATAAATTGCTAGTTTGTTACCGACATTTTGGTACAACCTATCAGTCCCATCTTCAAGGGTCAGACAGTCCAACAAGAAGAGCCTTTTGGATTGCTTGATCTTCAAGGATCAAACCGTCCAAGAATCTCGTCTTGAACTGTTTGATTCTTCAAGATGGGACCGATAGGTTTTATCGAAATTTCGAAAACAAACTACCAATCTGCACTGCACAAAATATCGGAATAGTACAGTTCTCATTTGCGCCGCTGCGGAAGCCTGAAATCACGCAAACAAAGTGCAGTTGGGCTTAAAACCCTTCACGAGTCCCACTTGTCTTGCAGACCACTGAAGGTTTTAAGCCCTGGAGATAAAATTCACCATCCGGCTTAAAATATATTACAGGTCCGCCCATAAAAACAAAGGACAAAGTCAAAATCATAAAATCGCGTAATTTAAATACTAATCTTATTTCTAAAGGAATGTTTATAAGACATTCGTTTATCTGTATTTCTAAATTGTAATTGACACTTGTTTACATCAGATACTATGAAATTGAATTCCATTACTAAATAAATAGTGTGTATCACATACAAACTCAAACCATCTCGTGTTCTTAACTTCGGTTTTTATTCAGATCCAAAATTAACAGAATAATGTGCCAAAAGTGCTAAAAACTGAAAAGATATTAAGAACAAATTTATTGAAGGGAAACAGTATGCTACGTGTGGAATATTTTGGTGCAATGATCCTTCAAAACACAATGCTATTTTCTTGTCGTTTCTAGTTCCAAGATACAGAATGAAGAGAATCAGGAGGTAGCCCAGAATTGGTTCAGTTTTCGGTAGGAAAGAGGTTCTTCCTCACAGCTACCACAAGACCAACTCTCAGGCCCATAGAGCGTACTGCTCGCTCTGTCTACCGATTTATTTGGTCAGTTGTACAGATTGTCCATGTACGTGGCATCTAGTGTCAAGGGTTAGAATGTATAGACATTTGCTCACATTCATGACACGTCACAGCATGCTGCATAGATCATAGGACCTAGCAAGAGGGAGATCTACGAAGGCCAAACGGCCAGAAAGGATGAAGAAAATTCTTGAAATTTCGCTCATAGACTGAAAAATATAAAAACACCTCAGTAAAGTGTATAATCAGCCAAAATTCAAAAAAAAAAATATTTACTGCGTACTATTAAACTTTTTTGTCATTTCCATTATTTGCTCCGTGTAGTTGGTACATCTTTGTTGAATAAATGACGCTTCAATCGTTGATCATAAAAACAAAGATTCCACAATTACGTCTTCCATTATTCTGCCGGCATCCGTCACACATTAGTTACTCGGCGCTATTTCGAAGGGATTTCAGATTTTTAAACTGCAAGATATAGTTGTGGAGAACGATGGAGATCAGATGGACCGATCGTGCAAAAAATGAGGAAGTATTACATGAGGTCAAAGAGGAAAGAAACATCCTAAGTACAATAAAACAAACTGGATTAATCGCATCTTGCGCACCAACTACCTTAAAAAACACGTTACTGAAGAAAAGACACATGGGATGCGAAGACGAGGAAGACGATGTGATCAACTACTGGAAGACCTTAAGGAAACGAAAACATACTGAAAATTGAAAGGTCGCACTCTTTGAAGATTTCGTAATGGAAGAAGCTATGGACCTGTATTAAGACATACTAAATGATGACAGGGTGACAAAATTCATCACCTAGTCTGCCTTGGATCAGGTTTATAGCCTCTTCCAGAAGGAGTTCTCCAGTGGCTGCGATCTAGTGATTCCTTTTTTAAAATTCCAGTATATTTTCTTTCAAGAAATTTAATAGTTGCTTACGTCTTCTTCCTCGTTTTTCTGCCCCTTTTATGTCCTCCTGAATATTGTGTTTTAGAAGGCAGTTCCTACGCAATGTGGCCAATCCAGCTGGTCTTCCGTCGTTTTATTTTACGTAAGATATTCCTTTCTTTCTTGACTCTATGACTACACAACACAGGAAGAAAACAGAACACGAGATAGGCCTATAGCCGCTGATGAAACGTAAATGCTACCGTCTGAGAGACCACAAAAGGCATATTCCCAAAACTGCGACACATCATTCAGCTACTTCATACAGCACAGTTCTTAACAGTCGCATAATCGCTGATTTACTAAATATGTTGTCCGCCCATTAAGAAACACCTCTATACACTGTCCATAAGAGTTTCTGCCATTTAGCCGGCTGTATGCTCACACCTTGTAGCAGTGTCCCATAGCTGTACCTACATCGTATATGATCTTTCAATTTTGTATACAGAAACGTTTTATTCGTTGAAGTAGCTCAGACGAAGAGACTGATCTTTCACCCGGGTGATATTACTTACAACTAGTGTGAACAAGGTATGTCGGTCGACCTTTGTCAGCCGCAATCGATCGTTGTAAATGGGGCGATTATAGAAGACAAGGGTCCTGGCATTGATTCTCGATAGCAGCGCACATAACGCCTTGCCTATTGTTCTCGGGAGCCATATAACATCAGACGGGGCAATGAGCACGCCAATACTTTACAGGGGTGGAAAAGTAGCAGCCCTTGATTGCCTGCCAACAGTGGCTCAGTCACTGTGCAACCAAAAATAGCGTATACAACTGATGATTTTGCAGTAATTATGTTTGTTTCTTATTCAGAGTAGCAAACAATCGAATCTCGAAAGTGAAGCCGGTAGATATTAGGTGCTGAATAAAGCTAAGGTAATTCACACGAGAGGTGAACACACAAAGGCATGATGAATGTCATAATGACAAAAAAATTTCGGTTCAGTTTTTGTTTATTTACTTCCTGATTCCGCGTCCTAATGGCCAAATAATAACCTAATTCAATACTTGTTTATTTATACTCTCGTTCAACAGCACAGAAGCCACTTATGAAACTAACACAAACACACGACTGTAAAGCAAAACACAAATAATAAAGTAAGATAAAACACAAAAATAACAAAAACAAGACGAAATAAATTAACGTCTGATCGAGCAGCCTCGTGGAACTCCAACATACTGCATTTCTTCCTTGCTTAAAGAACGGACTGCATAGCATAGGGAGCTCCAGTAATAATGGTAAGGTTACAAACAAACACCATCCCATACAACAGTATGTGTGTTAGTAGCACCTACTTTTATTGCTGTACCGGAATGTTTCGTTTCGTCTTGATCATCAGCGAGAATTTCTTTGTAATAAAACCAACCAGATACACCAATTTCCCAAATTTACTCCGACATAAAAATCTACATGTTTCGGGCAGTTTATCTGCCAATCATCAGGAGTTCATTCACTGTACACTCGGCACTGGTATATGTCATATAGGTTTGAAGACAGCTTTCGAGCAGAACCAGGTCCTGCTCGAAAGCTGTCTTCAAACCTGTACGACATATATCAGTGTCGAGTGTACAGTGAATAAACTCCTGATGATGGGCAGAGGAACTGCCCGAAAAAATGTAGAGTTTCATGTCGGAGTAAATTTGAAAAACTGGTGAATCTGTGTGGTTTTATTATAAAGAAATTTGTTACGATGTAGGGTCACATGAAAGTAAAATCCATCAGCGGGAAATATATGCACAAAGGGTTTATTAGAGATAAAAAGATATAAAATAATATATTAAACATCGTTTCAAATGTTTGTTACAATATGTTAACTATTTATGCGCATGTTATTGGAATTTCATTCATATTGCTACAGTAGAACCTTATCCTTAGTAAGCTTTCAAGTGAATACTGTAATAAAATGACCATCTACAGTTAGAATCTTACTGCTGTACGACAGTACATTCAGTACATTTATCATAGCACTGGATTGCGCATAAGGTCTTAGTTTCGAATATTCTACACATCGGTGACAAGGAATATGTTTATCGGTACCGTTACAAAAGCGGCAAGATCACCAACACAACTAAATCCAGCAGAAATAAAAACAAAAGCCTTTATAAAAACAGAGGTTAAACAAATTTTTAAACCGCTCACACCGAACGGAAATAACGCTACGTGTCATAATACCACCAAAATGCCACATCGTGCAAGGTAAACACAATGAATGGGTCATGCTATACTAAAGAGGCGGATCAACTTATATAAAAATATAAATCCTTTTTACATAAGAAATCGTTCAACGCATAAGCCATGGATTTCTATAGGGCAATATTTGATTTCGAGAGACAGCTTCCACTCTGACAAAGTAAAGTGAGGACTCGACATTCTTTTTATATTAACTTCCGGCGAAAATTGAAGTACATTTTCAGTTTAATCAGGAGCAGTGGAAAGAGAGGCGTGACATCTGTAATGAACCGGACGAGCTTCAGCTAATTTCATCTTTATACAAAATGTCAGCGTTAACAATAGAACACGCTGTCATGGAATACAAAAAGTAAGCTTCCTTTTATATTAGGTTTGCGATTCCGGTCATTTCATTATTGAAAGAATTATGTTTTTCTATGAAACTCTCTAACACAGGTTATTGTATCAAAAACAGTACTGCAGATGTACTATGTATACGTCTGTATAACTGAATTACACATTATCCTTGTGTCATTTTTGTCTCAAAATCCAGCAGCTAATCAAAACAATTCTCTTACAAAGAGAATTTTCAGGTACAGGCAAACTGATACTTAAGACTGAAATTGAGTCACAGCCTTAATAACATGTCTGCTTTACACTCAACAAAAAATGATATTTCCAGCTTCTTCCCGGCTGTCTGTTTATTTTGCACTACGTTTCTTCAACAAGAATATGAATAAATCATTAAATTATATTATACCATTCAAGCTAAACGTACAGCCAAACATTACTTGTTTGAACTACCTTCCAATCAATGATATTTCCAGAAGACCTAGTTTCGAAGGTTATTGTGCTCCATGCGCTTAGCTCTACATGTGGGCGAAAGTAAGAGCTGTGTAGTTATTATTACAAAATTTCCTAATATGCTTCTGTTTACATTAAGTCCATAGCTGCAGTCAGCCACATGATGGATAGGATTATAATATTGTCACAACATATTATAGGGGGAAACAAATGGCTAATAGAAAACAAGGAATTATGTAAGATAAAGGGGACAAGTTGCGGGCTCTTTTGAACATCACAATGAACTTCCATGTTCCACAAAAGAAAGGAAATTGATGTATGTGTGACCGTGCATCATATATGAAAATGACGAGAGGTACCAACTTGATGCAACAATTATGATTTATTATCATAAATAACTCTACATGTTT
>JGI20166J26741_11727251_pt1 | contig 10667 bp, 7 predicted proteins | sample TergutCu122P5_FD_26741 | JGI IMG/M metagenome (IMG submission 26741) | reverse complement strand
TTTTCCGTCTGTATGTGTGTGACAAAGAAATGAGCTGACCACATCACATAGGGGAGACACACCAACCTGACTGGGTTGTTTACGTTCGAGACAGCGAGAATTTCGGCTAACGAAGATTTCGGCTAACAAATGTGATGCCGGAACGAATTATCTTCGTTAGCCGAGGTATCACTGTACACGGTTAGAAACCTTACCCAGTGTCACTTTATGGAAAACGAAAGTTCAATAACATCTTCACAAAAGACCGTCACTGGTCCCTGTTCCGAGTCAGGTGAACCCGGTCCACACCCTCCCCATTCTGTTTCTTAAGACTCGTCTAAATATGATCCTCCTATCTATGCCCAGATCTACCAAACGCATCTTTCCTTCAAGCTACCTAAAAAAAAAAACAGCATGTGTTTCTCTACCATGCGTGCCACATGTCTCACCCTCCTCCCTGATCACCCTTATAGCACCCAGCCACAAGTACACATCTTTAAGCTCCTCGTTATGCATTTTTTCCGGCCTCCTGTTATTTCCTATATGTTGTATTTCATTCACAAGCTCTATGGCCAAAAAAAAAACATAATGTCATAATGCAGGAGTGTCTCAAACTTGGTTGGAAGTGTATCTTCATCCATGTCACCAATGATCTGCGTCTTTCTGAAAAAGCGTTCATATTTTGAAGGGATTAAAGATGTATCACAATGGCCTGGCGAGACTGAGGCAAGCCACGACCGCGTCAAGACAGTCTCCCATCTGAGCTCCAAACATGGTGCATTCCAGACATGAAGGAACAGTGCTAATGATTACCATCCTTCTCAACTCCATAACCATTATCCTTCACCGCATGTTACAGGCGACGTTGTTGAACGTTTGGTGGAATTACAACGACAGACAGAAATTTTTCCAGTTCCCATTACTATGGATGTGCAACCCCAGTCAACTCTCCAGGTTCCGGCTGGACAGCCAATGAGATTGATTTTCAGTGTCACCAATAACCAGCCTCAAACTGTACGCCTTATCTTCACATGCCAAGTTAGAAATGTGCCATTCGTCTTCCCACCACTCTTCATCATGCCCCGATGGTGAGTGTTCTCTTCTACTTGTGAATATGAATCTTCAGAACATGTTAACCATGTGTCTGGTGTAGCATAATGAGACCAAAGAAAGGGGATGTATCAAGAATAGACAAAATTATGTAACTAGAGCTCAGTAACTTACATTCTTCACTACCACTACATCAACAATTTACAAACAATGGCACAAGGTACAGGTACTGGTGTCCATGCACACACCGTGAAGGTATACAGGGAGAGTGGAGGTACAGCTCCCTACATCACCAGATGGATGTGAGTAGTCCACCTCATGCCCTATAGCCACTTTCTCCAGGGAAAGAAGCCTCAGCACCCAACAATGAACAGGAGGCTGGAGGCGGAAGGTGGGGGGGAAGAGGAAAACCCCCCCCCCCCCCCCAAGATTCAAACACCGGTTCGTCCAGCCCGTAGTCTAGTCACTTTACCAACTACGCTATTCCAAATTACAATATTTGGACTAAAGCAAATTTCTATGCTTACACAGACAAGGAACCTTGCAGCTAAGATGAAAGACAATGGACTCCTACATAGTGGATCTTGGAATTGAAATTGGTAAAATACAACGCAGATTTTTTTGGTATGCCTTCACCATTCCTTGCAAGTCTTTCTCAAAAATCTGTTAAATGAGTAACACCACACCCTTACAAAAAATAACTGTTGGTTAAATCAGGGGGTCCACAAATTTTACAAAAACCTATAAGCCACCTCAAAATTCTTGGTGCCAGAACCGTGAAACAAAGCAAGGTACATAATGAGCGCCCACAAGTATTGCTTTTGCACTGCAACAAAGGCTGCATGGACACGCCTCAATGCTACATTATTATATTCAAACATTACTAACAACCATCAAAGCATTTTATCACATATTATCACAGTAATTAGCTTGCTAATAAGGCACCAAACCCTGGAACTATGATGCTTCAGAATCCTAAAAATACCATTATTTATTTTCAGAAATTCAGTATTAATGTCTTTGTGAATTAGTTTCACTTTGATGACTATGTAAATGGCAAGCCTTCTCTTTCTTCAGGATACTTTGTTTCATATGATGCACTCATTAATTCCTTGTCTGTCTAGGGCTGACATACAACCAGGAGGATCCAGTCAATTTACAGTAACAGGAACACCTAGGAATACACAACAAGGTGCACCTCATATAGTTCAATGTTCAGCTCGTCCGTTTTGGGGATCAAATGTGGCTGCCAACCGTGCTGTGTTTGTGTCTGTAGGAGTACCACCCGTAAGTACTGCACACAACAAAAATGTCAGACTCATTCTGTTTTATGGACCTGTTTCACTTGTATCCCAGTGTGGTTCTCAAGCAAACATTTGTCATGGCCACATTCATCAACAAACAGTATGTTATGGCCACATTTATTTTTATTCTCCTCTCTTTATTTTAAGAGTTAAGTTAGACTTATACTATGTCCGTTGCTGGTACCTGGGGCCCATCCACGCTTACGAGGGAGCAACATTACAGCACTAGCGATATTAGCATCATTTAACGTTCATGGAACCATGCATCGCTAGGTACATATTTTATATAACCAACGAGATGCAACTTATACAATGTTCTTTATTATTATCAGCGCTCTACATGTTTCGGGCAGTTTTTCTGCCCATCATCAGGAGCTTATAAAACTGTATGGGCAAAGCTGAACAGTTCCACACCAACCACACCAGCGGCAGACAGCAGGAAAGCATGACAATGCCCAAGGCTGCACATACAGTTTTATAAGCTCCTGATGATGGGCGGAAAAACCCCCCGAAACATGTAGAGCGCTGGTAATAACAAAGAACACTGTATAAATTGCATCTCGTTAGTTATATAAAATACACAACACTAGCATCATTACTGAGTACTAGAGTGGAAACCAACAGGTAGGAAAAACAGAGGAAGATCAAGGAAAAGATGGACTGACGACATCGAAGAAGATATACAGATAATGGGAATAAGAGGGTAGAGAAAGTTGTGTAAGGAAAGGGTGGAATGGAAGAAAATCACTGAGAAGGCTAAAACCCACAGTGGGTTGTAACACCAGTAAAAGAAGAAGAAGCATCATTATTAGCATACAATTATGGCACCTTAAATTTTGTGGTGAGAGACACTTATAAACACGGCATATTTTTATAATTTACAACAACATGCTGACTGTGTGGAACAAGCATTTCACTTTCTGTTTCATGACCATATCTAAAATACCCATCAGACAGAATCAGATCACTAAACTGTAGTGATTAACTTCTAATCTGTTATCAGCCTCAACACTAGAAAGAAAGCAGGCATCATGAGTCCTTCACAGAACTTGCTACATAAGGGTTTGATGTGCATATGCAAAAAAATGATCTGCAGTCTCTCTGGACACCAACCAAGATGTTCATACTGTATTTATTCAAGCAGGTTGGTATGGCAAAAGCTCTACACTCATGTCTTGGAGTTTTCCAGTCTGAACACCATCTGGGTAAAAAGTTAAGTACTGTATTTCAGGGTATACACAGCTATGTGTGCAAATGTTCAAGCAGTACATTCAGACAGGTCATGACCAACTTCTTCCAAATTCTTACCCATATCTAATTCCCAACTCTCTTCCCAATTTATATGCCCTTACATAACCTACGCAGTTGAAAAAATGTCAATAAATATCAATGAAACATTAATGCAGACATAACCAAGATGTCAAATCTCATACAGCACTCACTGTTTATTGGTAATTTTGTAGGTCCCTGATAACGAACGTCCAACCTTCCACCATTCAGTGAGAAACAACTGTTGGAATGTGCCACATGAACGCTGTTCAACCTCAACATGGAATATGGAAGGCACAGTCCAGGACAGACAATCAGGTAGATAAACTGCATGATAGTCTGTACTAGTCATATCTGAATGTTTTTACTTCAACTAAGAAACCTGTTTGCAAACCCAATGAAATGGACATTTGCTAATTTTACACTTTCAGGTTTCATTCTTACATAATTACTGAAATGCATATGTCTACATCCGTCCTGAATAATTACAGAAGTGACATCATTTAAAAGTAGGTTTACTTTGTTTCAAGATGTGTATTTCAGTCTGAGTTCGTCTTTTCCAAATCACTGCAGTTAACATAATCAGTAACTACCATTTTTTGCAAAATTAAAAATATAATATGCATTCATCAAGTTTGCTTTTAAAATTTCATTCTTTCACAAACCTGTGACATGCACAGATGACAACTGTTTTGTGCATTTCTGCGAATGTGAAACACAAGGTAACGCATGGTTCTTTGGTAAGAAAAGAATATGCTATATCCCTTAAGAGAAATTTTAAATCCTAAAAAGAGATAAAAGTGGCTATCATGACAATCAACTTTATATGTATTCATAATTTTTAATACTGTGCACCCAAAATTACAGACCACAACTGTACATTTGTGTTCTTGTACTGCTGAAAAGTGGTACATTATAAAGCCACAAGAATAGGATGTATCATCCATACTTCCCAGTTTCCCTTCCGAATCAATTACAGAATTCTAACCCCATCAAAATATTTGTACCAATGTGAATATCACAGAGCAAATCATAACAACAGTGATAATGATATTTAAGAACTGAAATCTCAATGATAATGGTGGTTATGGTGGTGATAACAGCAACTGTGGCATTTTTAATGTCTTCCCACTACACAGGTCAGTGTAACTGGAATACACCACACCAGAGGTTCACACATTTTCCAAAAACCTAGAAGCCACCCAAAAATTCTAAGTGCCAGAAGGGTAACATAAAGCAAATTCCACACTGAGTACCCACAAATATCAGGTGAACACAATTTAGTTTCCCAGCTGACCTGGTGCCTTGGGATTTGTGCACCCCTGCTTCTAGAGTTGTATTTGAGAGGTATCCAGTACTAATCCTAGACAGATCACCACGAATCTGATCGAGGTTCTTCATGATTTTTCTCCATCTCCCCACTAAAGAGTGCCTTGAAACAGGCAGGCTACAACCACCAACTTCCAAACCCCTGGTCTGATAATCTACAGCACTAGTGTAATTCATACAGAAACAGCATAAACAGCAATAATAATTTTGTCTCAAGATTTCCTCATGCATTTGATTTAATTCCAGGACTCATCAGTGTGGTATCTAACCCAGCAGGAGTTCAATTCGTAACCGGCTTTATCGCAGGCACTACGGCAAATGTTCCAATAACATACACTGCTACCTGCTGCAGACCCATTGTTGACATCACAGCCACAGATGCAAGAGGCAATTTCCTCACCCGGCGTATTGATGCAAATTATGGTACGTCCATACTGTATACACAAACAGCAACCACATATGCTGTATGTGTTTTTATATTAATAATGGTACATGGGCAAGTTGCACAGCACAAAATAGCAAAAGAGCAGGTGGAAAAGTCCACTGATGCACAAGTCATTATAAAACTAACAATATTTAAAAAAGATTTGTACCACTTCTTCCAAATGATAATACTCGGAAACATTAAAAACAAATTTCTTCGCAAGAATTGAAACATAGCTCCATTACACATCTGTTCAAGGTCCAGTTGCTTGCAAAGTTCATTCACTTCAAATTGTATGCTAAAGCACAAAATTGAAAATAATTACACTACTGTGAGAAACATGTGCATCCTTGTTATATGACATACAAGAAAAGATTATTATGAAAAGTTTCAAACAAGAACCATACAGCCCAAGTGATTTCACGATCCAAAGTAGGACACCTTTCACCCAAAAGATGACTCCCCAGAAACCCTAGACACTTTAGCAGTTGAGGAAAATAATCCTGGTGTTCAGAATGGCGTTCATTAGTGTCTCTAAATTGACCACTGTGGTATCTCCTGACCCCTTGTCCCCCACTCTACCCACTTCTTCAGCTACGAAGACCCCAGACCAACAGTCTCCTGGTCCTTTAGCATCCCTGGTAGAAACTGCAGGAACTCTGGAAATCATAAAAAGCAGATCCTGATGCCCCTGAGCCAGCAGTTGAAGGAGATATCTATGTAATACCTCTCTGATCAGTTGTGCAGCCCAGATATATGAGCACTAACAACAAAGTACCCATAAGAACTTAGGTCAGTATAGGTACTGTTTGACAATCTGGCACCTATCTGGTCCCATGAGTGCTGGATTAAAAGAATTCTTTTGCAATCTGATGTTCCTACATACCTACACACACTCAGAAATTCTAAAACCTTTACTGTCCATTCTCCAATCTACATATAATATAAACCATACACACAAACACACACACATCTAACAGCTTCAAAGTTCTTTAAAAATTAATGTGAAGCCAAATTCATGCCACAAATTCCTTCAACCTTGTTCTACATTGAGTTCTTATGTGTTATCATCTCCTTTCTTATTCTAATCAAGATTAAAGGTTTTATCACAGAAATGTCTAAAATGGTAACTAGAAAACTGTTTAAAACAAACAAAAAAAAAACTGTCACTTTCATTACCCAACAATCTATCCCAACTCCATGTTCTTTCCTAATACTGTATGGTATGACCAAATCAAAGCTTTCATGTCAGAATGCAAGGTACTTTTCAAGACATAAACCATCTTAAGTGTTATGAATGTGGTTTATTTCAGATGAACGGCTCTCAGACGCTGGGATTGCAGCAATAATCTTGGGAGTTTTGCTTCTTATCTTTATTATTATAGTTATTGTTCTAGCCATTTTGTTGTGTAAGAGGCGACGCTCACATAATTTCCCACAGTCTCCACGCTAAGCAATAATATTGTGTGGGGACATTTGGACAATATTTTGTAACACTCAGATTTTAAATAATTGTTGATTATTAATAAGGAAAGATTTTATTATGACACAACATTCAAGTTTTTAAAATCAGCTTATTCATGCATTATATTTCATATAACTTTGAGGTGAAAGGTTTATATGGTTCACATCAAGTTTCACTTCACATATATTTTAAAAAGGACACTGTGTTGTATAAGATTTTGTCGAGCTGGCAAATATACCACTCTTGGATAACACCACCTGTTCCATCTTTGTATTTGCTAGAAAAAATACTAGAGTTGCGCTATAGATGGACTTGCCAACCACCAAACTTACATACACCACACTCCTGCACTCTTTACTTCAGAACTATTTAAATTTTATCACCTGTGAGGACAGTCAAAAAAACTATGAAAACTGACATGTCTGAATATATCAAAATTGTTAAAAAATCTTCTATTCATACACACAGGATGTTCCAGTCAGATAACTAGCTGTCTTAATGCAAACAGCCATTTTCAAAACACATACAATGTAACCCTATGCTATCCAACTGATGGTCCAGTCTCCTGTGCTTACCTCCTGGGTTTAATACAACTGCTAAAATGGACATGCAGGACAGGAAATTTACTGCTTGTGTATCACTAGGAAGGCAGATAAATTCATTAACACACACGCGCACGTGCATGCACGCACGCACGCGCGCGCGCACGCACACACACACACACAGATTTATGGGCTGTGATCCATGTTTCACTTGATCAACCCTACATGCAGTTATGCACTAAAGAACTAGCAGGTTGTCATAGTGTGCTTATGTTAATGCATGAATATAATACCCTATAACAAACCCAATAACTGGAAATCACTTCATAACTTACATACAATAATCCTATGAATATAACAAAAATAAGTATGTTCTTACATCATTTTCATATTGCCAGTGATAAGAAAACCCATTATAAAAGCTGAATGATTTAGAATTCTTCAGAGTTTTATGAACCCTGCACTAAGTAAGCATCTTCCTGAACAATAATATACCTCTTGTAGTCTAGTGATCATATTATGCATGTAATGTTTAGAAAATATTAAATATATATATATATACTCAGTTAAACCTTCCACACAACAAAAAAATATAAATTCTTGCAATTATCTGCCAAATGTTGATTCATGTAAAGGAATCTGTGACCATCAAAACCATATCATGCAATATATCTCTTTAAATCTCTTGCTAGATATATGCTTGCACTACACATGAAATGTAGACAGTTTTAGTGTAATACTCTTCATGAACTATAAATTTCAGAAATGGAAATAAACATATTCAGGTACGTAACGTGATCAAATTTTGAAATCACAAGGCTTGAGATTCCAAGTCTTGACACTAGTGGCACTAACAACACAACTGTGGAAACCTCAGATGCTGAAAGCCACGTGCATTCTCTAGTATCACAAATTATAATCTGTGATATCAGTGCAAAGGAGATTTGATTTTGTACAGAGTTTGGTAGGGAACCACCAATGAATATGTCCATCTACAAGTGGTAAAAGATGTTCAATGAGGTTCACTGCATTGGTAAAGAGAAAAGCCCCAGTAAATAACCTGTCACTGAAGCCAGAATGAATGAAGTCTGAATAGCTTTAAGAACAATGTAACAGTACTGAACAGGTGTAATAGTCACTGTCACATAAGTACTTTTATAATAATAGCAAGTTCAAAACCCATTTTCAGCACTCTGCTCATGGTGTAGCTCTTACAATTTCCACTACAGGTTCTAGGAAGCATGGTTCAAATCACTTCAGGGTTTTTATTTTCAGGAGTGCATTTGTAATATGAATGAACTGATATGTGAAGGTGAGAGGCAAGACACAGAGGGAGGCACAGTAGAACAGGACAGAAGAAAGAGCAAAAACAGCACAGAAAAAAATATATTTTTCTGTACTAACTTTTTTCAGTATGGTTAATTCCACTGTCTGTTCTATTGGGCTTCCATTGGGAATGCTAAAGACAATTCAGAACTTTCACTTGAGGTAAATACTTGTACAGAGGAGTGAAACAACAAACATTATGCACTACCTCATGTATTTTATGTGACTTAAACTTGTAACAGTTGGTGGTAGGTTACTGAATAACTTCAATCCCATACAATAAACTCCATTTTTATATCTACTGTGGTTAGTACTAATGAAGGCCACAGCTAAGCCTTGTATATACAGATTAGAATGACAAAATAACCAACAAAGTGCACAGAAGTTGTAAGTCACAACTGCATTTGATTTTCCTCCCACATGTTCCAGCCTACATGGCCATAATAAAGGGGATCATTTAGAATACTGGTGGAGAACACCCAAGGTTTACGTACGTACAGAAGTACAAGCAAAATATTCATTAATGTAACATACAATCAAATGTTGCAATTCGCTATGTTTAAAATATGTAGACATATGCCTAAAATCACAATGTGTAACACGTCAGAACTGGTTAAGTTTGGTGGGTTCAAATGTTATTCAGTTGTGGATATTTTCAAAATAGGTGTGTTATGTTAAGTGTGCCATGTCATATCAAATTGATATATCAAATGTATATAGTACACTATTTATATGTGCATTAGTCATATAACCTTCAAGAAGACATGAAAACTGTAACATCAAAGCAACCAAATAAAGTTGGACGTAAGTCAATACACTACAGTTTGTGGCTCAGAAATGGCACACATCTGAGGAGCTTTGGATATGTGTGTCCACATGCCCATGACAGGTCACAATTAAGGGATATGCTGAGGACACAAAAAGGCTGATATGCCTGAAAGATGACTGTAAAGGTGAGATGAGATGGAGCAAGTGGCTCCACACACACTACATGTAGAAACTGACTGAGAAGGCGAGATTGATTGGAACGATGAATCCAGTCCAGTCGTTCACATTAGCAACTAAAAAATACAAAACTTCTTAAATAATTCTGAAAAACAGGCTTTCCTTCTCTGGCGAATGTTAAAAATATGAAAACACAATTTATTTTTGTATATGTATTCTAAATTAGTTCCAGGGAGCATTAATATGGCAGCACGTGTACGTTATATCATAATTCTCTTCTCGTAACATGAAAATACTGGATTATGACGGCATAACCAAACATCCTTAAACATGAAACAAGTCCAGAAACCTGTAATATGGGATTTATTAGAGACAAATCTGCTCACCTTCCGACAAAACCGATGAGACATTTTGAGAAACTGGCATCAAGAGCGCACTACCGGCGAAATTTTCGAAGGGAAATCCATTGCCAGCAGCTGAGAGAAGAGGATTTTTCGCCGTTCTTGACGTGTCACTCTTCTTTCTGTCAGCCATTGCACTGTCTCTTGTTATTGCCACCTATACCACCAACTGCACACGAAGAAAATTCCTTTATTCAGGTATTAAATTTTTTTTTGTGCCACGCTGAAGGCGAATGTGGAACCGTGTTAGGATTCAATATGTGCATATCAAGTGAAATTGGCAATGGTATAAAAAGAAATCGCAATGATACCTTCAGCGCATTGAAGAAGTTCCGAATTTACAGAATTTTGTAGAGACAGATACTAAACTGTAGCTCGAGGTAAGAAGGAGTTGTTGCATAGTTATGCCTGTTTGAATTGTATCCCTGTTCTTCCTAATCATTTCTATTGCTGTGTATTGCCATATGTTTATATTATTACTCGAGTAACCTTAGAGCTCAAGTCGCCGGCCATGGGAATTCTATACAGCTCACGTTCGCTGCGATAGCAGAGCGGCCTGAATTACTGGGTTGGGCACTCAGGCGCCTAGCAGTCGTGGGGCCCGTCAGCTGATGGTAAACCATTTGTATTTTG
>JGI20166J26741_11727140_pt1 | contig 10668 bp, 9 predicted proteins | sample TergutCu122P5_FD_26741 | JGI IMG/M metagenome (IMG submission 26741) | reverse complement strand
TGTCAAGACATGTATTATTCTTTCTCAGCAGCTAATCCTAGACCAATCTCCCCACTAGCAACTAATAAAGCTTTTGTATTTTCTTCATAGTATTAATGTTTTTGCCAGTTAAATTTACAGCATCATCATAGATCAAGAGCTGATGTGTCCCATTCAGTTTTATTGTACAATTTTTTAATCCTAAAATAATGAAGCATAAAAATCTGTCCATGTAATGACAATTATTGAGTTTCAAGATAGAAGTAGAGGCTGCTACTGCTGCTATATTGTGTATATCAAATATACTTCATGCGATAATGTTTGATATCATTTTGAAGTACTGTATCAACCATTGTCACTAACCCTTAGAGAATCACACACTTTATGTCCTACCAACTTTCCAGCAGCAGTATCACCTTTATTAAAAATACGGCTGAGCCATGTAATTCAACATTATACATTTTAGTTGCTTCACGAACCCCATGTGTGTTTAGTAGGTGATTATTTTTTTTTTCTTCTGAGGCATTGTGTGAATCTGGAATTAGATTACCATTCTCAGTTTTACCTTTCTTTACGATTGGCAGATCACCTGAAATTAATACATTTATTTGTACTGTTAGTTCCAGGCTCATTATTTTGTTGTACACATATGGGCTATTCCTTAAACGTAACTAATTTTGTGTCTCAGATTGTTCATACTGTTTTCATATATTTGAATTGGATTCTGAAAGCTCATTAATTTAACCTGTTGCTTATCATGTATTAATTTTGAGCACTGTTTGTCAGTGTCATGGTTTGTTGGCTGTAACTTGTTAATATTATGTTGCAATGTTTTTCTGAGCCTACCTGATATCAGCACTTCCAGTTTCCTGTTACAGAAGTCCCATTAGCAGATAAGACAACAGTGTTATTGGTTCATTTTTTATACATGTTGTATTTTTATGTATTGACATACTGACATTCATTTGTCTCATTTGAGTCACATACTTGGACTTACATTAGCAGACTCTTTGGATTCATGTTATTTGTTATTACCCTTCATGTTCAGGTAGTTCATTGAATGTGTAATTGATTTACAGATGACTCCACGATGTCTTCTTGTTGGTCACACTGCTCCAGTTCTATGTTTGTCCAAAGCCAGCATTGTACTAGATAATAACTTCATTGTTAGCTCATCAGAGAGTGGGTGAGTGTCAATTAAATTGTATTCCATAAGAAGTGAGAATAATCATGTCAAGTCAAGTATGTGTATTTTGTTGTCTCCTTTTGAAGAACACCTTGATGCTTTTCTCGGCCATTATAAGTCTAATGCCAGAGGTTCAAAGTAAAGTTGTCCCTTTGTCTAATTAAGCAGCACATTATGAAGGCGTGTGGGGGATGGTATTGCCCCACACATTCTTAACCTGGTCACCACACGGAGGTGAGTGGTTCTGTTCATGTCTCTGCCACTTTACCCCACGGAAAGAGACCCTAGTACCCATAGGATGGAAGGCCACATGGGAATCAGAGAGGAAGCATTTTATTTTGCTGTAAAAGTTTATTTTACATATACATTTTTAGTCAAGGTGGAAGTGATTGTGATTCATATTTCACATTTTGTACTTGTTAATGTGTTGCTTACAATTTAACATCAGACCAAAAAGTGGTGTCAACTTGACTAGCTGAAAGTTTCCTTAGTTTTTATGTAACATTAGACCACATTATATTTGGTTCTGTTCACTTGGCTTCTATGAAAGTTTCCTTAATTTTGACTCATGTGTCTGTCCTATCTGCTGCACTGTCATAGTTGTATGCTGTATTCTTTATGTACTTCGCACTGGAGTACTCTGCTTTAGACACCCCTAAGGGAGAAGTCACAAGCTACATTTAAGCACATTTTTTAAAAATGTATTTTATAATATACAAGAAATTAGACTTTTCTGTATGTCAATAAATATTCAAGCCCAAATGCTGCTGTGTTATGCAGAAACTTATATCACACATTGTGGTAGTTAAAAATCACTACATTATTAAAAATAGAGTTTGCAGAGCTGCTGAGTATAGTTGTGCTAGAAGTCAGTTAAAGACTTTATCCAGGACACCAGTGATTTGGACTGTTATATGTACATTTGACCATTGATTGATCATACAGAGTTACCAGATATTCTTGCAGGCAGTGAACTAGTGTAAATAGTTTATTTACTGAACTTTAATTATAGTCCTGCTATTCTTGTATCAGAAGTGCTGCATTTGAAGAGTTATTTTACTACTAACCATTTTTCTTATTGGTGGGTGTAAATGTCAACCCTTGATAGGTGCTGACAAGGATGTTGAAGTAGAGAGGGTAGAGTGACATGTTTTGTAATTGGGTCTTCCTTCCATGGAGTGACTCATATTGCTGTCTCTTTGTAACACAAGTTGTGGCTAAAGTGGCACACTTCAGGCTCTGTTTTGGTAAAAACATTATACAAGTATTCACTGAATTAATTTGGTGCAGGATAGGGACCATTGGCAGGCTTGAGTGAATAATTCTTGAGAAGCTGAGAGAGTATTAGCTTTTCAAGAAGGATTCTGGATCACCATAGTTAGTTACAGACTGTTGTTAAATGCAGTGTGTACAATTGTATTTTTATGTTATATGAATTCTTGTTGGTGTTTTAGTGAAATGTGCACATGGGATTTGGTGGATGGAAAGTGTCGAGAAGTAGTGAAGCTACCCTATGTTCACACCAGTATCCAGGTACAGCTGTTGTGAATTACATTCTCTGAGTGTATGGATTTCTTACATTCCAATTTTTTTCTTATCTTGTTAGTGAGTTGCATGTGCCTGTATAACCTCTGACTCAAGTATGACCTTCAGCAGGGGGGCACAGGTTTTCCAAAAATCTGGGAGCCACCTCCATACTGAGGACCCACAAATAGTAGGTGCCCCTTACTGAATTTATTCTCTTAGGCAACCTTGCACCTGGGATTTGTTCAGACATGGGCATCAGAATTATAAGCAGCTAGGAGTAAAATGTAGTCTGTTGAAACTGCAGCTGGAAAATTTGATACTTCCCATCTCAAGCTATAGGGTCCATAGATAAGCCTTTCATTGTTTAAATGTTGTACAGTATAACTTGTGAGAGACTCTGTGAAGTAATGATCCCACTCATTAGGCATGCCATGGGCTTGAAGAGATCTGGAAAGACCATAAATAGAATAAGGAATGCTGCTGCCTAGAGGTAACTTTATGCTGGCAAAGGGTAATGCTGCTGTAGTGACTGAAATATAGATCTCTCTCACTACTATTTATAGCTACTGCCTTCTGGTCCTCTGTAATGATGAACAACACTGACTGACTGCTTAAAGCTGGTAGAATTAGGCAGTTTGTACTTTACAAAGTGACTTGGAAGCATGACATAGGAACATGTATAAGAACTGTTACTTCTTACAGGCATACCACATGTGTGGATGTGACGATGTGCGACTTTTCTGCAATGGCTACTATGCTGAAATACTTGTTATGGACCCATTCAGTCTGGAGATTGTGTTTACTCTGGCATCAAGAGTAAACCCTGACTGGATCAGTGCTTTGCACGTGCTGCGACCAGCAAAAAGGAAAGGTTAGTTTGAGTGCATGTTAATATAAAACACAGCCATGTTTTTACTTGACTGTGTACTAAACAACAAAGATTAATTCCTTTAAGTGGCAGCTTCTCAAGCTATAATAATTTGTGTTTGAATGATATGGTCCTGTGATACAAAATAGACACTGAAGACACTTTATAAGAGTCACTGATACTTGTTATTGTGTATGTTACCAACATACACTCATTTTTTTATTTGTGTGTTTCATAAGCCTCCTCATATGTTGTTGTTAATGATTAGAAAAATGCTCCAAATAGGTGCAGTGTCTTTATATAAACTCATGCAATTTTAAATCCAGACAAACCTGACTGCAATTGCAACAGCTGCTCATTGTGCCTAGCACAGACCACATTGCCGAGTACATTTAAAACACAAAAGTGGCTGGCCCACGTGTTCAAGGGTGCCATGTCTGCCTCTTAGGTGGTATGTATGTCACCAGGCATTTGGTTATCACAGCTTGTTTTACTCTTGCTGGTTATGATACTATCGTACACACAGTGTTGGCACAATAACAGGTGTGTGTGTGTGTGTGTGTGAACACACTGGTACTGAATGTGATACAGTACTTACCTGAGAATATTGAACAAGACCCAAACTGCTGTCAGTAGAATTCCTAGCCCTCCCTGTGACTGATGATGAAGTTGGTAATAAAGGTATCAATTGTTGTAAACATTGTATATAAAAACTGAACATTTTCTTTTTCTCTATCAAAGTTTGTAGTGCAGTTATCATACCTTGTGTACATTAAATATATTGCTTACTGGCAAAGGCACTTGGGGATTGATCTGTTGAAGAGTAGAGGAAGTCAGATATTATAAATGAAAATCAACTTTTTTTCCTGGCTGCAAATTGAAAAATGACAGCAATGTGCCATTCAGTGCTCAACTTGAACACTGTATTGAGGAACTGGCTGGGAAGCAAACACATTTATTTAAGGAAAATTTAACATTATCAGGAAGTAGTAGTGGGACAAATGGAACGTGCGTAGAACCAAGGAAACGTAGATGGAAGGAACATAAAATCCATGTTTCACTGTCTATGAATGACCAAACGTGTAATAAGGTCACGTATGTGTTGTGGTTGATTTTAGATGATGTTGTGCTAGCTCTGACCACTACTGGCACTGTGAAGGTATGGACTCTGTTTGGACAGGAAACAAAGAACTCAGAACCATTCTATGAGAATGAGAGCAAACAGATTCGTTGTCTCAATGCTCTTAGCATGACCTGTTGTGCATATAATCAACGTACTGTGCTCATAGTCTGTTCAAAGTATTGGCAGGTAATTACATTAATTGTATATGGAAGACAAATGTGTTGAACATGAAAAAGAAAATATACTTTAAGTATATTTGATTTTCCATCTTACCTTTACAATTTCTCCTTTCAGATTTATGATGCTGGAGATTTCTCTGTGTTATGTTCTGTTATATCTCCACGAGGTGAGCGTTGGTTAGGCGGAGACTTTTTGGCTGCTGATCGTGTTGTCATTTGGAGTGATGAGGGACGAGGGTATATGTATAAGTTGCCAGCCAAGTAAGTCATATGTAGTATGACATTGACTATGTGGGCGGTGTTGATTAGTGAAGTTTTTGGGTATGTTGTAGGTTTAGTTATTGGGCTTAATAGTTATTAAGTATTATTGGAATTCTTTTTGTAATAAGAATGTGTTAAAATACTTGCACTACCTATTAAAATGAATATAATTGGCCCAAATATTTGTTATCACATTGTCGTGAAGGTACTCAGTACAGTGCCTATACTCCAATATTTTTGGCTTGTACCCAATAATGTGTGTTAGGAACCTTCTGAGAATCATAAATTAATGTTAACTGAGTTCAGAAAGGATGTGTTCCCAGGTTGAAGGGTGTGATGGTTGAGATAGAGTGCTCTGGTTAACGTTTCATGCCTTTGTCATTCACCAGAAAGTAATACATTGCTCATAAAGAGAAATTTGTCATTACCCACCACTACAAAATTTTACATTAGACTGAAAAACTTGAAATCCTTATTAGACCAACACGTAGGCATGTTATGTTTTTACGAAAATAGCATTTTGACTGAAGGTATGTTTGTAACTCAACTGTCTGTTAATGTGGGAATCTCAGTTTGAAGATGTGTGTGGGTTACGACAAATTGTTGTTTCATGGGCGTGTCGTCATAATCACATGGTGAATATAATATGGATATTTCAGCTTTAAGGTCATGGGTCAACGATGTAATAATTATGTGTCAGGGGAGGTATACATGTGTGATCTTCGCAGATATGGTGACACATTCTTGTCTCATGGCATTTAATGCTGATAATACCAACAATCTTATGAGAGATATAGAAGGTTTATTTGCTTTCACTACATGTGAAGCAGGGTAAAGTAATCTAATTTTGGGACAGGATTGATGTAATTAAACAGGATTGGGAATTAAAATGTGAAGAAAGATTTGTAGGCACGTAGGTAACATAAGTGTGTTTGTTTCATTCGTTTACTTTCATGTGAAGTCATATATATATATATATGAAAGGTTCTTTCTTTGTCTTCCTTGTTGAAGTATGTGTGAAATATTCAGTGTATGAAGTCTTATATTAACAGTTTACTGTCAGGTCAGCGTGTGCTTCATTACAAAAATTTTATTTTTTTACATAAAACACTTTGACTTCCTCATGTGATATAGTTTGATCTGGATAGTGTTGGTGTTCTATTTACACAATTCTGTTTGACCGTCTTCATACAAAATTATCAAAAGTCCTTTGAATAGGAACATACAAACAACTTCTCATTATTACTTTCATGTCAGATGTGAGGGAGGTTACTTTGTATTGTTATTCTATTTTATGACATAAGCTGATTCCATGAATGCATAATTGCTTAAGCATAAATTGACAGGCAACATGCATGTATATTTTTTTACATATAGACTACAGAATTACTTTCTATACTTTGGTCCATCATATGGTGATTTCCCATTTACATTACAATGCAAGGAGCCAAAGCTGCTTAATATGAATTTTGCCTTTAGATATGCAGTGGCTAATTGAATTTGCTGCATATTTGGTGCAAGTTTTTGAAGTTCCAATATAGCAGTTGTAATTTATTGTCTGTCAACTAGGATATTATTATGAATTTTGATGAAAGCAGTATAGTGCAGCAAAATAATAGACTAGGCCTGCAGTTGTCTTGGTATGATAATTAACTGGTCATACAGGAAGAGAAGGACTGGTGTCATATAATGTGAAACCGGATGTGGATAGTGTTGTAGGTTTAGTTTTTGTATGGTTTCAGTTATCTTTTTCCATATCTAATATTAAATGTAGTTCGATGGTTAACTTACAGGTTCAGAATTGGGCGTTACTTTTTCTGAGATTAGGCATCACTTACAAAAACAACCGACATTCACCTTATTCAGAAGTGGTGAAAAGTATCAAGCTCTGTGCTTTGAATTACAGTAGTTCTGGGTTTTTAGATCCAAGGTTAAAAATATGTATGGACATGATGAATAATAACAGTGCATTGCCAGGTGTCTTATCAGGTTCTGACTGCCTGCCTGACAAATCCAGCAGTGGTGTGTTGGTAGATTGACTGAGGTTAAAGATTATTGACCAACACTTTTCTCTTTCTCAGCAGCTGAGGCCTTTAGTTTCCTTAGTGAACTACTGTCTGAGCCTGGGGAGAGATTAATGCCTCTGAACATGACTTGTGGGTAGTAGCTTTGGCAGGGAAGTGCCCCTACTCTCAGGAGAGCCTAACATGTCCCTGTAGACTACCAGCACTGTATTTTCTTCCTGTGAAAACAGTAGGGTGTGGTTACAGACATGTTCACTATTCGTAAGCTATCTCATCTCATCTCTTTGGAGGGCAGGAGACTGTTGATGGGAGAGTGGGGATAGATAAGATGTTGGCTTATCATATTCCAAATATTTCCCAATTGATCCTGTACCACTGCTATATTCTAATGTACATATCTACATATGTCCATATTTAGCATTAAACTCTTCCCATACTGATATGATTGTTATAGGAATTGCCTTCAGTTCACCAGTTAAGTGTCACCCTCTTGATACATCAAAACCCAAGCAGTGTTGGTTGCTTATTTGACACTCTTCAGGATGAATGTGTTAGAAAATAAAATTATCATATGAAGACAGCTGTTTGTAAAATTCTGTGTTGAACTTATTTCATTTATGACCCTAAGCACGGATCTTGGGTGATATGTTATTCAGAAATTAGAGAAAATTTGTCTTTTATTCTCCTAAATTTTATTTTTTGTTTTCCAAAGCAGTGGGAATGGAAGTTGATAATAATGAAACTTTTTAACTTGATCACTAGGGGATGATGCATTTTGCATCATTTTTCTGTCGTAATAAATTACTTACAGTTGCCATGTCATGTGTTTATATAGTACCTGCATTTTTGTATACATGTATTTACAGTTTTAAATTAAATATGTCACAAAATGTCTTCACACAAAACATTTGTATGCAGAGTTATTTTGTTTGCTGCTCTGCAATGTAGTTGTATTAATCAGTTTATTTTTCACAAATAGTCGCTTCTAGAAAGCACTTTTCCATTGATTGTTTTGCATCAGTTTGTTGTACGATGTGTTTTATGATTTACTTATTTATTATATCATATTTATTAAACTGTGTGATCTGTAGACATATTGCATACTTGAATCTGTAAGCTTTTTTGGTAGAGAATATCAGGAACAATATGTGTTACATTATCCATGAGTCTGTGTCGGCTGTTATCTTTCACACTAAAGAGATAACAGTTTTAAAACATCAGAAAAAAATGTTAGTTAAGGAACGGAATAGCATAGAAATTCATATGTTTAAATTTGGAATTGAATAGTATGTGCCGTTTACTGCAGCTCATATTTTTGCAAGGATTTGAACATTTTTTGAGAGCTAGATATTTACAGTATGTCATAACAAAACCAAATACCAGAACATTGGCAGCTGCATCTTGAATGGAAATACATCTCTTTCACATTAAATGTATTCAGTGAGAAATGTATAATGTTGGATGTTCAACACATTATGGAAGTCACTTGTGAGACACATAGAAAGCAAAACAACTTTGTTTTAGTATACTTTACCCATTTCATAGGTCTCATTCCAAATTCTGTCTTCAGATAGCATACTGCATGACAATAATGTCTTCTTGTCTTAAAAGCAAAACAGCTTTGTTTTAATGTACTTTATTCATTTCATGGGTCTCATTCCAAATTCTGGACATTGTTCTGACTTCGGATTATATACTGCAGAGCACAAATGTCCTCTTGCCTTGCCCTGTTGTCTGGCAGTTGACTAATTACATACCTGTATATCAGTCTCATCAACATTGTTTGGGATTTATGTGCTTGCAGTGAATGTTGTCAGTACTGCTAAGAGGATAGGAAGATCTGGGTTGAATTAAGTACATATGTAATTCATTAAGGCTGTGGATGGGTTCAGTAGACAGATGTAGATAGGTATGCAGGTACATAGTAACAGTTCCATGCTTGACGGTAAATCTCACGTTTCTTAAATGACAGTACAGTATGCTGTTCACATAGTAAAAATTTGTGTACTGTACATTAAATATCATATTTGCTAATGACAGTTCAGTAGGCTGTTGACATAGTAACAGTTTGCGAGCTATACATTGATTCTCATATTTCATAATGACAGTACAGTATGATGACACTACAGTATAATGACAGCAAGGGACGGTGTGTGCTGTAAAATGAATTAAAACAAAGTTTTTATTTTGCTAGTTATTGGCTAGATGGCCAGGCATTGGTGTTGAGTAGGGACAGTTTATCCTGCCTTATCATCATAAGCAACTTCCTATCCAATCAGTATGCAGAGCATTTTCCCAAAGTGTGAAAGCCAAGTTTGAAACTGAACATTTACCTAGGACAAGAGTACATTTTACCTGCACTCTACGTACACACCTTCATGTTGTTGTGCCTAGGAGTGATGATTTACCATTACATTGGGTGTCCACAAAGTAGTGCATCTCCTCTGCTGCTGTATACAAATTTAGGTCTGTTATTTTTAAAAGAAGTGGTTTCATATATACTCTCCAAAAGAGCATACAGATAATTGGTATACTTTAAGTAAAATTTTTTAAGCTTATTATGGTATTTGCTAGTATGTAGGTCCATAGTATGGCCATATAACTAATTTTATTTATGTTTGTTTTTTCTTTCTTCCACACCTTTACTCCCCACTCCTTGTTTCCTTGCAATGGTGAACCCTTCCTGTACCCTGCACTAGCAAGCTGAAAGGGAAGATGGTCTCTAGGTTGGTAGGAACATTGTGTTCCTTTCATTTAGCACATACACCTCAGCATCTGCCATTAGATGGGGCTGTCTAGCTAATTGTGTATTTTGGCTATTCTTATGCTTTTCATTAAGCCTTCCTTCATTTCTGTTAACACTCTTACACATTTGAAATATTACACAGTGGATCTTTAAGTTTCCTTTTGTAGTGGAAAATAAAGTCTTGATGTGTTTTTTAAAATTAAGTCTTTGAGGATATCATTACAAATAGCTCTGGCTGAAAATCTAACATGAATGTGGTAGCATTTGCAATATTCATGATTCTGAAAGAAAGATATGTGGCAGTAAATGACATTTTATTCTTCAAGTTGTTTGCCAAGAATTCTTTGTAGAACATTGCAAAAATTGAAGTCTGTTTAGAAGTCCATAATATGGTAACTTCCGCATGTCGGCTGTACGAACTTCATGTTGTGCATTCCATTTGGCTTATCTTGTAACATAATGTTGTTATGGACTACCAACTGCCTTTATCACAATCATTGTTCTGCTTATGACAGATGTGTTTTTATGTTTATGTTCATGTCATCATCAATATCTCCTGAAAATTTTATGGTTGGCATGTTTTCACATTCATGTGCGTCGTGGTTCATGCACTGTATTGACAAATCTGATTATACTGTAAGCTTTCCACTATGGTCTAATGTGTAGGTATGTATTTACAGGGTGTTTCATGACTTGTGGACATTACTGCAGGAGGTGATTTCCTAGGTCTTTGTGATCAAAAAAATTCATATAAACATGTGTCCGATTTTGGACG
>JGI20166J26741_11727029_pt1 | contig 10669 bp, 10 predicted proteins | sample TergutCu122P5_FD_26741 | JGI IMG/M metagenome (IMG submission 26741) | reverse complement strand
TTCGGACCGCTGAACCAGCTTCCGCCCGAATCCACCAACCCCGGAGAAAGACAATTCACTCTGATATTATATTCAGCCAGTTCCATAGCCATATGTTTTGTCAGTTTTACCACTGCCGCTTTTATACTGCCGTAAACCGAACACCCATCAAAATTAGCAGTTCCTTGATTTGACGCAATATTTACGATACAACCCTCGCAGTTTTGTTTGAGCATATATTTTGCCGCTCTCTGAGCCATAAAATATACTCCGCGCAAATCTGTGTTTACGACTGTGTCAAACATTTGGGGCGTTGTTTCAAGAAAAGAATTGGTCATCGTCACGCCCGCGTTGTTTACAAGCAAATCTAAATACGGGTAATGTTTTTCATATTCGTCAAAAGCGGCGTTTAACTGCGATAAATCCGACATATCGGCATGAAAAATTTCCGTGTCCGAGCCCATTTCTTTAAGATGTTTTTGCACTTCAAGCGCGCCGTCCTGCGATTTTCGATATGTTATCGCGACATTATATCCCTCTTTGCCCAGTCTTAACGCAATTCCCCGCCCTATTCCGCGACCGCCGCCCGTCACCAGCGCATATTTTTTTCTTTCCATATATAACTATAAACCACACTCCCGTTATGTTATTTTTATTTATATTATAAAATAAAAATCAGCATAAATAAAGTATGGTTTATGAATTTTGTTTGAAATAACGTAAAAAATTAGTCCCGTTTCAACACATAATAACCCGGTTTTCTTTTGCCCCAGATATAATCCCCGCTTTTCCATTCCAGGAACAAATAATCCGTTCCGTCGATTTTATGGATTTCATATGCGGGAGCAGTCGTTCCGTCGCCGTTTTCGATTAATGTCGTGCCATTTGTCCATTTGACTATAAAAATTTCATCTTTTGTATTAAAACTTTCTTTTAATGTCCCGTCCGATAAATATTCTAATGATTTTAAGAACAGTATATCTTTATATTTTTGTTCGTCCGGTTTGAAATTATCTATTTCATTAACATAATCCACGCTCGTCCATGTGCCTATAACGTTTTCGTCGTTTATAAACGGCAGGTATATATTGTCGTGCCGACCGATTTCTTGTCTTGTGTATCTGTTTTTATTTGTCTGTCTCAAAACCCATATTTCGTTTTTTTCGTCTGTATGATATTCCATAAACATATATTGTTCGCCGTCTATTTTTTCAAGTTCATACGGACATAATAATCCTCCGCCGAACGTTATTTTTACATAATCTTTCGTCCATGAAAAACCCCAGTATTGTTCGCCGTTCGGTAAAAAATATATTTCGTCAAACTGCGTTTCGTTTTTGTAGTTTTGAGAAACCGTAAAATCTTCTTTTTTCTCGACGCTCGTAATAATTTCCCAGCGTCCTATGATTGTTTCGTCGTTTACAAACGGCATATTAAATTTATTTTCTTTCATATTCTTTCCAAAATTAAACGCCTCCTGTTATTTTTTATTTGTTCTTTGTTTGCCGGCGATTATATTATAAATCTACAGTTAAGGGGAGAGTCAAGGGGTTTTTGAAAAAAATTAAAAATATTTTTGTAAACATACAGTAATATTAAAAAACAGCAACTTTTACATATAAAAGCCCAACGTTTTATTTACGTTGAGCCTGTTATTTGATTGTATGATATGTTTGTTAAACGGATAGATAGCGACGCGTATATTCTGTTTGCTCAAATTCTAAATTATTGTGCTTTTTTTCTATTTTTAATACAACAGTAGCAGGTGCAGCAGATATTTCCCCCGATAACTCCTTTCTGCCCTTTTCCTCGTTGTGGTACAGCACATATACGTTATTTCTGTCCCATGACTTTGGAAAAGAAAACAGTTTATCGCTGTTTAATTGATTTTTTGTACAATATTTTTCTATTTCTTCTTTATATTCATTTATTATTTTACAGCTGCTCATAAAATTCCCCCCTAATATTTTCCGAATGTTGAATACTGACCTTTTGAATTATATATAACGCTTGTTTCCTGTTTGAACTGTTTTAATATTAAAACATCACCGTCTGACGGCAATGTGAATCCTTTTTCTATACCCGGGTGCGTATGTCCGCTCCATTTATAACCCTGCGCATTTAACTCTGAAGCCATTGTTTCATTTACGCTTACATGTTCTTTATCCCCGCGAATAATCAGGCGTTCCTGTCCTTTTGTGAACATGGCAAATTCATCTCCGGTAACGGCGGTTAATGCAGACAAATCTTTCATGCTTGCATCTTTTTTATTTACTGCTGTCCTGCTGTCATAACCTTTAAGCATATCTAATAATTTTTGCTGCCGATTATTAAGAGGTCTGCCCGAATGTAAAATTGCATTGGGATTACCTTTTCCGGTATCCCGTTGGTCTATCGGTGAATCAATTATTGAATTATTTATGATTTCATCACCTCGTTTACTTATTATATCACAAATCTGTGATATTGTAAATATTTTCGTCGTTTTATTGAAATATTTATTTTTGCGGTCTTACCGCGTTAAAGTTTTATTTTTTCCAAGCCGCGTATAATCCCGCGATTACCTGCTCTATTGGGGCTTTGTTTATCTCAACGTCTTTTACCCCGTCGGTTTCGGAAATCTGTTTGAGCAGATATTTTATAGGATTGCGCGTAACATCGACTTCAAATTCATACACACCATTTTCGGAGTTCACGAGTTCGCTGCCGTCAAGAATGACTTCCGAACTTCCGTCGGTTGTCACAGTGATTCTCGTGAGATTACCCGTTATATCACGCAAACCGTCAAAACTTCCGTCATACGCAATTTTCCCGTTTGAAATCATCAAAATACGCTGAGCCATCTCCTCAAGGTCGTCCATATCGTGACTTGTTACGATTATGGTTACGTTATTTTCACGGTTGATTTTTTTGAGAAACTCTATCATTTGGCGTTTTGCCACAACATCAAGTCCAAGGGTCGGTTCGTCGAGTAAAATAAGTTCGGGGCTGTGCAGTAACATCATGGCAAGGTCGGCTCTCATTCTCTGACCTAAGGATAACTCGCGGGCAAAAGTTTTGAGCAGTTCGCCGATTCCGAGAAGTTCGACGACCATTTCAAGATTGCGTTTGTAAATATCGGTCGGAATATCCCACACAACTTTTTTCCACTCAAAACTTTGAGATACGGGGTGGTCCCACCAAAGTTCAGTGCGGTTGCCGAATAAAACGCCAAGTCTGCGCATAACTTTAATCCTGTCTTTTTCAGGCGACATACCGAGAACCGAAATACCGCCCTCAGTCGGCTGGAGCATACCCGCCAGTAATTTCATGGTCGTGCTTTTTCCCGCGCCGTTCGGTCCGGCATACGCGACGAATTCGCCTCGATTAATTGCGAAAGAAATGTTGTCCAAAGCGTTTATGATTTTCTTTTGCGGCTTAAATAAATTTTTAATAAGTCCTCCGGCTGAGTTTTCTCTTTGCCATTGAGTGAAAATTTTTGTGACTTTATTCACGCTAACGGCGGTGTCCGCCCGTGTGATAACGGTTGATACCTTTTTTGACATAATATCTGAATCCTTTCTTGAAGAAATAAGCGGCTGTAAATGAAAGAACCGCCGCAAAAATAATGGGGTAAATATTAGCGAATACCGGCGTTTTACCGAGAATAATAAGCGTCGGAAGCCATGCTATAAGCCCCGCCGGAAAAATAGTCAAAAGCGGGATTTTCATATATAACGGCATACCGGATAAAGGGAATGTCGCCGTATATTCAACGCTGTACCTGACCGAACTTGAAATCTCCTCGCACTGTACAGGCGCGTAAAATGCCAGAGTTGAAACGAAATAAGAAAGACCAATTACAATGACCATGCTGATAAAGATATTGCCAATCAAAAGCAAAATCCACCACCACGGAAGCGCGGCGGGTAAATTCGCAACGGCGAAGCACATCAAAATAATTCCCGAAACGAGCCTACCCGAACATGTAAACGGGAAAAATCCCGCGAATAACTGAACGCCGTAAGGCAAAGGCATAATAAACATATGCTCCCATTGTCCTCGCCCGATTATACGGCTTGGGAAAGACGCATTGCCGCGGTCTAAAATCCCGATTACGCCGTTTACAATCCCGCCGTAAGCGAGCATAAATAAAATCTCAAATTTGTCAAGACCGCCGATTCCGTCAAATTTCCACGCGAGTAAAAATATTCCCGATATTGCCGATATATCCGATAATATATCGGCTGTAAGCGCAATAAACATAAATTTTGTATCGCGCAGTAACGCCCCCAAATCCATTTTCGCGTATATCGATAATAACTGCAAATAACGCCTGAAAGTAAATTTATCCACCGAAACTCACCATCCTCTCCCTTGATTTATTGAACCATACAACAGTTATACTCCAGAAAACTATATTCCAGAAAATCTGTATCGGAATTATCTGCGCAGGGTCTGCCGTTCCGATATATAAAGATAACGGCGCGCCGCCCAGACTGCCGAACGGCTGAAACGCGAACCATTTATCAAACCCGAACGGCAGTATTTTAAACGGTATCACAGTCCCCGAAAAAAACGAAACTATTGCCGAGCGTATAACAGACGTAAGCCATGATACATTTCTGACGCGCAAAGTTATACAGAAAAAGAAAAACTCAAAGGCAAATCCGAGCGACGCGCATAAAATCAGCGACGGGATAACCCAAAGAGTGTGCGGCAGGATTTGTATTCCGAAAAGCGGCGCGATTAATGCCATAGGCAGTGAAAATAACAACAGCGTCGGAATCCATTCTCCGGCTGTTCTTGCGATAACCTGTCCGTAAACGGACATAGGGCGCGTGAACAAAGCCGTTGATTTGCTGTCGAAATCCCAATCGTTTATATATGTTCTGACGATTAAAATATCAGCAAGCAACGCATTTATATATGTATAGCTTAAAAGCTGTAAGAGGCTCATTCCTGCGTCAACGCCGTTTGACGTAATTACCCGCCATATAAACATTAACGGGATAAGATATATAATTTTAAAAATAATTTGCGGGAACATATAGACAATTCCGCCGTTTGTTTGAGCGCGCAAAGCCGTCTGCGCGGTTTTTATATATTTGTGTATTGGCATAATATTATAGAAAACTCCTTTAAATAATCGTTTATTATTTTAATAAACGGGCATAAAAATACCCTGTGCAGATTTGTTTTGACTGCGCAGGGCGACCTAATCATTCATAAATACATAAAATAAACGGGAAAATTACGCCGTTTATTTTTATGAAGTGAACGGGCATTCAAAACAATCTTTCTTTAAATTGACAGACTTCTCCCTTGTATCGACTGTATTGAACGCGCGGTTGTTTATAGTTACGCTTCCGGGAAATACTTCTTTTACGCGATAAACTAAAGATTGCTTCATGCCTTTTCACCTCCTTTTTTAATATTGCGATAATTATATCACAAAAATATAAAACTGTCAAGCCGTATGCACAGTATAATTTCAGTTTAAATTACGCAAAATATATTTTAAACAAAGGACATATTTTGAATTTTGACTATTATAAAACAAGATAGGAAAAATAAAAAAATCAGGAGAAAACAATATATGAAATTTAAGAATGTAAAAATGCTGACTGCGAAAAGAATAACGGCGTTTGCGCTGGTCTTTATATTGATTTTAAGCGTTTTACCGTTTATATCCCTCGCCGCAGAGGAAGATTTGAAAATAATAAATTCCGGCGCGGACGAAGTCACCCCGATTCCCGAAGCGGGAGACCTTGCGGACGGCGAAATCTGGACGGACAAATCTGTCGAGTATGAGCAGGACGGAATATATACCGTAACTCTGCGGGCTTTCGGTAAAAGATGGGCGATGGACCTCGCGGAATACAATGAGCATCGCAGACCGGTAAACGCCGTATTTGTGCTTGACACGTCGTCAAGTATGTCATATAACAGTTTAAAAGCTCAAATAAATGCAGTCGTAGAGGCAGGAACAATTATTTTAAACGCAAACCCGGGGAAAAATCATGTTGCTGTCGTTTATTTTGACAGGTCCGCGCGTTTAGCCACCGGCACTGAATACGGATATTTTACTGGCAATCCCGACGCCGCGACTTCCGTGTCGGGCAGTTCCGTATGGGCGGCGGTCAGACAAGTGCATAAATCATGGATATGGGCGGACACTGCGGAGAATATGAGCGAATTAATAGAATATGACGGGAATAATCAATTAGCGCCGAAAACAACCGGAGCAACCAATATAGTATCGGGGCTTAATCTTGCGTATGCCTTACTGAACGGCGGCGGAGAACTGCCTGCCGCTCCCAACAAAAACGAAGCAAATCCGATTATTATACTAATGTCCGACGGCGCGCCGAATTACTACTCCACAAACGGCAGTTATACAAATTCCACCGCCGGAACCTCGAGTCCCGGCGCAGCCGGAGATGCAAATTCCGCTGCTGAAACAATCAAAAGAGCCGCGGAGATTAGAAATTCCTATATAGGAACAAACCCCAATAATATAATCAATATATATACCGTCGGATACAACGTTGAAAATAATTATCTGGCGTGGATAACGTTAAATCCCAAAAACGACCACAGCAAGCTGTCCGGCAGTCAAGCCAAAATTAACGTAAACTCGTCATTATCGGGGAGCGACGTAATATTTACTTCCGGCGATAAAACTGTAAATATTACCGGAGGAGGAACAAACGGAACAGAATATTATCAATATAATAAAAATTATTACGTCCCCTTGTATCCGCAGGATTTGATTACCGCTTTCAGGGAAATTGTAGATGACGTTACATTTGACCCCGCTTCGCCGCTGGCAAATGAAACCAATCTTGTCATAACGGACGTCATAAGCGGAGGATTTGAGCTTATTCCGGGTTCTTTTTTGCCAAACGATTTAAATGCGAATTATAATTCAGCGACAAAAACCGTAACATGGACAATTCCGGCAAGCGAACTTTATCTGGTTGACCCGGAAATATGGGGTAATGCGGGAGAAAATCCCGACGTAATTTACGGCAGCGTCAATACCCTTACGTTTAAAATAAAAACGACGGGAGAAATTGACCCCGATAAATCCGAGAACGGCATATATTTCACAAATAACGGGGCTTATTCTGATTTTACGCCGAGTTCAAAAAATGACCATTACAGCAATAAAGGCAAAAACAGAACAGAGCTTTTAAACAAAGGCTGGCTGCAGTATGAATCGCCAGAATCGCCCGACGACACAACCGAACCTGTTATTGAGGAGGACACTACAGATGATACAACCGATACAACCGAACCTACAGGCTATAATGCTACTGAGGCTGCAACAATAGCGGCAACATCTGCTTCGCCGTATTATCCGCCGTATAATACTCCTTATAATCCGCAAACCAGTCCCGCCTTTATACCGACAACCGCAGGAAATAATAATCCCGCTGCAGACGAACCAACAGCTAATATTGATGTTACTGCTTTGGAAGAAACGCCGGAAACTGCAATACCGCCCGAAACCGTCGCGCCTCTTGAAGAAATACCGGAAGACAGAATACCCCTTGCCGGCGGCGGATTTGCCGTTGAATTAGAAGAAGATTTATACGAAATATTCGACGACGAGGGAATCCCTTTGGGCGACCTGCAATTCGGCGAAGATGAAAATATAAAATATATTGAAGATATAACAGATATGACTATAGAAGATATAGAAATCCTGGACGGATTTATTCCGCTTGAAAACATCACCGCAGAAGAAAATAAACAGACGGCTAAGGATAATCCCAAAACATCTGATTTCACGTTGTATTCGCTATTATTATATTTGGTTATGACGGCGGTATCGGGAATAATGGTCGGAAAAATTCAAAAAGCCAAAAAATTCAAGAAGCAATAATAAAATAACATGAGTTATGCAGGGAGTCAAAAATATTTTTTGATTCCCTCTTTTAACGCGTAGTACGCAGGTTTCGGCTTCTGATTACAGTCAACGCAGCCCCACGCACATTCGGCGGGACAGTCCGCCTCGCCGCACTGCCAGCAATGCTCCGTATCGCTCCATCTGAAAAAGAAATTTCCGATAACGTCGGGATGTTCCGCGAAAATTGGCAGACATTCGCTTATATACTGCGCCTGTCCGTCGGGATTGTGTCCTTTGCCCCACGTTGAAGTCCAGTATTTTTGGCGGCAAACGTCCTGATTATAATGATTATTTCTTTCGAGGTCGTTATGTTTTTCTCCCCATTGAAGCGACGAAAATCCCCATTCGTTTATTATTATAGGCTTGCCTGACAATTCAGCCGTTTCTTCGATATAGGAGAGCCACGTATAAGGTCCTCCGGGCTGCCATGACCCCATATAGCCGTCGATTCCGAGATACGCAAACGGCGTATTGGGAACGGCGTACATTTCGCGCATAAGAACCCGCGCGTTATCGTTGATATAGCCGAGATTAATGCCGCACTTTGCGTCGGGATTGCCCTTTATTACGCCGTTTGCCGCGTTCATAAGAAATCTGATATTGTCTTTTTCAGTCACAGGACCGGAAAAGATATTTATATCTGGCTCGTTTGCGATTTGCCACCAGTTAATCCGCCCTTTGGTAAATTCTCCGGTAAACGCCGCCGCTTCATATAAAAGTTTATGATAGTTATCCTCCGACGGGTCGCCTAAATACGCTGGAACGGCTCTGTGATAAACCGTTTTTTTCTCTGACTCGACATAGCGCACAGACCCCGGTCCCGTAAAAGAACACAGAATCTCAAACCCCTCCGCCCTGAATTTTTCAATCTCTTTATCCGCCGCCAAAAACCGCTCGGAGAGAGTTCCGCGTTCGTCTTTAAACGGAAACGGATACCCCTGTCTCACCCATTTTATACCAAGTTCGCGCATTAACGCAAAATCAGGATTGCCGTGCGCTGGCGTTATGCCAATCATGTGTCCGCTTTTCATAACTATCTATTTCCTCCTCTATAATACCAAATTATCCGTAATATTTCATATAAACCATAAACTAATTTATATTATAAGAAAAATAAGTTAAAATAATAAGAAAATTATGATAAATTTTTATTTACATTTTCATTTTTTATGATATAATAGTATCAGATAATAAAAAAACGAGTATAAATATCTTCAGGAGGTTATAATTAATTAAATGAAATTAAAATATATAACGTCAAGAATATCGATGTTTCTCGCAGTCCTGATTATTCTGGCAACTGTTTTGGCAATTCCGGTTTCGGCGGTTAAGGTCGGGGACGCAATAGGGAACGTACTTAATACCGATATAAAAGTTTATATTAACGGCAGTCAGATTCCGGGCTACGCCGTAAACAATAAAATAGCCGTAATAATGGAAGATTTAAATAATTACGGTTTTACCGTTACATATGACGACAGATACAGAACTTTAAGCGCGGTCAGAAATTATAATAAAGCCTTTAAACCGATACAAAATATCCCGGATAATAAAAACAAACCCGGGTCTGTAGCCTTTCCGTATTTATATACCGACATAAAGGCGTTTTTATACGACAATAAAATCACAAGTTTCGCAATCGCGGGGCGGATTGTCATATATATAGACGATTTGAGCGATTTCGGTTCGTTTACATGGGACGGAACAAAACGCGAGCTCAGAATGCAGTTATATGAATCGGATACTGCGCAGACAGCAATCGACCCTCTCGCAAAAGGCAGCGCGCAGCAAGCCGAGGAAATCAAAAAATTAGTTTATAAATACAGCCCGACAGGCACATACATACTGACCAATGTATCTCAGTTTACAGCAAAACCTATAACTGATTTAATATCGGCGTGGTACGTTGACGACGATGATATATTAGGCACATTAAACACAGCCGTGCATGAAATATGTCACATGTACACCGGCGAAGTGAAAGAGTACGAAAAAATAGATTTCGGTATAAAATACATAACTGACAACTACGAATTTGACGAAAACAATAATGTAATATATAATTCAAAATATATTATAGACGGCAGCCCGATAATCGTTAAATATTCGGACCAAAAAGTTAAAACAGAGGAAGCGACGGCAAACCTTCCGCAGAATTTAAGGAGTTTCAGATGGGATTTCTATGTCTCCGAGGGCAACGTCAGCTCAGCCAACATAGACGGCGCATACGGACTTCTGGACGAATTCCACGCATATTATTACGGCTCCGTCGCGGCTATTGACTGTCATAAATATATCGGCAATTATTTAGATAAATACGGTTATTCAGAAAAACTTGTTCAGGGATATTTCGTTTCCACTATAAGCGATGTTCTCGCATTTTACGAGTTCAAATTCTGGACGCTGGAATATCTGGCTCTTTTACAGGAAAAATATCCGAGCGAATATGCAAAAATCATGAATAACGAAAACTATAAAAAAGTATTTATTTATATACATGACAAATACGAAAAATTAGCGGAAGATATTATTCCGAAAAACAACAAAATTATTTTAGATAAATTAAACGAAATAAATATCGGCGGCGAGGAGGACGAATATAATATTTGGATTGGCGATTTCGGTATGGGAAAATTCACAAAAGATATTAAACTCATGAAAAAGCAGATGACTGAGGACAAGTACCAAAAGATTATGGACGATTTCAGGAAATAACAAGAATTGAACATAATTTAAACGCATGTAGGGCGCGGCGACCCTGACGCGCCGGGATTTTTATCCCTACGTCGGTGT
>JGI20166J26741_11726918_pt1 | contig 10669 bp, 11 predicted proteins | sample TergutCu122P5_FD_26741 | JGI IMG/M metagenome (IMG submission 26741) | reverse complement strand
GTTTCGAGCCTCAAGTGCTCATCTTCAGGAGGATACAGTTGTATACATGCAGCATATGGTACTGTCACTCTCTGTGAGAGTTCCTGGTGGCCTGTCGGTATACAACTTGAGTGTACTGTGTACCGACAGGTCACCAGGAACTCTCATAGAGAGTGACAGTACCATATGCTGCATGTATACAACTGTATCCTGAAGAAGAGCACTTGAGACTCGAAACATGTAGAGGAGAATAGTATTTTATGAATAAATAGTAATCAGTGCATCAAGTTGGTAATTAATATATAGTCTCTGATCCATGTACAATATGCTGATCAATCTTCTTCCGTGCCATTCAATACCAGGCCCCTTTAGGATCTGCATTAATTTGGTCCAGTTTACATGGTCAAATGCATTCTGCCAGTCTGAAGTATGCACACAATTACTTATCTATATCCAAAGTTTGTTCTGATATCATTCTAAGCATCCCAATTTCATCCCTAGTTACTTTTCCTCTTCTAAATCCAAACTGATCTCCAGGTAAAGGTAAAGGTAAAATTCACCCTAGAACAGACCAGGAAGGCCTAGAGGGAGAGTAGATGTATAGCTTTACTCTTTGTTTAACCTCGGCACTAGATAGAGGTGGGTGGTCAACTCCACACCCCGGCCACTTTACCCCCGGGAAAGACCCAGTACCCATTGTATAGGAGGCTGGGTGTACCCCAGGGCCGGTCTGGATGGGTGTGGAAAATCTCACCCCCCCACTGGGATTCGATCCCCAGACCTTCCAACCCATAGCGAGTCACTATACCAACTATGCTGTCCCAGCCCACACTGATCTCCAGGTATATCCTCTTATTTTCCTTTCAGTCCTTCTTCTAAGTATCCTCGCTACTATCTTTGGTGTATGTGCGATGAGACTGATTGTGTGATGGTCACTGCATTTTGTAGCTTTTGGCTTCTTTAAGGCGGTCATTGCAACTTCAGTGAAATCTTCAGCCACTCTCCAGTTTTATATGTCTTGTAGATCAGTTGTATCATTGTTCTGAGACCATCTTCTCCCAACAGTAGGAGTATATAGCCAGGTACATCTTCATCTCCTGCAGCCTTCTTATCCTTCATCTCCTTGATAGTGTTTTTTTTTTGGCTTCACTTTGCAAAATATAAAAACCTTTCTTGTCTGCATGTACTTCCTCAAGTTCAACTTGTAGGTTTCCTGGTCAATTAGGTCGATTATAGAGCCCTGTAATATAATTCTCTCAAATTTTCAGTACTTGTCTTCTCTCAACTGTTATCTGGCCTGTAGCGTGTCCAGTGCCACTGTTTTGAATCCCGTGGTTTTCTTTCCAACCTAGTTCATTTGTCTTCATATACATTAAATCATAATGTCCTGTTCTTTGAAATTCTAAGACATCATGTCATATGCTCTCAAGATATTCCTTCTTTGCCTTGTCTGTGCCTCTTGCCAAATTGTTCCTCACTCTTGTATAATGCTTTGTTCTTCATTGTTGACCATCTTCCATTTCCTTTATTCATCCATTTTGTTGTTTATTTCCTGCACTTTCCTGTCTAGTTTACTGACCAAATCACTCATAGTCTCCAACATGTTTCATCGTATTGTTCCACTGCACTGCCACATTCCCACTTTTACATTACGTTACTCCAAGTTTTTCTTCTAGAGTATATTGCACCTTCTGTATATAACTTCTCCAAATCCCATCTTGATTTTTGTTTTTGGAAATTTATGATTTTTATTAAGTTTATTGTTATTTTTCTTCATCCTCATGTCAAATATAATCTACTTTAACATAATGTAAATTGAAAATGAGAACACTTTTATCATATGATTCACAAACACATAACATATGCTATCCTAATGTAGGAGAAACATGGTAAATGATGTGATACACATTGATGATTTGCTGTTAATTGTTATCCATATTCATAACACTTTACATGTATTGTGCAGATAGTAGCTGAAGGCTGGAATATGTGAGAGTTGGGATCCTTGCAGGGTTCGTACATGAATACAGTGGACCTCCTGTTGCTGCAGGTGCGAGTGTTGTAACTGTTCAAAATTTTCTTGCCTTGATGGTCACCTAAACGTGGAGTTTTGGGCAAGCAGGAACTTTTAGGTGGGGCTTCTGTCACTACCACCTTCCCTGTTGTGACATTAATAATTTCATGTCTAACCTGAGATGTTCATTTAAATATGCACATTGCCAGACATAGGTTTTGTTGCCCCCTTCCATGATGTGACAACACATAGTCTGCTCCTACCTGCAGTCACAGTTCACTACTGTCCTTCAATAGCCTATGGCACAGAACTATGACTTCTCGTACATTGTTTCTGCTTAAGTTGTCAGCATAATGCCAGAAGAGTGGCATGACCAATTGGTGCCATGTGTAACCATCTGAGAGACCATGTTTGTGGGCAGAAGAAGATGAAAATCAGTTCATGTGTTGTGGCAGAAACTTGAAGCATCTGCTATAATTTTCAATGATTTCTTCATGTTCTAAATAAGTATGTTTAGCTTTTACTTAATTGCAGATGGAGGATGAAATCAAACCAGGTCATGATGGACTGTATGCAGTTTGTTTTTTTAATGACAAAGCGTACGATGAGAAGAAGGTTCGGGAAATCTTTGGGAGATATGGACATGTTGTGTCTGTTCGATATACTGGCCAAGTTGGAAGAGAGTTTGTATTTGTGCGCTACAAGGAATATAATGAAATAAAATGGTGTGTGGATGACCTAAAGAAAACCAATGAACTCTCTCTAAAAGTGGCACGTCCCTCCAAGAAACTTCTGGCAGGTGTACCACATCAGCAAACCAGAACGTACGTAACATGTCTTGTTCGAACCACATGTTGAAGCTGTGACCACATTTCCTCTGTACATTACCAATCACACACCAAGCATTAACTCTTCCCAGTCCCATCCTACCAAGCCATCTGTCATGACAACCAAACTGTACCATGGTGAATAACATTCAGTTATACCAACATGTTAACAGGAAACTAATGTGGGTTTTTGTGATGAAGAAATAAAGATTCTACCCATTTTGTTTGTGACAGATGATAAATTATTTCACTTAATTTGGTTTAAATTATAACACATTTTTTCACCAACATTCCTCAATTTTTGTGAGTTTTTCATCCTTCTGTAATCTTTCATCTCATATTTACAAAGTTCTGGTGATCGTTAATTTTAAGAAAATGAAAATACTCATGATTTATGTGCCACTGTTGATTTTTCCACATTTGAATAACCACTGAACTGTGGTGGGAGATCCATAAGTTTCAAACTTATAACGTCACAGAACACCAATGGATACAGCCCTTAGTCAGTTCTGCCTGCCTGTTATAATCTCAACCTTTTTCCCTCAGATCCATCATAATGTAATTCATTTGCTGAATCTTCCAAGTGACTACTTCCCAGCAGGTTTTCCCCTTGACACTTATTTATGCCTACATTTCTGCTTTCGTGTGATCTCTATCATAACCTTCTGGCCCAGCAATAGGTGATCTGTATAGAACAAGAATTTCCATAGTACATGATCATATGAATTAGCCTGCATCATTCCTTTTAGTCAGAACAACTTTCCTGTTGCCTTTGTTTTTAGACACTTGTAATTTTTATATCTGATGTATTCATGGTGATAACTTTTGCATGTAAAATCTTTTGATTGTTGTGACATGATAATGGATGAAAATAGTACCAAAGTTACAGGGTCTAACCTGCAGCAAAATGTACCAGGCTCTTAAATGTCGGTAGTGTTTTTGAACCTTGATATGGTGCTGTTTGCAGAAGACAGTACTTGGCCATTGCATACATAAGCACCTGTTAGCTGATTGTAAGGATGCGGAGTGTTCAGTATTTGGAGTGGATGGCATTGCGATGGTTGGCTGTTTGTATTTTGCAGTGGCATATTTTTACTAATACTTGCATAAACTGTTTTAACCCTTAAATGGTGGCCTTGGTGCACCGTATGTTCGTGAAAGTATTTGAGGGTACTGTAAATTTAGAAGCTTTCCATTCTGGGCTGTAGTTGGAATTTAAGTCCCAGCATCATTGAAAGGTCAAAGTAGAACAGATTAGAGTTATATGTATTAGGCCTGGAATCTACCAAGATCTGTCTCTAAGAGTGATTATTGTGTGTTTTCAGTTACATGTGTCTGTTGTATCTTCCAAGAAGATTCAGTTTCATAATTCAGGAGGTCTAGGAGATCTGGTTAAGGTTTTTCTTTTTGTCAGTGTAGGAAGATTCTCATTTATACAAGTTTTGGGTGGTGAGAGCTGTGTTTGGTTAGTGTTTGTCATCGTGTGTAATGGGTACATTGAGTAGGCTTTGGACTGAATGATTTGTAATTTGAATCCCAGCAGGAACCAGACATTTTTCTCTTCTCCAAAATGTCCAGATGGCTCTGGGGCCTACCTGGCCCCTTGCTCAGTGGGTTACTGGCATTCTTTCCAGGGGCAGGTTTTAGACAGTTGGACTGTGAAGTTGACCATTCACCTTCATCCTGGTGCCAAGTTTAAGAATGAGGGAGCTGTGCGTTCATTCCCTGTGGTCTGCCTTCATGGCATAGACAAGGACAGCTTTATTTTCACAATGTGATCGTATTATATGATTTCTCTAGAAAATTTGTTTAGTGACTAATTTTTTATTTACTGCTTTAGATTTTCAAGAGATTCTAACAACCAAGTTAGTGATGCGTTTTCCATTAATTACAAAAAGCCTTTCCATAAGAAGTTTAAGGATGACAATGGGAAAATAAGAAATGTTCATCCAAAGCTAGGAAACCATCACTCTGAAAATGAAAATTCTTCAAAGAATATTGAAGGGACAAAACAGAGCAATGAAGTCCCTAAGAATGAAGACCCAGTGGATCACAAAACTGTAAACAGACATACTGACCATCTGTCAGATGATGACACAGAAGGTACAGAAGACATAGACGGAAAAGTAAATGATGGCAACAGGGGTGTTAAGCACTCAGATGAGGAAGGAAGTTTGAAGAATTTAGACAACAGAGGCCAAATGTTACACAACAGTCATACAACTAATGGTAAGAAATTAAATTTGTTTTTCCTACTTAAATTTTATATTGGTAGTTGTTCACTGTTTGACATCTTTTTTTGCTGTCTTTTTTAGAGGTCTGTTATATTTAGAATTTGTACACAAGACAGTTTGCATGATGCTGACAGAATGTGAACATCACATGCCATGGAGTGCCAAATTGTGCTCGCATACTGCGTAGTCGGACTCTGTCAGACACGAGTAGCACAGGATGTAAAAATACAGTTCACAGGAGTCAGTTACAGACGCTTCATGACTTACGTGGTTTTTTTAAAATATGAGAGAAAAGTTCAGTAACAACATTTCTTTAAATGCATGCCAAATATTTCCTTGCGGGAATGAAAGCACATGGCGATAAAGGTACTTGAAGAACACAGCTGGACAATAACATAGGTGACAGGGAAGTCATGCTGCATGCAACCAGATTCTAGTGTGTTGGGGTTTGGATTTCAACTGGACTCCCAGGACATAACTATTGCACAAATTGGGGAATGTCTGCATTTTTTTCACTCTTACCTCAAAATGTGGATCAGTTTATTTGAATTTTGGTCATTATGTATATGTAGTGAACCTTATCATTTGTCAGTGGTACTTCAGTTGTTATGTGACATCTTTCATACGATTTTTTATGGCATTTGCAAGGTTGCACGCATTCTAGATAGATAGCTGAAGTGCTGTAATCTGTCAGAGGAAATATATAACTGTTTCAGCAGTTGTCTGTAGGATATAAAAAAATCTATCTCTTTTTTCCATGGCTTGATTTGCCTTGTTCGTATTTGTAATAGTATTTGAGAATTCTGTAAGTTGGTCCAGAAAAATGTGTGGTTTGTGCTCCCATCTTATGGTTGATCAGGAGCTGCCTGTTGAGTCTGTGTGAAAAGGTGATCTGTTTATTCTTCACTCTGTTCATGTAAAGATGTCTAGAGGAGTACAGTATTCTGCTGTTTATATAAACAGGAATTTCAGTATGAAGACATGACGTTGGATAGCAAGAAAGTTTTGGGGCCCATGGATATTTGGCATTGTTGGAAAGCAATGAAGTTCTAGAGCGACCTGCAAATACTGATAACAGATGAAAACATTGATAACTGATATATAACCTTCTTTACCTTGTGAATGGGTCATTTTAATCCTCTAGCTCATCAGAATTTCTGATCATGTGACACCAACTGTGCGGGGCCATCAAAATATACTGGAAGGACTTGTTGAAGACGTTTAAAGAAGGAAGGTAGAGAAGGACAAGGTCATTGTGCAGCACAGTTGTCATGTGCATCAAATGTAGTGACAAATGGCACATGACAGTGATTACCACCTACCTTATAGTTGGTTCCAGGTGGTAATAAACGGGGGAAACTGAAACATGCTTTGTGCGAGTGTGTGTGTGTGTGTGTCATTATAACCAACACATGGGTGGTGAAAAGTGTCAAGAAAGAACCTTTTATTGATAAGTAATTGGTAATTTTCATAATTGTATGGAGCGAAGACTAAAAATGAAAAAAAAAAACATAACGTAAGTAAGAGGCGAATACATAGCGGGATAGTACAAGACAACTACTTGGATCCAGGTAAGGGTACATATTTAAGTATTTTACATATTTTAAAACATCTTATTATGTCAGCATAACTTTTAAGTATACACAAATAATACTGGCAGGTAATTTGTGTAAAATATTATACAGTGATACAAATGAAGATATCCTGAAAACTGAAAAACATCTGTCATAGGTGTATGAGAGATGTGATAAATGGCTTAAGTTGGTGAATGTGCAACTTGTGTATTAGAATTTCTTGTTTCATAGGTGTTATCGATGATGGTCCTCCGCCGCTTGTTGCCTCTGAAGACTTGCCTGATGATGTAGGTACGTTTTGAACACTGCAGAAAACATTACAGTCCATTAAGTGGCTAACGGTATTGGTTGTAGGGGCAATGACTGTAACTGCCAATTCATTATTTGTTCTTTTTTGTATTTAGGGGACCCAAATTTCTATTCTCAGCCCAGAGGCTGGCTGTCCTGGGTGACATTTTGGTGAAGATTGCTTTCTGTGAGATGTGACACTGTGTAATGTGGTACATGGGTACCAACATTTTGGAGGTGTGGTGCCTCCATCTTAAGGCCAGATGTTTTGTATTCTATTCTAAGTATTTAAATACAGCAGAAGTTTAATAAGTGCAAATGAACACTTGCCTCATGTTATGAAAGCTGCTTTGGTAATATTTCTGGACACAATTTTTACAGTTCCTGTGGTGGTCATGGTCATGTACAGGATTTGCTGAATCCCAGCATTGTATTTTGATTAACATTTGTCATCCAATGAGACCATATGTCATTCTCTGAAATATACTGGTGAATGGCCTAACATGCCATATGCTACACTGTAACTTTTTTGTTTGTCTTTATCCACAGTCCATATGTGTTTTGGCCCACAAGGGCAAGCCACCCTGTCCCTTTTCAAAGGCTGTCCATTACTGCTCAGTTCATATAGCAACACTTACATCAGTTGTAAATGTGTAGTGCAGGAAGACATCTACAGTTTAAAGTATTAACCATGCACTGGAGAAACTAATAGTAAAATGGGAGCAGGTAGGTCTATATGACATGAATGAAAATGAGGAGTAAAAAGAGGAAAGATGGCTGCATTTGTAAGCAGAAGTTTCTTAAAGACTGTTTTCAGTAACATTCTTACATGGCTGTTTGTAAATAACTCCATGAAGCAAAGTCCATGATTGTTGCATCATTCAAATTTCTGACCTTTCATTGACCCTGAAGGTTATTGCCATGCTCACAAGAACCTGCCGCTGGTCCCTATCCTGAATAATATGAATCCAGTCCGTACTGTTGCACCCTGTTCTCTGTATGCAGTAGTCTGTATGTTTTGGACACTGTTATTTCTGTCTTAATTGGGAAACCTGCAGAATATCTGAGTGATATCTGTCATAAAATATTAATTTTAATATCAATTCATGTACCAGTATATATACTATTGTTATTTTTATATAGAAAATCCTTTCACAAAGTTAGACGTGAGTGGAATGGTAGGTTATCCACTGTTTTATAGCGTGACATTCCTCCTGTTACTTTACTATGGATGTAGTTTTTTTTTTTAACTAGTTTCCAGTGGAAGGCTAGGAGTGAGTCAGTGGTGCAAAGATAATGATAGCAGATTGGCTTGTGAAATGATACCCGTCCTTATACAGAAAGGTCCTGTTGTATGGCTCCATTGGGCTTTTCACTAGCCACAAACTGTTACAAAGTTTGCTGTACCTCAAAATGTATCACTTTTTTTTACATCCTTCGCCAGGTACAATCATCCTCCCATCTGCTGTTTCGATACCTTGTTTCCTGAATATAGTCCATGAGTGTTATTACTACATACTCTCCTTGCAGAGGGACATGTTATTTTGTTATAAAAATACCATTACTGAGCAACTAGTGCTAAAATGTTGCTGATCAGTGCATGAAGTTATCCAGCTATGTGAGTTAACCCACACTCATTATCAAAGAGAATCTTTATATTCTGTTGTTTCATCTGATGAAGACCCTGTTAAATTTAACTAGTTGTACCCATGTGAACAGTATCCACATAGAAACAATAAAATATTTAATAAACAAAGATTTATTTGTATATTCAAAACTGTAAAACAATTCTCCATGTGAAATATTTTGATGCTGTCTATCCATCACTTTCTGTACATTGTCATTGTTCCTCAATAATTGCAACGGCAGTGTTGTCAGATGCAGAGGAGTAGGAAAATGCCACATGAGATGGCCACGAGGAAAAAAACAGGCAAAGGTAGATATTATTCCAAATCATTTAAGCATCTTCCCTTGAGCCTTATTTATTGTCTTAGCACATGCAATTTTAATTGGAAATCATCTTACACACAGTTTGAAGGGAGTGGTAGGATCTTACCATATTAATATATATGACGATGATCAACAGATCAGAAGCAGCCTGTCAAGAAGAAACAATATCTCCTCCTATCTTTAAAAAATGTACAAAACATTGAAATTGGCAGTCCTGCCTCAGGTGGAGGCCAAAGGAAGTACATGAAATATGTTAGCATCTCTTGGCCTCTGCTTGAGGTGGCACTGTCAGATCATAATGTTAACCTTTTTGTTATAAGACACAGTATGTTGAGGACTGAATAAAAACAAAGGAGACTGCCATCAGTGTCAAATCACAAGCCTTCTAAAAATATCTTTCTTGAAAAGATCTGTTCAGTATTTGATACCTTTACTTCATTAGTTAGAGTAGTGCTGTTAGAAATGAGTGCAGTTGATCTTGTCATTCATTTGACAAATGACAAAGCTCAGCTTTACACATTTGCTGCTGGTTCTCCTGTCCTTCATCCTTCTGATGTGCTCCCATTCTATATCCAGACTATGGTTTCAGCTCATGTGCATCACTTTTCTTTGATACTTTCTTGTGGCAATGAAATTGACTGTTCCAGTTCAGTAGTAATCAATGAAACATCAGAATACTTTGTTGTCTGGTGTATAAATAAATTAATTTTACAACAGCATCTATGTATACGAACACTATGTTCCTTTGTTTAGACGAAGAACCAGAGATGTATGCTGATGACGTAATTATCGCCAATCTTCCCCCATCAGTTGATGAATATGATGTAATGCGTTTTGCTCGGAGATATGACCTGAATCCAGTACATGTTTCTCCCATAGAAATAACAGGAATTAAGCATGACATGTGAGTGTATAATTCTTTCATGTATGGAATATGAATCCTCCATTGATTATTTTTAATTTTGTTAGTTTTGTTCATGATGTAAATATGTACAGGGATGAGTAAGAATTTAAAAACAATTATACTCTTCTGTGACGGCATTTTGATAGCAATGAAATGTGTGGTATGTATGCAGTGGCAGTTCATAGGACTGTCTTATGAAAGGACTGGGATTAGGATTACTTTATGATTAATAAGGCCTAATTTAGTTTTCCATGTTATTTATTTATTCTTAAACTTATGGTGAAACACTGCAAATGTTTAAAGTTTCAGTCAAAAACATTTGTAAGAATACACCAGAGTTTGTTTTAATTTTAATAAAACAAATTATAAAAATATTTCTCAATATGTTACTTCATATACTATTTTATTTGTACGTAAAGTCCATTCTCCTTTCTTTACAATTGGCAGATTTATCAGTCACTTTATCATTAAAGTTAATTTTCTCTGTCATTATTTTTTCTGCACTTAACATGGCAAAAGCAGAAAGCCAGTCTTGTTATATTGTGTTCCTTAAAAAAATCTTTACTCTTTTTAGAGTATAGAAACACTTGTCCAACTCATCCATGGTCATGGGTTTAGTAATTATTACCTTATTTCCCGGCCCATAAGACGCACTTTTTTCCCCCTGAAAAATGTGACCTAAATTCGACCTGCGTATTATGCACCGAGAGTAAGTATTATTTCCAAACTTATAAATACCCATACATCTATTATACAACATCTTTATTTGAGATAGTGAAAACAACCCTGAAGATGATTGTAGTGGCAGTGACGATTTTCTGGGTTTCTATGATGAATAAATTATATTATGGTTGCTAATTTTGGTATGTAACAATCCTGTTTTCTTCCAATAAATTACT
>JGI20166J26741_11726807_pt1 | contig 10669 bp, 9 predicted proteins | sample TergutCu122P5_FD_26741 | JGI IMG/M metagenome (IMG submission 26741) | reverse complement strand
AACTTTGGATATAGGTGTTTTGGGTTATATCGGTATAGTTTAACATAAGGAACACTCTCCCGAAGTTTGGTCCGTTCCTCCTGTGACACCCTGTATAATAGAAAGGTGCGCTTGTAAATCAGAGAATTGCAGAAGGATTTAACCCGTATGTGGTAGTAGTTTAATTACTTATTGTATTTATTTATTTATTCGCCGTTTATTTAACGATACTGTTAGTAGCTGAGACTACATAATGTCCAGTGGTAGAACGATACATTAATGAACTGCAAGGGATGTGGAATGAAACGGTCTTGGCCTAATTTGAGGTACTTTTCGGTCATTTGCCTGGGGGGAGTAGGGAAAATCACGAGAAGCCTCAGGACAGGAGGTCTTCGGGCCGATAATTGAATCTGGAGCCTACGGAATACGAAGCAGGAGTGCTAATGGCTGGACGTCTTCGTTCGGTGTTTGAAGTCCGTAAAACTGAATTGAGTGTGTAATATTATAATTTCGAAAATAGTTTTCGTTACATGTAGCCTATAGTTAAACCCCACATTGACAATTTCTGTCATGTTTCGTGGGCTGAGAAAATTATCTTGTTCGAACCAGTGTATTTGAAGTGCAAATAGTCTGTTATGTGATTGTGGTTAATCCTGCAAGTATTAACGGGTTATAGGCAACGTAGTGCCTGTACACATGTCGTAAATGTCAGCGCATTCTGCTTCATGGTTCACTTGCGTCATGTGTGTCCAGCGTAGTGCCGAGCAGACAAATGACAGCTCAAAATATTGTGCCTGTGAGGTGGTAATGTGCTGTCTGGCGGGACTGTCGTACAGTGATTGATGGTATGAGGTAGTGGTGGAATTGTGATCAGCAGGTGGAAACCGAATAATCTCGGATAAAATCCTGCTCCAGTGCCACTTGTCCACCACACACCTCATACAAAGTTACCCCGTGAATGAACCGGAGGGCCCTGGTTCAAAAGACAGCTCCTCAACCACCTGAACTATGACACACTGCACTACCCTCTGTATAAAAGACACACACACACACAGATACACACACAGATACACACACACACACACAGAGTTGTGACTCATGGCCGTTTTTGCGGATATCTCTCTGAATGATGTTAATTACAGCCACTGCTGAAACATATACGTTGAAAGGCGTGAGGCAGTTTCTCTCCTCGGATGCTCACGGTTTTCATTAGTTGGGAGTTTGACAACTAGGCAGCTAGAACAGCGAGTTCGTTTGAAACATGAGACTGCACATAGTTGCCGACAAGAGCAAAAACAAAAATAAAATACATTGTGCATGATGCAAGCTTAGCGTGCATCTGTCTGTATTCATTGTCATCACTTTTTGCGTTATATTCGTAGGAGACGAATGTTGTATGATCCGAACGCCATTTGTTTTTAATACTTTTTAACTTTTTCTCTTATATAAATGCTAGGTATATTTTGATATAAACGTAATTTGATGTATCGTGTGAAAGCGTCTTAAAATAAGGTATTAATTTGTGTAGAGTATTGTTTCTTGGTTTCGTAGCTCACATAATCAATATTTGTTGACAGTGGATCTGCATTTGTTTCGCTTCCTTCATTGTCGAAGATGATATTGGGAACATATGACCATTTTTTTCGTTATTTTTAAATTTAAGTATCTCTGGCCTCACATAACGTTTTGAAGATGGCGTCAGTATATTCCTTCGAAATGTTAGTATCCACCCTCAAGAGTATTTGGTGTCAGTGAAAAACCTCAGTCTAAAAAAGCAGTGGTACTGATGTGTGTCTCCATGATTATTACACCAAGCACGACAGTGGAATCAACCTGGTTACTGCAGCACCTGTTGATGTATTTTCATGACATTAGTTCATGAAACTTAGCGTGCTACGAAGAAGATAAAAGTAGACGAACCTGAGTGTTTTTGCCCCGTCTGGCTGTTGTCTTCCTGATAACCTTTTCCTAATGTCCGTCGATGGTCTGAATTATCACGCAGTTTCCAGACAACAGTAATTTAAGTTTATGTGGACATGTCTTAATACAACAGCTGCTTAACAAGGGTTACTGATTAGCTTTGCGCGGTGTTTCTGAGACTAAATAAAAGCGATTATATTCACGTAACGTGCATTCTCGACGTGACATGCGAGTGCCAAACCGCGTGCTTAATTGCAACGGAATGTGGATGAATTTGGCTGCACCACTCAGAGAAACACAGTGACCAGCTGTCTTTCGCTGTCAACAATAAACCGACTTGTCATGTTATGAGGCTGTTGAACACTCGAAATAGATGCAGTTACGCAACATCAAATGAATGCAAATAATAAAATGTACCTCTCGGTTTGCATATATATTTTTTAGGAAGACTAGATGGAGGCAAGTGTTTTGAAGCACAAACTTGTGAATTGATGGATAAATTAAATGGACGAAAAATATGGTGTAAAACACACACATTATGTGTGTGTGTGTGTGTGTGTGTGTATATATATATGTGTATATATATATGTATATATATATATATATATTGGAAGTGTTTTAGTCGAAAATTCCTCATACGAACTGCATTGCTAGTGCTAGTGTTAGTGCTAGTGCTAGTCATATGTTTCTCTTGCGAACTGCAGTCCAGTTAATACAGTTACCGTATTGGTTTATATTCCTCTTCATCTTCTTTATATTTCAAGGACTGGGCGCTACGTGTGTGTACCGTTGTTCAGAAATTTTAAAACTAATCTACTTCTGGCATTTCCGACGTTTGTGTATCCTTAGGAATTATACAAATTACTAGAAATGACCCCATCATGTGACGGAGTGACATAATATTCATGCCTTAACCCATACCCCCTTTCTTGATTCACGCAGATCTTCCAGTTAGTTACGTCATTTATCAACCAATCTGTACCGCAATCCTAGAAACCGGTGTTGTGAACGTCTCACACACACGCACACACCCAGTCCAAACTCTGGCATAATCATGCCAACTTGATAACCGTGTAAACCCGCGTCTGACTCAGTCACTCTTTCACGCAGTGTGGTAGCCTTGCAAGTAACTCGGATTGCGATGTCAGTGCTGCTGTCTGCTGGTGCTGTCTTAACTCTGATTTTTGTATAGTTGCCACGGAGACTCGAGCTCCGTGGCCACTCGTATGTGACACCATTACTCATTCACATCATCACACCAGTACTTACACTATAGACTGCAGAAGATGCTAATTCTGATCGTCCTATTTCGACTGTGTTTCTGGTTCAGGTGATATTCATTACTTCTACCAGTTACCTCTTGCTTGTATTTCTCATTTTGTATTTACTGTAGTGAAGTTGCTTGCACCTGGTATTGTCCTGAGACATTTCATTTCATTTTTCTTTCATAACCCAAGTTTCACTTCCATTACATACTTATGGAGTTTATATTGGTCACACAACATCTTTTCTCATTTTACTCCTAACATTTTTCTTCATTGTTTAATTTATTCTGCCATGTATATGCAGACTATCTCCTATTTTTTCATTAGTTCGTGTGATATTTACTTCTACGGTTTGCTTCCTGTGGGCGTGGAAGGGTAAAACACAAGCTGAACGTGTTGGAATACAGAGTGTTCAGGGACTTTGGAACTTAGGGAAAGATCGTAACAAGACGAAGGAGGAAATTGAGTGTTGAGGAACTTCATAATGCGTACTCTTCTTCAAACATTGTGAAGGTGTTCATATCAAGGAGGATGAGATGAACTGACAGTGTAACATGAGTGGCAAAGATGAAAACCTGAATGGAAGAGACTGCTTGGGATTCTTACGTATAAACGGAAAGGCAATGTTAAAATGGATATAACAGTAGAGTACTTGGATGTGAATTAGATTCATCTGGCTCATGGTCGGGTAGAATAGCGGGCTGTTGTGAACATGGTACTGAACCTCAAGATTTTATGACAGACAGCGAAATTTTGTCTAGATAAAAGACCTCCAGCTTGTCAGTCTTTACTTATATTTTAGTATTTTCCTGGAAGCAGAATAAAACTTATAGTGGCTCTGTAATGGACCTGGTCCTGTTCGTGGCTTCGATCGTTATGTGGCAGGTTTCTCTGAATTTTGGATTATATACATGTGTGTGCGTGTGTGCGAGTTTATAACCTTTCTATTTCCAACTGCGGGACCTAACAGGACAGGACATATGAAGAAGGCATTACGAAATGTCACTGGCACTGTTGCCAGTATATACTGCGAGCCACTGCTGTTTACGCAAGTGCAAGTAGCATTGCGTAAGCTGTATGCGATTCGATTCGCCATTACCTGCATTTTCTTTGTAATTAGATGGGTAAACTTCACTTGCTTCATGCCATTGTTCAGGTTAGGTAGGGTGCCTGGAACGAGAAAACGTTTAGTCTCAAACAGCAGATTACTGTGCACTAATCATCGCTATGCATATTTCTCCGTTCTTATCCTTGAGCTGCAATTCATATAATTAAAGAATCTAATTGTAAACACTTCTGAGTAAGACCCGTTTGAAATTCACCACTGCATCAACCTGTTCACCCTAATCAACTTGGATGAATGGGGTTGATTGACGAATCGTGTCTGTACGTTAACTGAATTATCATTATGTATTTGATATGATATGATTATATTGAAACCCGGTGGCAGTAATACAGTACACATTTACACACAAACAATGCTCAGAACAACACAATGAAACAGAATACACAGAACAGAACATACATAACAATAAGAATATATAAACATAACAATAAAAACACGTAATTTACAAAGTTAAATTACATATCAAAACAGAAGCTGGAATATTTACAAATATCATAGTAGTTTCACTCTGTGAGTTGGCTCAGGATAGGGACAGGTGGCGGGCACTTGTGAGTACGGTGATGAATCTTCGGGTTCCAAAAATGCGGGGAATTCTTGACTAGCTGCAGACCCAGTTAGCTTCTTAAGAAGGACTCTGCTCCATGGAGTAAGTAAGTAAGTAAGTAAGTAAGTTTCACTCTGTTTCGTTTCTTGTGAGCATATCTTCCGCAAAGACGCGTTTTCTTTCCCAGAGCACTAACCCAGCTCTCACGATACAGTTTATCTGCTTTCCCTTTGCATTGAACCTCCAGTTGCCCATTTTTTCTGCAGTGATGTCCGACTATTTAACGGTCCAGAATTCACAGAATACGTAAGTATCTTCACTGCCATATTTGTGCACTCTGTCTCTGAGCCTGAAGATGTGTCGTCTTGTTGATACCTGCTGACCTCAGTGTGTCTCGATTCCGCTTTCTCTTTTTTGTTACATCTTCGTCATATGTCCCCTTTTCTCCGCAGAGATGAACATAATTGCTTCTAAATTTACAGCATTTCCAGATAGCATACTTTATCGCCGTCATTCATTTCTACAGTATGCTCCCTGTCCCGCTCAACCACCACCATCCAACTCCCAACAACTGGCTAAAATCGGTCTGTGAAAAATTCCCCAGACTCACCAAAAGCGCCAGCTGAAACGTCAAGACTTTTATCAAGGTCAATATCTTGTGAAGACTTAGTGCCATCTCATCAGAAACGAAGGAAAACAATTCTTCCAGGAAGAAAACAATACTCGAAGTTGGGTTGGTTTTCGGAATTCTTGAGTCAGCCAGGTTCTGCCATTTTCTTAATTACTGAGAACTTATGGTTTATTCCATTTGACTGTGCAGATCTGAAGGCAAACTTTCTGGCAATAACTTTATATGTTCGAAATTCGCATGCATATAATTTCAGAATTCTCCATACTAACACTTTGCTTGATCCTTAACAGATACGGGTTGTCTTCCTCTGTTCCTTAAGTACCTGCCCAAATACAGTGCACCCTTTTTCAAAGTGAATAGTGAGGGAGATTCTGAACAGGATTGCAGCACGTTGCTGACTCATTCCCTCCGAAAAGTTTTGAAATCTTATCTGCGTTATGATTTCCCAACCATGACGTCTGTGTCTTTCTTACTAATGCGGGGTACTTCATATAAAACGAATATAACGATTTGGGAGCATAAACAATGGCTGCATGTGTACAGAAAATGCAAGAGTTTAATTTTCAACACTTAGCGTTATGTACTGGTGACATAGGAGGTGATAATCTGTGAGAGGTCAAGGCATTTTCTGTTGTTAATTATCAAGCATAAGTCTTTCGGAATCGGGACGAAAAATTCAGTAAACTACTCCGTCGAATGTGGTACAAACTTAAAACACAGAATTTTTCCCCGGTTTATCTTACGCACAGCTGTTTTGTTTGGTTATTTGCAGCTGAAAAATCATACGTTTCCTGCCAACTTCAACCAATGCTGCACTGGATAGTAGCGTAAAATTTGAGTGCATCGAGGTTCTGTTACAGGAAACAAATTTCAAAACTGGTCCGATTCAAAAGCCGGCCCAGTTCATCCCATCTTAATGTATTCTGTCTGTAGGAAGCTCTACCCGCTAAATATCGAGTTATTGACAAGAAAACAACCATATCGCGGACGCAGAACGGGTACTGTGTTGCACTCTTTAAACAGGGGCTTATTTGTCGTATAATTATGGGCATACCTGTTTATTATATCACAAACTGTACATCTTTCACGTGAGAATTAACTGCCGTATGTAGCAGAAAAACTGACTGGGTTTATGCTGGTGCTGTTACATAAACTAACAGCTAATCATGGCTGGTGGTGTGTTATCCGAGAATGGCGAGGCCCCCCAGAGGACTGCAGTAACTGGCCGCAAAGTGATGCACGAGGCAGATTGATGCATGTTTGGGGTATTATTGACATGTCCAATTATAATTGTGTGCGGCATTTGGAAGAGATTTTGTTTGAAGTGTCTGATATAGATTTAAGTACTGTCTTTCCGTACGGGATTTACAGCTCGGAAATTGTCATCACCACCATTATCATTATTATCAGTCATCTTCAGTAACAGCTAGACGGTTTGGATTCCTATTAGTCGGTTCCGATTCCTAAATCCTGTCCGGCCAGCTCGTCATTTGCTGTACAGATCGTCGTATTTCCCTGAGGACGATACAGTACCACCAAGCCTGAATATTCTGTACGATTCCGTTTTTCGTTAATACTGCAAATGAAGCGATCTAGTTCTGCAATTGTGTATACAGGTTTAATGCGTATAATCTTTTCTCTTCTGTCTGTGTGGTGTTGATCTCTGTGCGTGTATATACCCATGGGCTACTGCAAGGAGAAATTTAAAATCCTTTATTTTTTTTAAGGCTTTCACCGCGGTATGGTTGAGGTCTTCGATCTTGTGCGACGCTGCGCAGAATCAGTGGATAGTTTATTATCTACGTTTCATGACACCATGTCGGTCGCGTCTATAAGGGTCAAGGTGTCTAAGAATTCTTCTTGTACGTCTTGTCCGGTAACAAACTACTCACTGACACCGTTCAGCATCTTAGAATAAGAGACATCTTACTTTGTCTCAGGATAAAGGGATATTAATGTTCGTTAATGCTAACGAAACCTAATTAGATTCAGGGAAATGTGTGTAATACCTTAAATCCTTAAAGCCTTACGTCAGTCTAATTATGTATAGACTTTCAGTTACCACCTGATAGTAAATACATCGCCGTGATTACAAAGACCAACGGGTTAATGCAATTTAGGGAAAATATCGCTGTTCACTGTACCACAGGGAACACAAACATATTCTGTAGTAAAGAGCAGAGATTTTTAGTCTTTAATCAGATGTTGTTTTCTTTTCGTTTAAACGGTCGATAAACGTACTTTGAAAGTTTCAAACTTTTAAACTTTATTAGATTTTTAATAACAGTCGTCTATGTTCGACGTTGCTGCCTTTAAAACACAACTCATGACGGCATTTCGGCATGCAAAACTTTACCTGCACTTCGTACTGGGCCCCGGTTATTACCCAGAATCGCAAGAACAATCTTTCCCGCAGTGAGAACCTCATATTTTGTAAAGGCGCTTCGTGCGTAGCACAGTACTGCCACCTTGTGCAAGGCCGGAGTGTCGCTGGCGCATCTTGGTGATGGGTCGATTGAGTTAAATGTTCGATATTGTGGGGCCCACATACCTCTTGCTGACGTGATACAGTTCTGAGAAACTTACAGAGATTTTAAAAATCGGAAACTATTTACCTCTAGTTGGATATGTTTCAGGTGACTGCTGTCTGTGATTTACCGCCAGCAGTGGCACCGCCGGGGAAGGCTCAGTGAGTCTTGTGTTGGGTTTCATTTAATAAGAATTGAATAAGAAAACAAAATGAACTTAAAATGTTAGTACACCAGACACGGACCTGTGTAGATGCCGAAGTATTAACGCAGGCTCACTGGAGCCTGAACAAATTGAACACCAACGTCATTCACAAGAAGTGGTGTAGTAACCAGCAAAACAATAACCATTTATCCCAGAAGATGGTAATCTTCATGTCACTCTCGTCAGAACCCCAAATTTCACATACTAACGTTTCTGCATGTCATTAAGCACCACGGTATTAAACATAGGCTGTGTTTACGTGTGGTTCCATGCATTCTTTACCTCGGTGCTAGACAGAGCTAAGTGATTAGGCTCACTCCTGGGTAGCCTTACCTCCAGGGAAAGATCCTTAGGAAGCCGGATGAGCCCCAGTGGATGCTTTTAGTGATTAAATATGTACTAACAAGCTACATGACACGAACATTATGAACAGTATGCATATATCTGGGGTTAGTAATGGTAAAATAGATGTCGGGAATAATATACCATATTAGGTTACGGACTGGATTCGTCCGTGAGTGTTTAAAGATGGGGGAAAAAGGCGTCTCCGAAACTTTGCTACCTGTCCAGTAAACTGCAAGGCATCACATTCTAAAATACGGTAATCTTCAAATCTGTGTTTACCGGATGCAGCATTGCATTGTGGCCTGGTAGTAAACATTCGGTTTTTCTCAAAAGCGTGAAATTATTGAACCACTGCAACGGGGCTGAGCTTCGAAAGAAAGACAAAGCTGTCGCAACTTACGTAATTACGAAACTAACAATCGTGTAAAGTCCTGTGGGGTTTAACTGAAATCAAAGCTATTATTTGAGGAAGGGCAGACAAGCGGATGGAGTGACGAACTTCGTCTTATGAAGTGTGTAGAGTCTCACCTCTGAGAAAAAACTGATTTCTGCAGAACGGTTGGGACTTTCAACGCGTTCTCGAGATCTTTAGCCATATGGAGCCTGTAGTTCTTCTAAATGCAAGATTGCAGGTGATGCGCTTCCCCAAGTAGAGCACGCATTTTGCCAAAGCGTGTTGAATTTTCAAAATGCCATGCGGTGTCACGCTATACTCGTACACTTACACACTCCATGCAGCAGAGTCCTTCTTGAGAAGCTAACCGGTTTTCATCTAGTCAGGAAATTCCCCGCATTTTATGGAACCAGAAGGTTCATTACCGCATTCACAGGTGCCCCCACCTATCCCTATCCTGAGCCAGATCGATCCACTCCTTGCCCCCACATCCCACTTTCTGAAGATCCATCTTAATATTGTCCTCCCAACTACGCCTGGTTCTTCCAAGTGGCCTCTTTTCCTCAGGTTTCCCCACCAAAACCCTGTATAAGCCTCTCCTCTCCCCCATAGTGCTACATGTCCCGCCCATCTTTCTTCTCCATTTGATAATCCGAACAATATTGGGTGAGGAGTACAGATCTCTAAGCGCCTCATAATGCAATTTTCTCCACTCCATTGTTACCTCGTCTCTCTTAGGCCCAAATATTTTCCTCAACACCCTCTTCTCAAATACCCTCAGCCTATGTTCCTCCCTCAATGTGAGCGAACAAGTTTCACACCCATACAAAACAACAGGAAAAATTATAATTTTGTATATCATAATTTTTACATTTTTGGATAGCAAACTGGAAGACAAAGATTCCACGTTACGCGCGTAAAAGCAGCTTTACAACATTCTGTTACGCCTGTAGGTAAGGTATGACTGGCACCGAGCCGATTTTCACGAAACTCGCTCTTCTCCGACAGCTTTTTGTAAGGAACTATTATACAGTATTTCATGAACATGCGAAGAACGGTCTATCCGCTAAGGGTATGTCATTTATAGACGGACCGGTGGATAGTAGATGTGGTCTCTACACAAAACGTTCCTTTTTACTTCTTCAAGAATGCCAAAAAATAATACGTGTGGGTACCTACCTCTCAGAAAACACGGTGTCTCTCCTGCGGCATATGAGGTTCGCACATTGGTGTCTATTAAAATTCAAGTCTTGTGGGATGTTACGCCACTTTGACTGGTAAGTAGTCACAGACGTTTCGGAGAAGCTTTAGTGCTTTCATCTTCAGGTTCCCTCAATCTGAGAGTGTTTGGGCTTCCTTACCTTGAAGATGGAGGCACTGTGCTCCTACGAAACGTCGGTTAATATTTATCATTGACATGGCACAACATCCCAGAAGAACTGAATCCTCTCGCTGGTTGTCTTTATTACAAAGATATTCGTTTAATGCTGTGTAAGAAAATAGTCGCTGTTGATTTCTCTAAAAAAAAAAAGTAAAGGTGTCCCGCGACAGGCCGAGGTTGCCCAAGGGGTTCCGGGTAGGTTAAGACCCCGGATTATCTTGACGTTTCGGCACTACAAGGGTGGTAGGTCGGCAGCCAAACGCACCGGCCGCCTTTACCCCAGGAGAAATCCCTGGTACTCACTTTCAGAGGCTGAGTCGACCTCAGGGCACATGGTTCTGTCGGGGGTAC
>JGI20166J26741_11726696_pt1 | contig 10670 bp, 10 predicted proteins | sample TergutCu122P5_FD_26741 | JGI IMG/M metagenome (IMG submission 26741) | reverse complement strand
GATGGGCATAGTGATGCCCGAAACATGTTGAGCAAGCAATAAGATCTGCAATAAAAACCTCTGTTGCATCTAGTTGGCATTTTATTTCCACATATCACCAATGCAGTGTTTACAGCCTCACTTCATATCTATCTTACCACCTTTGTTGGCCCCTTCACACACACACAAACTGCGGAATATATCGACATATAGCCTGCACTACTATATACCAAATGTAAATGTCGTGTCTTAAAAGGCAGGTTGTTAATAAATTTGTAACATGTGCGCGGTACACGTGTAATTTGGAGAGGGTAATCTTCTTATAACGGCAAATCAAGGAAGATTACCTTCTACAAACGAGAGGTCGAAAAGCAATTGCAGGTTTGAAGCCACAGCCCTGTAATAAGACACGTACCGTACATCTGTCATTCAGCTAGCCTCGCCAACTCCAGTAATGACTTCTTTACAAACAAAGGAACTTTCTCGTTAATACATTCAGCAGAACGCGGGATGTAATTGTATGATCGAAACAGACTGTATTCACTTAAGAATCTAAGGTACAGTCTTCTTAATTTATTTAGAGACTGCCTCAGCTACAGAGATTGCACCGTTACAGCAGGAGGCATGAGTCTGGTTTGTGAAGAATACGGCTGAAGGCGGTGGATAATAACCATGACACTTGCGAGGTTTAATCTCCCCACAGCGGCGTTGTCGAGGATTCGTGTCTTCAGTCCTTTCGGTAAATGCTTACCGACGTTTCGAAGGAATCTAGGGCCTTGATATCCAACAACCTCTCCCTGTTTGGCACTCTTCATGGACCTCATGACCGTTGAAGACGAAGCACTACGTTACAAACGTCGGAAACCACTAATCTACCGACACACCGTAACATCTTGCAAGACCCCGCAGTTGTGATACTTTCCTGTGAGTACTGAGTAAAACAGCGAAAATAAAATTCAGGTTCACTAACCTTTCAGCACCTACGCTCGCAAGGCCGGGCTAGACCGATGTAGAAATTTTAACTAGCAACAGTTGTCAGATAAAATAATGTCTCGGCATATACATTTTCTGGTCTGGTTAGTAATAATTGAGGTGAACGAAATGATGTTGGTAAAGTAATTTACACGCTTTCTGATTAAGAAAGTCTTTAGAAGTGGTCTAATTAATTGTAAAGGAGTCAGAGTTGGATAATGAAAAGGCAAATGGGCAGTGGTCATTATATTCGACTTCATGTTGTTTAGAAGCAACAATAATCAATAGCCATCTCTTGATATTAAAAGTTCTATCACAAGGACTGTAGATCACATTATAAAATGTGGAACAAATTACAGTGCAGGCGTGCTTGTACTTGAGACTGTAATTGAGTGTAAGTATAAGACAGAATATATTACATGGTCAAGGTATCACTTATTCTGAAAGCCGATACTATTAAATTTCCCTCAGCACGTCGCATTTGCTTTTTATGGACAGCAGTAAATGAACATGCCCAACACTGCACACAGACTGAGGAACTGGCTGGCATTAACCTCACCACATGACAGAACATCACAACTCCGACTTCGAATCAAGAACACAGAACTTCAAGAATAACGGTTATGCGTAAAATTTTCACGTTACAGGGAGAGTGGCAATTTAATTTCGGCGGCAACAATAGACGTTACTTAGGTCCTCAAATAAAATGCCCAATATTTTTTCAGATCAACAAATCTGAATTTTTTCGACAGATTTTCCTAGAAGCCCTCAATATCAAATTTCACGGAAATCCGTCCAGTTGGAGCCGCGATGATACATGCGGACATGAAGAAGGTAATGGTGCTTTTCGCGACTATGCGAAAGCGCCTATGAATTAGAGCAATTATTGAGGTTATGTTTCATAATGCAGCTGTCGAAAGGAGTGTGTACCACCAAGTACTCGGGCTTCCGCCGCGGTTTAAATGAGATCTTCGCTCTTCTAGATGTTACGCAGCGTGGATTGATGGTTACCGACGTTTCAGGACAAACAATCGGTCCCATCTTCAAGGGTCAAAGCAACCAAGCAGTTCTTGTGCTGTTTGAACCCGAAGATGGAAAAATGTCCATAAACGTCGGTAAGTAACTGCCAATCCACGCTCCTTAACATCCCAGAAAAGTGAAGGTCTCAAGTACTGACATATCTCTATTTAATGATACCGTATCAAGTGTGGTTTCACAATGCAGAATAAAGGCAAACTGAAGATACTAGTACTCTGTACTTACACAATCATGCTAGGAATGATGGTTTGAAGATTGCCAGTGTTTAAACCTCACCTCAAGATTGAGGCAGGCAGTTAGCACCATATTGGTCTCCTGGTAACCGTCGAACAGGAGACACGATGGACCCCAGTGCCGGTCTGCACAAACTGACAAAGACACAAGCCTTTCCACCCAGCAGGAATCACACCCTGAGCACAATCACATACCCAACTTTGTTACACCAGCTCAAAAAGTACTAAATGTTAGAATGTCAGTAAATGAGTGGTATCTGAAAGCAATCTGGACTATTCTAAGGTACCCTCCATGGGCCTCCTGAAAGGTCTGAGGAAAACTGCAACAAAATGCTCGGTTATGTTAGTCAGTCAGCAGACTTGGATATGAATCCAAAGTTCCCCGACACAAAGAAGCATTAAAATGTCGTAACTTTAGGATGTAGCCCATTGTAATCTGCATGACACGTCACCTCATACAGAAACATGTGTGGGTGCTGACAAGAAGAGTGTACCAGTTGGGCAGTAATACCACTGTTGTACCTGCAAGGTTATCACTGTAGCAACCCTAGAATGGCACTCCATCCACACTGGGCCTGGTTACAAACACAACAGCTATTAATAAGTTGTGAAAACGTTAGCCCTAACCTAGAAAGGGTAAATGAAAGTACTGTCATGTCAGTGAAAAACCAAAACCAAAACCAATCTACCATTTGCTACAATATACAATATACTGTACTCCAGTCATGAGTAGAAGCCATTCCCCAAAAACTGCTTGTAAGAGGAAAACTCATAAAACAAACATTAATTTCCCATTACTTACTTCAATATAAACCAACAGACACAAAACAACTCTATTAGATTTACAATAATATTATAATACTATTGTAAATACAATTGTGTGCATCTGTTGATTTAAATTATAGTAACTGCATTGTAATGACCGAAATGGAAAAAGTGGAATTTTATTTGGTTTCATAGGTCAAAAAGTTTTCCCCAAACAAAGTTCATACTAATACAACAGACAAGAGGACCAATGCACAAGTGTTATTTAAAGGCAATGTCCATTGTTATGATCATATATAACTGGTGACAGACAAATGGGTAATGGGAACTGGTGGAATGATACTGACAAGGGGCAATCAGAGTAAAAGGTAAAGCAGTCCCTCTGCAGGCCTGGACAGGCCCTGAGGGTTCCAGGAGGTTGAGGCACATGAAGGTGGTAAGGCTGTCAGCCCTACACACCAGCCTCCTTTACCCCCCAGGAAATATTCCTGGTACTCATTTCTGTCAGAGGCTGAGTCAACCCCGCAGCAATAGTGACACCAACGGGAATCGAAACCACGACCTTCTGGCTTGTAGTGCAGTGCCTCAACCAACTGCACCACCCTGTGCCCCAGCAATAAAAGTAATTGGACAAAAACATGTACCAGCATCACTCTGTCCACCACAAATCCTACAAAGACTAACCTGGGATTGAACACAAACCCTCCACCATGAGACTTACATGGGAGAAATTCAACACTCAGAATCAATGACACTGAACCTCAAATTCAAAAACAATAAATGAAGGTTTCACTATATTACCCAAGTGTAAAGGTCTACTCCATCACAACACCATATCAAACACCATGCAAAATGTAAGCAGTATATCTTACAAGATCAATACTCCAGTATTATAAACTGTTTTGTTTTTGTATATTGAGCAATTGAAGAGAAAAATTATATTAAATGTGAAATTCATGTAAAGCAAAATTATACTGAACCTACAAAAACTACAGTTACATTTGTGTGATGGGGGCAGATCTCCCATAACAAATACCATCAAAATGTAGTCAGTACTTCTGCAGACCAAACACAAACACACACAGCACACCCAATACACACTCATTTTACCCACCCTGTGCAATGACTGCATAAAAATGTCTTATATATTTCCTCTTCACTTCATCACATTCAGGTAGTATTTTATCCTCAGTTCTACTGTTTTCTATTCTTAGATATGTGAAGCATGATGTAACTAACAAAACTGGCATTAATATGCAAGTTACACCTTTATTCAATACAAATTCAAGAACTGTGGACTATAATAATGAAATGCAATACAATGATTCAACAGAAGACCCAAACCAAACTAACAACATTTGGTAGTAAAAAATAAATATTAAATCAGACTTAAGCAACATAATGCACCAAATGAACTCAAGAACATGATCTGTTACGTGAAACAAGAAGGGACAAAGCTCCCGTACATGTCAAGCCATTGACATACATCGCCCAAGAAATTCACTAACCAGAGAAACAGTCAGTGCCAGTCTACGAGATCGTTGTGCTGGTAAGTATTATGTTACATTAGATTTTGCATACAATTCTTATCCCACCAGCCAGTACACATCTAATAGCACAGATTGTAATCAGTTTAGTCTTGCATACAAATACATTCTGAAGTAAAACAACAAACAGAATTTAAGGAACTTAAAATTAGCAGTGACATGTAACATTAAAGCAAAGATAAGACAATTCTGGTATTAAGTCAACGTTCCAGCTATCCTATACTCAGTCCATTTTATTTTTTAAAAATAAGGCCTTTGTCTTCAAAATGATGTAGAATATGTTGTTCCCATTATAAAGTTATTTGCATACATTTCTGTTACATGAATTCATTACTATTACTACACCAAGCAATCCACCGACCGTGTGAGGATTCTCAGAACCTACTGTATTATGGCTGCGGGAAAAAGAAAAAGGAAAGAAAAAATTCAACTCCTCAGCCTCAATACTAAAGACAACAAACGAAAGGTACCAAAACTCATAAATTTTGAAGGTCAATCAACTTATCTTTGTGCTTGTTAAGGACTTTAAAAATCAGTTTAAATTTGCACATATGCGTGTTTGATACATCTTCAGTATTTTGCAGAACCTGTAATATTCCACATACAGTATGGTGTCTGAATGGAGAACCCAGCCCAGTCTGAAAGACATTTCTAACTCAGACTAGTTCAAAATCTTGGCAGTATTAACAACAATCACTGCTCCTCATCCCCCTGCTCAAGGAATATTAACAGTACCACACAGACACATATAAGCTGATGTCTGTGGAAAATGTGCTGCTGTAAACCAAAGCTTCTTACAACCCAATTCCTATTTACATGGTATACATTATTTCACTAACAATCACAGTGCTCTTCAACACCTTACACAGTATCTAACATGTAACATTAGTCATACACATTAAACATTTTTTTCTGACACTTCAATCAATTCAAACAACCCTAAGATTTTACTGAAAGCTACAGTCTACTAAAGGATAGAATTTAAAGGAATCTTATCAACTGATATGGCTATATGTATGTATATTCATATAACACAAAATCTCAACTTAGCTTGACAACTATGATAGTAATTTTGGTTGCACAGTTGACAAGCATCTGAGTCTTCACCCCTCCCCATATAAAAAGAATTTAAAACTCTCGATACAAGTTGATGTATGCCTTTAGACTTGGAGGGAGCGGCAAAGCCTGAATTTTGCTTCTCATGTACCTTGTATAGGATTCGGTTTCGATGACAGGTGTATCGTGGACCTCCATATTATTACTGGTAGCGTTGTCCTGAGGAATCTCTTCTTCAGATTTGTCATCACTTTCCTCATCAGCTGCAAATGCAAGTCTTTTCCAGATCACTGCCTGTCTGGCCATATTTCTGGCTCTGGTCCGGCGGTCAGCGAATGGCTTCCGAACCGGGTCAGCTGAGGAGAGAGGAAACTCGTCAACCTGAGATGTATTCTCACCATCAATTTGTGACCTATGACTCCTTTTCCCTGCAGTGGGAAGTGGGTCCGAGAAGTCTGAATCAGAATCCACTTCCATAAATGTTCCTCCATCTTCATCTCGATCTGAGTCAGAACTCAAACCTTTCCCATTTTCAATTTCGTCACCAATGCCGCTATCAAATTTCTCTCGTTTTGGGATTTTCTTCCTTTGCTCTGCTATGGCTGTACTGCTGACAGATGCTTCTTCCTGTCGCATCTCAGCAGAAGCCGGTTCAACTTCCCTAGATTCAGCAGTGCCACTTGACAATTCCTGACCACGAGCTGCCTCCACAGTAGCTTCCATCCCTTCACCCTCCCTCTGTTGAGCATCACCACTGTTGCCATTACCTTGCTGCTCATGATGTTGCTGCACCCTGACTGAGCGTCTATGACCAGCCAAGCTCCGCGCCAGTTCAATAACTGCAGTGATATGGCCAGCATGTGGGCGCTGTACATCATAGATGACGCTAGCTCTCCCGAGATCCCGGTCTCCTTCTTCCTCATCTGTAGCTCCTGTACCAAAATCATCATTATCTGACTCTTCAAAAATAGGAATAACCAATCGACGTGAAGATCTCTTCTTAACGCTCTTCTTCTTTGGATGTTTTCGTCGCTTGGTTTTAAGTTCAGGATGTTCCACCTCCACATTATGACGTAATATAGTGCGAATTGATGATCTACAGGCATCCTGTAGTGACAGTGGTTCACTTTCAGCTGCAAAACAACCATGTAACAGATTACCTACACTAAAAATTAAATTATGTATGGATTATAAAACATGTTAAATAAGCAAAGTTCTCTAGCCTGTAACTTGTGTTAATCTAGTGTACATAAGTTGAAATATATCAAATACAACACGCTGTATGATACCAAACTATACCTTGCTGAGAAAGAAACCAAGGCATGAGGTACTTACGCAATTTTATCTGATCTTTCACGTCTGTTTTTTCAGGTAACAGCAAAGTGGCAAAGGAAACAGGCAATACAGACTTTACATCCCAAGTGGTTTCTGAAGTTCGAACAATCTGCAGTAGTTGATCATTCAGTGGCATAACAAGGACACCTCCTACCTGTATCAAAGGAAATTTTAATGTGAAAAAGACATCTTCATGCTAAAAATCAAATATGAGGGTTGCAACCCCACGCTAGAATATACACATACAGTGTCAAAATCAATTAGCATGACAGGGTCGATACAAAATAATGGTCACTTGTCGTCTCAGAATGTTATATTTATCTACAGTATACTAAATGGTTCAGCAAACACTGTAAATCCAGTCTCCTGAACAAAATACTGTGTTTCTCTTGACACTAACTGTCTTAATAACAAGTGTACATAGAAGTAAGGATGTCCCAGCACCTGCCATGGAAGCATACAGAGGAAGCAGAAGTACAGTTCCAGTCATTGTCAAGCTCAGCACTGGATGAAGCCTGGCGTCTGCACTCCACACCCTGGCTGCTTTACCCCTGGGTAAAAAGCCCACACTACCTGCTAAACAGAAGCCTGGGTAGGCCTCAGAATTGGTCCAAACATTTTTTAAGAGAAAAATGTCTTGCCCTTGCCAGAAATTCCCCTAAACAAGTTTTATTTATTTGTCTTTTTTTTTACAGTTTCACCATGCATCTTGATACTATCAAGTTTTTATTTTTATCCAACGGATGCACAATTACATATTCCAAGAAGAATGTTAAAATTTACATTAAAATTAACATTAAAAGCGCTCCTACATGTTTCGGTTTAAAACAACATCATCAGGGAGCGTGGCATTCGTGCTTCGCTAAAGTTACAATCATTAACATAGTTGAAATACGTCGTTAAAAAACAGTTTGGCAATGTGGCTGCATATTTTATATCCAGTCTGTAATGGAGAAACTTATGTCAGGATCCTGACATAAGTTTTTCCATTACAGACAGGACATCAAATATGCAGCCACATTGCCAAACTGTTTTTTAACGACGTATTTCAATTGACTATGTTAATGATTGTAACTTTAGCGAAGCACGAATGTCACGCTGCCTGATGATGTTGTTTTAAACCGAAACATGTAGGAGCACTTTTAATGTTAATTTTAATGTAAATTTTAACATTCTTCTTGGAATATTTAATTGTGCATCTCTTGTATAAAAATAAAAACTCCCTAGACCAGTGTTTACTGAAATCTTTTGCTCATGAACCCCTTCTGGTTTTGAAAAATAATGAAGGATCCTCACATCCTTGCTCACATAATAGTGACAGGATGACAGGTATTGAGAGTTACAAGTTTATATCTCAAAACTGATTTTAGATAGATATTAATACATACCAGTAGCATATGTAACAATGCATTACATGATTTTAGCTTAATTAAAATGTGTGTCACTCACTGCATAGGCACAGAAAGTTTCTTAATTACATGGCCTAATGGCCATATGAAATAAATATATCATCAATCAAATAATTTCCTCAACTATACTTAACAAAATATTATTCCTTTACTTTAAAATATAGGTAACAAAGTAGCCATTACAGAAATGTATCTGCACATCCCCTGGCAACTGGTCGCAGACCCCTTGGGATCCGCGGAGGGCACTTTGGGAACCGCTGCTAAAGACCATTCATTCTGTAGTCTAGTCACCACACTGAGCACAATATCGTGCCTCCAGGTTCATAACAAGTTGAGTTCAAGAAAGCTAAGACACAGAATTAAGGATGATCAAAGCAGGCTACATGAAAAGTTTAGTTACAACTTGTCACTGACAACTGTGTCAATTCTTACTGTCGGCCTCATAAGACTGATGGAACGCGTCTGTCAATTACAAGCAATATATGTTCTCACATTCATGGGTGGTGATGGTGATGATGATTATAAATTAAGACCTCAGGTCAATGTAGACTCCAAACCATTGTGGGAAACATATTCACAAAATGTTAAGTTTGTCACAGGTGAGGAATCAAAGACAAAGATAGAGAACATATGGTACAAAAAGCTGACTTTTAATTAAAACACTTCCGTCGCAAGAGGCCAGTCACCTCTCCTAAGGCCACTAGGCTCAGTGTGGTCAGATACAGAACTACTTTTCACTGAATTATTTTGGCAAAATTCCAGGCACAACAAACGCAGGATATCATCCAAGACTACATTCAGTTAAAAAGGAAATTAGATTCCATTTAGTCTTCATGAAAATAGGATGCCTGATTTCCTTCTGTAAACCAAAATTTAAAAATACAATTACATTTAAGACTTTAAAGGAGAAGTTAAAATCCTAACAAAATCTACAGAGCACCTGAGAAGGTAACAGTAGTTCTGCAACTCAGATAATATGCTGCCTTTTATGGAACCCAAAGGCTGAGGATTCAAGTCTTCTGTGATGTGAGGCAGCACTTTTAGGTGAGCAGTTACCGACATTTCAACGGCATTACAGTCCTTCAAAACCTTGGCAACTCCTAACCCAAAGACAGTGTCACATGCTAGCAGAGTCAAATCTTCAGCAGAACTGGTGTGAGAACTTCAAACCTTGCACAGTACTGACAACACTGTCATCTCACAACTGTTCTGGGCTAAAATTTTTCACCACGTGTTAAACCAGATATGGCACTTAATGTTCCATGCACAAAACACGGAAAAGATACCTATCTTCTGGCTCATCTGTGCACGTGTCAATTACAGCCCTCTGTGCCAAGGAACAGAAGGGTGAATGAGCCCCAGAACCAGTCTGGGCAAGGCAGTGTGGAAAAAAATTCCTCCTCCCACTGGGATTTGAACCCCAGTCACCCCACACATTGCAACTTTACTAAGAGATAAATAAATTAAATGATATGATCCAAATTATGAAAATTCTTGTCACAACATTACTAGACATCTATAAAAAAATGAAAAATGTACTTGATGAAAAGTGATTGCTGGTGACTGGAGGACACAGTAAAAAATGTATTACAAAATTAAGGCCAATTACACTTATTAAGCTTCACCTTTATGAGATTCTTCATGTAATTCTCATGATTTTCTGGACATGCGGCACCACAGTACACCCTATCGTACTGACGCACATCACTGTTCAAGCACAAGCAATTTCCTACAAAAAAAAAGTCAGATGAAAATTCTGACTACAAGTTAGCAATAAATAACTGTATTAACTGTCAGAATGTCTTAATTCTGAAAGCTGTGCCAATTTATCATTACCATACCTTTAACAAACTTTGGTTCACAGAATTCATATTCATCCAGTGCTGGAGATATCTTCCTAAATTCATCTAGTTTTTTATTAGCATAATTTACAACATCTTCATGAATTTCAATACCATGATTAGTACCATACGGACCTGAAAGAAGATGCATACAAAACAAATATTTTTCTGAATGCAGTTCGGAAGTTAAATTGCATAACAGTAAACATACAAATCAAGAAATCAAATGAAATATCAGTGTACTCAGTTTACTTCACAAACTAAATGCACAGTAATAATTACGTACAAATATTACAGGTGTATCTCCGACAATTTTCAGTCCAAGGGTACCATCTTCAGGGAGAACAAAATGCTCATTTTTGTAAACCAGTTGCCAATGGAAAGCTGTTATTTACGAGGGATCTTCAAAAAGTTTCTGCACTTATTTTTTTTAAACTCTATTTATTAAGAACTTCAAAAGCAAATTACGTCACTTTTCTATATAGTCACCCTGCT
>JGI20166J26741_11726473_pt1 | contig 10671 bp, 5 predicted proteins | sample TergutCu122P5_FD_26741 | JGI IMG/M metagenome (IMG submission 26741) | reverse complement strand
ACGCTCGCGGCGTCGGGGGTGTAGCCGTTGAGCGCCGGGCTGGTGAGCGCCGGGTATCCGGTGGCTGTGGTCGAGTATGTGATCTCACCGGTGGCGTGGTCGGTAGTCACGGTCCAGTCGATGGTTTGGTCGACACTGGGCGGAGTCATGGATCCGGCGCCGGTGTATACGATGTGACGGTTCGAGGTGATCGTCGTGCTGCCGATGTCATGCGACAGGTGGACCGTGATGACCTGGTCCACGGCGTCGTCGAAATCGTACGTCGTCACATTGCTCAAAGACACGAACAGGTAGCCGGCCGGGATACCCGACCGGGCCATCGCCTCCGTGAAGCCGACCGCCGTGCCGGAGGGTCCGGTCAGGCGTGCGACGAAACCGATGCGAGGCACGACCGGGGCTTGGCTCAGGCCGTCGTCGACGAACACCACGTTGGTCGTCTGGATGCTGGGAACGTACGTGACGGCGGTGGCGGCGGTGGCTGAGATAGTACGAGCGGTCGCGCCGCCTGCCATGGCACTCGCCTGCGCGACATTCCGGATCGTAACGGCGGCGATGTCGGCGGACGTCACCACATACGACGCGGTGCAAGTCGCCGATTCGCCCGAATTGAGACTGGTCTTGTCACAGGTGGTCGTAAGTGGCCCCGTACCGGAGAAGCCGGGCTTGGAACTGTCGGTGTAGGCACCGGTGTTGTCAAGTCTCAGGGCATCGAGCTTTGCCGGCCCGGGGTTGGTGACGGTGTAGGTATAGGTGACGGTCTTGCCCGGAGCGCTTACGGTGGCCGGACTGACCGTCGCCGTCAGGTCGAGCCTGGACGTGACCAGGGTGGCATCGGCGGGAGCCAGCAGGCCCGTCGTGGTGACATTGCGGGCCGGCACCGTGTAGGAACCCGGGGCGGGAGCCCTCACCGACACGGCGATGGTGCACTTCGTCTCGCCCCTGCCGAGGTTGCCCGACGCCGTGATGACACCACCCGAGAGGTTGACAACCGGGGAGGTGCAGGTGCCGGGTGCGGTGCCGGTCGCCTCGAGGCCGGACGGCAGGTTGGTCGTGAAGGACCAGCCCGGCTTGGCCAACAAGTCATCGGTGTTGGTGATTGTGAAGACAAGTGTTGTGGATGCGGCGACCGGGATCACCGGATCGGCGAAGTCCATGTCGAGTTGCGGGGTCACGTCCACGACCTGGGGCAGATCGAAGGCGAGGTCGTTGCCGGTACCAGCCGTGACGGTGTTCTCCAGCTTGAAGCCCAGCTGTGCCGCGGTCGGCATCAACATGGCATCGGACCGCAACGCCGACACCCAGACTGCGCTGCCACCGGTCGTACTTGTCCAGGGAGAGAACCCTGGAACGTTGTTGGACGAGGAACAGGGATTGATCCCGGAGCCCAGCACGGTGGGGGTGCCATTGACCAGCAGCGAGAACCGCATCGCGGGGTTGTTGCCTGCCGCGCAGTTCTGGGCGGCGAAGTAGCCCGAAACGGCGTAGAAGTGGCCCGCGGCCGCGGTGGCGCTACCGGACGAGAGCAGCAGCAGCGTCTGGCCGGCAGCTTGTTGCGCGGCGGGTGAGTTGGTGTACTCGCTCAGAATGTTGTTCCGGGCGGCATCGGCCGGCGACATCCCTTGGGCCAGGCCCAGAGCGAGGGCCATCTGTTGGATGTTCGCCCAGGCACCATTGCGCGGGCAGGACGAATCGGACGGCATGGGAGCGGTCGAGTTGGCTATCCAACCGTTGCAGGCAACCCCTGCCGCCGTCCATGCCGGGTCGGCGGTGTAAGTCGAGTTGCCGGACGCTGCTCCGCCGGTGTAGCTCAGGATGCTGACCGGAGCGGTCGCGTTGCTGAAGTCTTCCTTCAGCAGTACGATCCCGGGCTGGGGCACTCCCGGAGTGCCGGGGGCCGCCGTGACCGGAGTGGCACCGCCGACTGTAACGAACGCGGTGGTCACGCACAGCACGACGCCTCCCGCCACGGTCGCGAACCGGTGTGATGGGCGTGATGCGCCACCCGTGCCGCGTGTTCCATGTGCGTCGCGTGAATCGGTCACGCCGATGCGGTGTGCTGAATTCCCCCCGAAGATCATCGTCATTCTCCCTGTGGCGATCAGCAGAACGGTGCCGTGCTGCCGAGACATGGTGACCGGTCCTCTCCCAAGGTCGGACCGTCCGTCAAGGCTATCACATGCGCCCGCTGGCGCAGGAAGGATGGGTGATCCACGTCGCGGCCGCCGCCAAGGACGACGTAGCTTCGGACTGAAGTGCGTTAGACTACCCGAAGTGAGCAGCTTCGACCCGAAGGCGGTGTTGGCCGAACAGGCGCGACGTGGCGTGCCCGCCGGCGTCGTTGTGGCCATCGTCTTGTCGTCGATCTGTTTGGCTCTCTTCCTCCTGCTCTTCCTGGCGGCCGGCCGCGGTTTCTTCGTCTTCGCGGTGCCCCTGTCGTTCGTCACGCTGGTGCCCATGATGGCCGGAGTGATGGCGCTCGACAGGCTGGAGCCCGAGCCCCGTTATCTGCTCGCCGCGGTGTTGCTCTGGGGCGCAGGTTCATCGGTGGTCCTCAGCCTCATCTTCGAGGCGCTCGGCGCCATCACCCTCTATGCCACAGGCAACTCGACCGACACTGCGGTCGCCGTGGGTGTGGCGCCCGTCGTGGAGGAGACGATGAAGGCGCTGGCGCTGTTCGGTATCTTTTGGTGGCGGCGCGGTCAGATCAACGGCATAACCGACGGGGTGGTGTACGCCGCGACCACCGCCCTCGGGTTCGCCGCCGCCGAGAACATCGAGTACTACATTGCGGCCGCCCTGACCGGCGGATCGGCCTCGATGGGGCATCTCTTCCTGCTTCGCGGGGTCATGACGCCCTTCTGCCACCCGGTCTTCACTTCGATGACGGGCCTGGCCATCGGCTTGGCGGTGCGCCGGAAGGGCGCGGCCCGTGCTCTACTGCCAGTCGGCGGTCTGGTTCTGGCGATCGGGCTGCATGCGACTTGGAACGCGCTCGCTTCGCTGGGCGTGCCCGGGATGGGCGCAGGCATGGTCATCATGCTCGGCGCACTGGCCGGCATCCTGACTGCCGTCCACGCCGACTGGAAGAGGACCGTGTCGCGGATCGAGGCCTGCATGACAGCGTACCTACCGACCGGACTGATCACCCGAGACGACATCTGGATGCTGTCGACGATGGCCAGGCGGAAACACGCCCGCCAGTGGGCCCGCGCCACCCACGGCAAGGTCGGCCTGGCAGCGATGAGCGACTACCAGCAGGCCTGCACGAAGTTGACGATGCTGAACGACCGGGCGTCGTTCCAGGCAGTCACGCCGGCCCTGTTCGAGTACCAGCGCTGGGCGCTGCTGACGCTCATGCGATTCGCCCGTGAGGCTTTCCTGGCCCCCACCGCGGCCCCGATCATGCCGGCCGCCGCGATGCCGCCGGTCTTCGCCCCACCGACATTCGCTCCGCCGGTCTACGCCCAACGACCCGGCACCCCGCTGTATCCGGCCCAACCGTACGCCGGGTACCCGCCACCCCCGCCCAACCGATAGGAGAACCCGTGCTCGACCAGTCCATATTCGACCAGTTTCGCCTGACGTGCAGCGAGCGGCACCTCGGCGTCTACGGTGTCCACCTCTATCAGAGCGGGGCTGGCGCGATCGAGCACCGCTTTCGCAGCGACGACGCGGTGCAGATCTGGTCGGCGTCCAAGACATTCACGTCACTGGCGATCGGCATGTGCGTCGACGAGGGACGCCTGGCGCTGACAGACCGGCTGATCGATTTCTTCCCGGAGTGGGCGACGACGGCCGCGCCCGGCAGCGAGGACATCTCGCTCACGGACCTGCTGCACATGTGCTGTGGCAAGGACTACGAGTTGTTCCAGGAGACCGACGAGCACATGCTCTACACCACGGACTGGGCGGAATTGTTCTTCGCCGGCCGCATGGTGACAACGCCTGGCACGCACTTCTTCTACGCCAACGCGGCCACCTACATGCTCAGCCGCACCGTCGAGAAGGTGTCCGGACAGGTGCTGCGCGACTACCTGAAAGGCCGGTTGTTCGAGCCCCTCGGCATTCTCAATCCCGCATGGAACACGTGCCCGGCCGGTCACACGATCGGCGCCTGGGGTCTACAACTGCGCACCGAAGAACTGGCCAGACTCGGCCGGCTGCTGCTGCAATCGGGGCAGTGGGACAGTCGCCAACTGGTCTCACCCGAATACGTGCGCGCGATGCACACGGACGTCGTCGACCCCGCCGGCCACTTCCAGGACGAGGAATCGAACGCCGGCTACGGCTACCAGGTGTGGCTCAACACGACTCCAGGCACGTGGCGCGCCGATGGCATGTACGGCCAGTTCTCGATCATCCTGCCCGACCAGCAGGCGGTGGTGACGACCACCTCGCACAACGAGTGCACCGCAAACGACATCATCCGGGCGGTGTTTTCCGACATCGTACCCAGATTGTGAGCCTGCACGGCCGGGCCCGCGCCTACCAGTCGACCGGGTTGGGGTCGACCCGCCGCGACTGCACGTAGATACCCAGGCGCTCGGCCACCCGGAACGCCAACTCCAGCGCCTGGTTACGGTTCAGCCTGGGGTCGCACAGCGTCTCGTAGTGCGAGCCCAGGTCGGCCTCGCCGACATCGAATGCGCCGCCGACGCATTCCGTGACGTTCTCCCCCGTCAGCTCGACGTGTATCCCGCCGGGCCATGTGCCCAGCGTCTCGTGGACGTCGAAGAAGCCGTCCAATTCGTCGACGATGTCGACGTAGCGCCTGGTCTTCTGTCCCCCGGCCGTCGTCACCGTGTTTCCGTGCATCGGGTCACACACCCAGACCACCTCGTGACCGGCTGCAGCCACCGCCTCAACCAGCCCTGGCAGCACGCGACGAACGTTCCCCGCCCCCAACCGCGTGATGAACGTGCACCGACCGGGTTCGTTGGCGGGATCGAGGCGTTCAACCAGGTCCACCGCCTCGGCGGGCGTCGTCGACGGCCCCAGCTTGACGCCCAGCGGGTTGCGCACGTGGCGCAGCAACTCCACGTGGGCACCGTCCAACTGGCGGGTGCGCTCGCCGATCCACACCAGGTGGCCCGACGTGTCGTACGGCTCGCCGGTGCGGAAATCGATGCGGGTCAGCGCGTGCTCGTAGTCCAGCAGCAGCGCCTCGTGGCTGGCGAAAAACTGCCCCGCGCGCATGTTGTGATCGTCGATGCCGCAGGCCTCCATGAAACCGATCGCCCGCTCGATCTCGCCGGCCACCTGCTCGTAGCGTTGCTCGACGTGCGAGTCGCGGACGAACTGGGCGTTCCACGTGTGGGCCTCGCGCACATCGCCGAAGCCGCCGGCCATGAACGCGCGCACCAGGTTCAGCGTCGACGAGGCCGCGTTATAGGCGCGAAGCAGGCGCTCCGGGTCGTGGCGGCGCGACTCGGGCGTGAAATCAAAACCGTTGACCGCGTCCCCCCGGTAGGCGGGCAGCGTCACGCCGTCGCGAGTTTCGGTGTCGCTGCTGCGCGGCTTGGCGTACTGGCCGGCCAGGCGTCCCAGTGTCACCACCGGAATCTGCCCCGAATAGGCGAGCACGAGCGACATCGACAACAACACCCGAAGCCGGGCCTTGATCGCGTTGGCGGTCAGCCCGTCGAACGTCTCGGCACAGTCACCACCCTGCAGCACGAACGCCCGCCCGGCCGCCGCCAGCGCCAGCTCCGCCTTCAGGTCGTCGCACTCCCCCGCGAACACGAGCGGTGGCAGCGACGCCAGACGCGCCACAACAGCCGTCTCGGCAGACGGATCATCGTAAGTGGGCTGCTGCGCCGCCGACATCGACCTCAACTGGTGGAGGGAGGGAATCACAGGCCAGAGTCTACCGGTCGACAAGCCGTTGGCTGACCACCTTGGACACCCCGTCCTCGCGCATGGTGATGCCATACAGGACGTCGGCCACCTCCATGGTCCGCTTCTGGTGCGTGATGATGAGAAGCTGCGACGTCCGACGCAGTTCGTCATAGATGTCCAGGAGCCGTGACAGGTTCGTGTCGTCCAGCGCCGCCTCGACCTCGTCAAGGATGTAGAAGGGGCTGGGCCGGGCGATGAACAGGCTCAGCAGGAAGGCGACAGCGACCAGCGAACGCTCGCCACCGGACAGCAGCGAAAGACGCTTGATCTTCTTGCCGGCCGGACGGGCCTCGACATCAACGCCCGTCAGCAGCGGGTCGCCCGGGTCGGTGAGTACCAGACGCCCCTCACCGCCGGGGAACAACCGGGCGAAGACCTGCGCAAACGTTGCCGACACGTCGTCGTACGCTTGGCCGAACACCTGCTGCACCTGGGTGTCGACCTCGTCTATGATGCCCAGCAGATCGGCACGCGTGCGCTTGATGTCGTCGAGTTGCTCGGCTAGGAAGGCGTGCCGCTCGCTCAGGGCGTCGAACTCCTCCAGCGCCAGCGGGTTCACCTTGCCGAGCACCGCCAGATCCTGCTCGGCGCGGCGCAACCGGGTCATCTGCTCGGCGCGGTCGTACGGTTTCGTGACGGGTGCCCCGTCGGCATCCTCGGGGTTGGCGACGGGCACGGGGGTCTGCGGCCCGTACTCGGCGATCAGGGTGTCGGAGTCGAGACCCAACTCACCGAGCGCCTTCTCGGCCAGCGATTCGACGCGCAGCTTCTGTTCGATGCGGGCCATCTCGTCACGATGCGAACCCTCGACCAGCCGGTCGAAGGCGGCCGATTGCTGGCGCGTCTCGGCCCGGGCGGCGGTCAGGGCAGCCTGCGCCGACTGGCGTGCCGCCTCGGCCTCGCTGCGTAGCTCGCCGGCCCGCGCCACGACCTCGTCGATCACTCCGGCCAGCCACCGCGCCCCGGTCAGCACGGCTTGGGCGGCGTTCGCCTCCCGGCGCAGGCGCTGCGCCCGCTCGACCGCCGCGATCTGCTTGGCGCGCTCCTGCTCGGCCGCCGCGATCAGCGCCTCGGCCCGCCCGGCCAGGGCCGAGGCCCGTTCCTCCAGAGTGCGCAGCCTGAGCCGGGCCTCCATCTCGTGTTCGCGGCCATGGCGCGCCGCCTCCGCCGTGGCGTCCTTGGCGCCGGGATCCGGCTCCTGGCTTCCAGACCGGTCCGTGGCCGCGTCAAGTCTGGCCTGCAGAGCCACCAGCGATGCCTCGTCCTTGGCCCGCTCCCTGGCTGCCTCCTCCAGCGCGGCCTGCAGCCGGCCGGCTTCGGCCTGCGACGAGACCGCCTTCTGCTTGGCGGCACTCACCTGCCCGGCCAGCGCCCCCATGGCCGCGTCGGCCTCGTTCAATTTGGCCAGCACAGCTTCGCGGCGGCCGCGGGCCTCGTCCTCGGCAGCGGTGGCCGCCGCCAGGGTCAGCCTCTTCTCCTCGGCGTCGTGGCGAGCGGCATCCAGATCGTCTTGCGTCTGCCGCAGCGCCGCCGCCGCCTGCAGGTGGCTGTCCATGCCTTCGGCGCCGCCCCGCGCCTGCCAGGAACCGATGATGTCACCGCTGCGTGTCACTGCCGTCAGGTCGGGGTGGTCACCCACCAACGCCATTGCGGCGTCCATGTTCTCGACGACCACGACGCCGGCCAGGGCGTGGTGCAGCGCCCCCGACAGGTCGTCGGCCCGCACCAGGTCGTGCGCCCAGCGAGCCCCCGCCGGCGCCGGCTTCTCGCGCGGCGCGGTCACGTCGCGCACGATCAACGCGGCCCGCCCGAGGTTCGACGCCTTCAGCCAGGCGACCGCGGCGCGGGCGGTCTTGAGATCGTGGGCCACGATCGCATCTCCCAGCGGCCCGAGGGCCGCGGCGATGGCCGCTTCCCAGCCGGGCTCGACACGCAGGATGGACGAGACGCGGCCCGCCACGCCGGCCACGGCAGCGTCCAGCTCGGACGACACATCTGCACCCAGGCTGAGTTGCAGGGCCTCGACCCGGGCCTCCAGTGCCGCCACCGTCTTGGCGGCGACGGCCTCTTCGTTGCGCCTGGCCACAAGCGCCTCGCCCGCCTCGCGCCAGGCCCGTTCGGCCTCGTCAAGGGCCGAATCGAGCCCCGAACGCCCCTCATCAAGCGACGAGACGCGCGTCTCCATGGCGCGGTGGTCGGCCGTGGCCTGATCGGTCCGGATCCGAGCCTCGGCCAGCGAGACACGCAGCCGCTCGTCCGTCGCCAGTCCGGCCTCCAGCCGGGAGCGCAGCGCCCCCACCTGGCCCGTCAAGCGCGCCAAGCCCTCGCGACGGTCGGCTGCCGCCCGCAGCGCCGCCGCGTAGGCGCCCTCCGCCTCACCCGCTGCCTGCTCGGCTGCCGCCCGGTTGGCACTGGCCTGCTGCAGGGCTGCTTCGGCGACCGTGATATCGGCCTGCATCGCGGCCTGGTCCGCCCGCATCTGGGCGGCCTCCGCCTCCCAGGCGGCCGGGTCGCGCACGCTCAACGGCTGGTTGTCGACGTCGTTCGCGTGCGTCACCCGCTCGGTTGCGATCGACATCGTCGACGCGACCCGCTCGCGCAGCCCGGTCAGCTGATACCACACCTCCTGGGCGGCGCTGAGACGCGGCAGAGCGTCGGCGACCGCCACCTCGGCCAGCGCCTCCGCCTCCCGCGCCTGGCTGAGAGCCGCCTCGGCGGCCGCCGCCAAGCGATCATGCTCGGCCTCGGCCAGCTGGTCGGCCTCGAGAGTCGCCAGGGCCTGTGCCAGGTCGTCTGCCAGCAGTCGCGCCCTGGCGTCACGCAGTTCGGACTGGACCAGCGCCGCGCGGCGGGCGACTTCGGCCTGCCGGCCGAGCGGCTTGAGCTGTCGGCGGATCTCGGCGATCAGATCCGTCAGGCGCGCCAGGTTGGCCGTCGTGGCCTCGAGCTTGCGCTCGGCCTTCTCCTTGCGGCGTCGGTGCTTCAGCACCCCGGCCGCCTCCTCGATGAAGCCTCGTCGCTGCTCGGGTGTGGCCCCCAGTATTGTGTCGAGTTGCCCCTGCCCGACGATGACATGCATCTCTCGGCCCATGCCGGTGTCGCTCAGCAGTTCCTGCACGTCGAGCAACCGGCAGACGTCGCCGTTGATCGCATACTCAGAACCACCGTTGCGGAACATCGTGCGCGAGATCGTCACTTCGGTGTAGTCGATGGGTAGCGCCTGGTCGGAGTTGTCTATTGTCAGCTGCACCTCGGCACGCCCGAGAGGTGCCCGGGCCGACGTGCCGGCGAAGATGATGTCCTCCATCTTGCCGCCGCGCAACGACTTGACGCCTTGCTCGCCCATCACCCAGCTCAAAGCGTCGACGACGTTCGACTTGCCTGAGCCGTTGGGGCCGACGATGGCGGTGATGCCCGGCTCGAAGCTCAGCGTCGTCGTCGATGCGAAAGACTTGAACCCCCGCAAGGTCAAAGCCTTCAGGTACACGACGCTTTCCTCTCGATCGACGCCATTCTACTGGGCGTCGTCGTCAACTCGATGATGTCTGAACGTGACAGCTTTATTGACCACGAAATTGACGGGCGTGCCGATCAGCACCCCCGCCAACTGGCCCCAATACTCCCTGGCGCGCCAGCTGGTGTCCGTGAACCAGCCCGGCGTGCCGGCCGGGGGCGGCCCGGGCAGATAGAGCGGGGAGCCGGGGTGCGTCAGCGCCACCTTGACGGCGAACCCGACCAGCGCCCCCAGGATGCCGGCGGCGAAAAACATGCCGAAACCCCGCCACCACGTGCGGCGCGTGCCTTTGAAGGTCCACCGCCGGTTCAGCTGGTAGTTGCTCAGGTTGGCGACGACGAACGCAACGACATAGACCAGGTAGCTGAAGCGCACGGCGAAGTCTGTGCCGGGCAACACCCACAACGGCATACGGGCGTTGGCCGCTCCGCCGTTCAGCTTGTTCATGACGAAGGCCACCAGCATGTTGACCGCTATGCCGGACAGGCCGACGATGCCGAACCGGACGAATTGCCCCATCCAAGGTGAAATCTCAGGCCGACGCATCTGGCACCAGCGATTCGTAGGCGAACCGGGCCGCCCACTGCTCGGCATGCTTCTTCGAGTGGCCCTCCCCGCGCGGATACTCGCGGCATTCGAGCCGCACCCAGGCGCAGAAATGCTTGTCGTGGTCCGGGCCAGACTCCTCAACCACGTACTCGGGCACGCCCAGCCCGAGAACGGCGGCCAGCTCTTGCAGTGACGTCTTCCAGTCGAGGCCGGCGCCCAGCGTCGCCGCATGATCGACTCGTGGCTCGAACAGGTGAGCCACCAGCGTGCGGGCCCCCGCCTCGCACGTGATCCACGCCGCGCCGATCAGCGCCTCCATCGTGTCGGCCAGGATGGACGTCTTGTCGCGGCCGTTCGTCGAGATCTCGCCCTTACCGAGCCGCAGCAGTTCGCCGATGCCGAGCTCGCGCGCCACATCCGCCAGTGACGCGGCCGAGACGGTGGCCGCCCGTAACTTGGCCAGCTGCCCCTCGGGCATCAACTGGAAACGGCGGTACAGGTAGTCGGTGACAACGACACCGAGCACGGCGTCTCCCAAGAATTCCAGGCGCTCATTCTGCATGCCCTGACCGTGTTCGTACGCGTAGCTGCGGTGCGTGAGGGCCAACACGCGCAGATCCGGGTCGATGCTGACGCCGATCTCGGCGAGCAAGTCATCGAGCGCGCTGCCCACGATCACACGTCTAGGACTTGCCGGACCTGACCCTTGG
>JGI20166J26741_11726362_pt1 | contig 10671 bp, 10 predicted proteins | sample TergutCu122P5_FD_26741 | JGI IMG/M metagenome (IMG submission 26741) | reverse complement strand
TAATTATGTTTCTTTTTGTTAGTTAAAGAGTTAATTATGTGCCAAGAGGTCTTTGATTTATTAGTGGAAGATAAAAGTAGTTTGTTATAGTACCTTTTTTTAGCAAGCTTAATAACGTCTGATAAAATCCTACAGTACTTTTTATAGCAAGTATTTAGTGTTGGGTCGTTGGTGTTTCTACAAAGCAAATAAAGGTCTCTTTTGTGTTGGCATGAAACAGTTATACCTAAAGTCAGCCATGGTTTAGTATAGTGATTATTATAATTTTTTGTAAGTGGAAAAGTATAATGAAATATTCTAAGATAAGTGTTGAGGAAGTTGTTAAATATAGTATCAACATCCTTGCTATTAAATACATTTTCCCACGACTCGTAACTCAAATTTAGTTTAAAATCTAACAAAGCAGAGTCATTTATGATTCTATGTATGATGTTACAGGCAGGGAATTTATGTGTTTTTATACCATTTAGTGTAAGAATTTGGGCATCGTGATCAGAAAGCCCATTGGAGCACGACCTAATAGAAAAACCTATGTTTAAATGTTTATTAATAAAAATGTTATCAATCGCGGTGCTTGAGCTGGAAGTAATTCTGGTTCGAAAGTCAACTGTGCTATGCAAGTTACAAGAAGCAAGAAGGGAATTTAATTTAAGTTTATTGGCACTCTCCCCTAGATAGTTTATGTTAAAGTCACCACAAATAATTATATTCAAAGAGTTGGTAAACAGTCTGTCAAGAATAGAGTCAAGTGTATGTAAAAAAAGTAAAAAATTTCCAGTTGGAGATCTGTAGACAGATAATATACAAACTGTGGCAAATGCAAGATGTAATTTTACTGCACAAATTTCAATATCCTGTTCATGACAACATTTACTAAGGTCAATAGGAGAATATGAAATGGTTTCATGAACAAATACACTAACACCACCGTAATTATGGTTGGTCGTACAGTACGAAGTTCCAAGATTGTAGGGGTTAATATAAAGAGAGTTAATTTCATCATTAGGGAGGTGGTGTTCAGTAAAATCAATGTATGGTGTCTGAAAATAATTGATTTACAAAGATAAATTCTGTTATGAAAACTCAACAAAGGCTTTGTTATCTGTTTCAGGCCCACGATGTTCCTTCTTATCAACACTGATTACCAAATGGTGATTAACTCGTTTTCTGCTAACATTCACTATCTTCCACTGTGGAATACAGCAGCTCCCAAAATACATTCAACAAATAAGATAAAAAATTCATAGTCCATACAGACCAGTCGCATGCCAAAGAAGCACGTCATATTTTAGACAGATAAGTAGTTTACACTCTATAAAGTCTGTACTGTACAACATTGACAGGAACTTGACTTTACCAGATGACTTGGGATAACATCCCAGAAGATCTCATTCTTCATGACAGTATTCATCACATAGCTGTGTACACTAGTTTTTGAATTACAAAACCAAAATCCAGAAATCAAAACAAATTAAATAAAGATCTAACAAAGATAACAGTTGTTGTTCTTCCTCGTCCTTCTCCCCCCACCCACCCAATTGAGCAGAATGAAAATACAGTTAGAGCAGAATGGTACCTCAGAATAGTTAGGAACTTTCTTACCCTAAAATACAATGCACGGGATTAGCAGGACAGAGCCCCATTCCATTCAGCTGGAACTCTTATAGCTGAATTGTGAACATGTTCTCCGGATGCATCATTTCCTTATTTTCAAGTATTTCAAGATCAGACAGAACTTCAGGAAAGACACCTGTTCCAAAATTCTTGCTGCACAGAGCAACATATGGCACCATTGCACGTGTGGAATGCCAAAAAAGATGGTCACCTTAAGAACAACGTTTTTTTTAAACAAATACTCATAAGTTTCCCGCAGACTGCCAAAAAATGTTCAGCTTTTGACTGTCTTATGAGATTAAAATTAAAATTCACTGTACAAAATGTGTCCATATCCTTTTCTGCACCCTGTATGTAATGCACAGAAAGGTTAAAACTTCACAATGAACTGTGCAACAGCCTGCATACCAAATGCAGTGTCACATAATCTGTTCTTTATACTTTATATTTCATAACACAAGTATGCCACAAGGACACATTCTGTACTAGAATAAGACAGTATTTATAAAAATTGGGTTACTACATTCAAGTATGCCTTTAAGCATTTTTGTCCAACATTTTACTGTTCGATAAATATCAAAGGTGGTCTTGACCCCACTGCAACCATTCCATCACCCTTGGACACAGGTATATTGTGAAACTAAAAAACGTCCAACAAGTTCATAGTGGATACGGAATCTGCTTTCAAGCAATAACTGAATCTTAAATGATATAATTATTCATTACAAATAAGCACAGTTTATAATAAAAATGAGTAAAATAGTTTTGTTTTGTGGAATCAATATTCTCCCACCAATTCAATTCCTAATAGACTGTGAATTACATTACACAACCAACAAATGGCCTTAAAGCAGTACAGACTCCACTGTTTCTGTACTCTAAAATTACAATTCATTACCCTTTTGGGTTACAGTTTACAAAAACCTTACATATGCCAACAAGAATATTTTACGCAGTCTTATGAGATCACCATGCTGCATTTGTGTACATGTACATGTGGCTCCCACCCTCCCCTTTGAACCAGCTACTTGGCTAACAGTAATGCAGTCTGTACAAGCAGTATGAAATTACAAGCAACCCCAATACCACAATTCATGCTTTATGATATTTCCTACAATCTGCAATATCAACATGACAGCTGCTCAAACTTTTGAAGTGCAACGGACACCAACACCACTTAATCTAGGGTCCTGAAATTATGTATGGTAAGGGATAATTAAAAATATGCACTGCTGTTACAGCATCTTCTTACAGAATGTACAATAAAAGTGTGGTTGCAAGAATCTATATTTAGCCTTTCTTTTGATGGCAAACCAGTCACACACTACTAACAGGCATGTTAAATTTAGCATGCAGACAGTAAACATATCTACACATTATGTATGAAGAATTGCATAGTGATGGTACAAAACTGAGGTTGTGGTAAAATCTGTAAGGAATAATTCATTCTTTCACAAACAAATATGATGGCAATGCAACAATAATCTCCAACATCTGCAAGTGCAAGGAGTACAAATGTAACAACCAGTAGCAGATCTCACGACCACCTATACGTGTGTCTAGAGTATTACTTCATCAGATAAACAGCATTTTGCTGTTCGATCTTAATGTTATATTACTTAAATATGACATCCACTAGCCACACACACCATCAGATGGACTGGCATAATATTCACATGACAATCAACATGCTTGTTTTATCATTGTCCTTGCTTTGTGATGACCTATTAACTCATTACACTAATGGTTATTCCAGTCTTATTGCATTTCAAACATCTGAGATTCACATAATATCAACATGCAGTGTCTCACCACTTTCATGATTAGCCTGACCACTATGTGTATTATTGAGATTTTCATCATTCACATTATTCATTATGAGCAAATATTTTAACCATTTTCTATGAATGATGCACTTACACAAACAACAATTTACAAATGTAATCCTAATAATCACTTAAATATAGCTACACACAGGATTGTCCTCTGTGTTGTGGAGACATAACCCAGTAACCATCAAAATCGTTGAACGCGCCGAGTGGGACGTGACATCAGAACGCTATAACCATAGCAATGAACAACTGGAGCAAACATGGTTTGATGTCACAACCCAGGAACTGTGGAAACAAAATATGTTACACACCAAGGTGTAACTCATACCATACTTGTAAACTGTATTATACAATTCTGATAGCACAAAGTCTATTATCTATGTCACTAAAATAGGAAAGCACGATTCATGAGCTCTATGCACAACTCCTTGTTTCAATTTCAACTGCTTTTGAATGAAGGATTTATATTTTTTTAAAACCACTATCACAGTTTTTTTTTTTTGGTTATCACCATGGAAGGTAACAGTGTATACGAACAAAAAATGACATCAGATATGGAGGATTAAATGTAATACAAATTCCATTTCCAATAGATGAATATTTGTCAATTACATAGGACAATACTCAGATTTCTGTCACAGTCTTATGATTTATTATACAAGAGCAACAAAAATAATAACATTCTGATCAATGAATTACAATTAATCCCAGGAGTATATTGTTTGAATTTTTTCTGTACAAGATTATCAGCTCATAACTCTAAAGATGTAGTGGTGATTTTATAACCTGCTGATGACCTTCATTAATGTGGCACCTGATAATGCCACATATTAAAACCCCTTGATTGAAACATCAAAGAGTCATAAATGTCTGGAAGCATTTAGACATCCAAATTAATTTTTTCAGCCAATGAACATGTTAGTCCCGTGCCATCAGGTTCCACATTGATGGACTTCACAATGCCATCTTCAACAACCATCGAGTATCGTTTTGATCGAACTCCACCCAGCGGTGGCAAGTCAGTTGTCAGATCTACAGCCTTTGTAAATGCAGCACTGGGATCGGCAAGCATTCGAATCTGAAATCATAGAAGCACTCATAAAAATTCAACTCTCAAACACTCATGTCTGTCATTTACTCAGTCCATTATGTGCAGACTCAATTACTATCTGAACAGAGTCATGAAATGTAGTTGCTTGTACATCTTGTCTATGTAGTGCAAAACAGAAAAATCTTGATCCTGCTGGGAATCAATGCACGATTCCTTCACTTGCTGGCCTGAAGCCCAGTATAAACACTATCAGTGCTGTTGAGCCTACAGAACAAGTGTCTGTCCTTTACTGTAGAGGCCTGAAAATAGCTGGGATTTTGTAGTTTGTACAGTCCCCAGGCTACAGCCTGGATGACCAGAGGTAAGAGATTCTTCTGTGCAGACTTACTTTCCCTTCCACTTCATGTTTTTTACCCCAGGCTTCCATAACAAAGGGATCATTGACGGAAACACAGACAATTTCATTCACACCTTTTTGTTTCAGCTCATCTGCCTTGCTTACATATCCTGGGAGGTGAGTCTAAAACAAGGGATAATACACATTAATTAAAAACACATTTTAAAATCAAAATATAAAGAATATCAGTATGGCTACTAGCAGATAATGAGGGTAAATTGTAACAGGGGTGAGAAGGATCATGGCTAATATTAATTAGGAACCTACACCGAAGAAAAATTAATAATTTCATGAACAAATGCAACTGTATGTCAGCAGACTGAAATTTCAATCACTTTTGTTGATCTTTTTAGTCTATGAAATATGGGGTTCTCTTGGCGGTACTAAGAATGTATTACGGGAAGTGACACTATGTAGTTTGGTAAATAAGTACCAATATTCCTCAGGATTATACTGTGGAGATGGAAACTCATTGTGGAATAGTGCAGTTTTGTTAACAACACATCAGGAAATATAACAGAATTGCAAAAACCTTTCACCTTGGAGCAACCAGGCGTGAAGGCTCCAGGGACAGCAAAAATCACAACTTTCTTTCCCTTAGCAAGGTCTGAAAGGTTCACTTTATTGGTCGGAGTATTCTCATAAACCTCCACGCTTGGCAGCTTGTCACCAACCTGCAATGGAGACACATTTCATGTAGGGAAATAATGTCATCGCTGCATTTAAAGCACCAGCCCACTGATGTATACAGTAGAGATGGAGGTAAAGATAAAGGTCAGTGGACAGCTAAACACTTGGCAGCTGCAAATATTACCTACCTATGTGTGATATCAGTCTTCTGCCATGAAGTGGATGAGATCTGCAATCTTCTGGGATATTACACAGCATAATGTGGTAATTCCTGACAAATTGTCCCTTGGTAAGGAATTACCACACAATGCAGCGTACTATCCCAGAAGACTGCAAATCTCATTACCTACTAAACAACAAACCATGAAGGCATATAAAAGGGGTGGAGGTAAATATTTGCTGGAATATGGATAAACTTCACGTGAAGATATTTGGGTATTAATTGTGCTGCACCATTAAATTATGAGGAAAGAACAGCAGAATCAAAAACTACAACTAGAACTGCCAGCTATCTTTGATCTTTATTTCGGAATGTAATTTACAAAGTAGCAATCATACCTTAGGAAAGCTCTACATATAGAAGTAAAAGACAAAAGAACAAATTATGTGCTATTATATGAAAATACTCTTGCAATTCAATATAACTACTGAGACAGCTATGGCATAGTCACCCCTCTGGCGCTAGTATAAACTTAATGACTATCCAGACACAATACATGCTGAACCATTAATATATTTTAAACGTAAAATTCCAGAATGTGACATTCATATTAGAAGGACTTCTAGTGATTTGGAACCATTCCGAGGACCAACATACAAATGTTGGCTATTTTTAGAATATGTGCTCTTTAAGCCAAATTACCATCTATACTTGTCTTCACATCTTATTACCATCTGCACTTCATAAAGTGGTTTTACTCAACAAGTAAATAAGATAACCTCAGCCAACAGGGATTACTTTACATTAAAAAAGATTCTGTATACTTATGTTGCAACAATTTTTGAACTGGGTTTTTATTGACAATACAATGCAAAAAGTCTACAACATGAATGCACAATGACATTACATCTGTCTATCGATCCAAGTTTCCATCAATCACAGTATGCACAAGATTCTGATGAAGTACAGTGTGAGGGGTCCATACTAAATTTGTTCAGTGAATTTAATACTGGCCCACATCAGTCCAGTATAATAAAAACAGCTCATCACTGTTGATTCGTTAAGTAAAACAAAGAACTCATTAACATCTCAAACTTTCATTAAACCTTTTTATAAGGTATACATCTCACAGAATAATTGTGTCTGGGGTGTATATAATACAAGTATGTGAGCAACAATACACATAAATTACCTTAATAAATGGACATCATGGTGTATGAAATGAAACAACAGAGAACAGGTTTGGATAGCAATGAAGTTCAGATTGCAAATGTCTTTCCATTTGTTTCCACATAACTTTGTTCAGTGGGAAGCCGTTTAATGACCAAACCCCACAATAAATTCTACACATTCTATGTACTCACATTCTTGCATTTCATACAAGCCTAGTTCAACAAACCTAATGACCCAAGGAAAAACTGATCCTGAGGGTAAACCACTCATGCAAAATATAAATTTATAAATATGACTGCAAATTTTATTATTTGTACGTCCACAATGAGCATAAATCAGCCAAGGTTTTAAGTTTCATGTGCAAACTGACTTGATAAGATACTGTACTGGACACAATTCGAAGACTAGGCCTCCCATCGTTAAACTCATAATTTACTGAACCATCACGGAATTTTACATTTTTTCGGGACTAATCTACGTATCATATAATTTAGATAGTGCTGGGATAGCTACACGGGCAATATCTCTCTAGAACAATAGAACCGAACGAACTCAAAACCACGTCTCTCACAACTAGAATTCAGAAAACAATCTCGTGGAGCACGACACACAAAAGTTACTTACTAACGTCATATGACCTTGACCAATAACAATGTAGAAATCATATTTGAGACACAAATACTTGGTTTCTTACCTGAATAACCATTCTTGAGACAGACGTGGAAAACGAACGTTTAGCACTAGACAACACAACACGCCCTACAGCATGAATCAGCTGCATTTATACGCCGGTTTCTATTGACCTTCAATTCCTCAGAGAGTGAAAGTTTACCTGTGATCCCTGTTTACATGTGACCAATCCAGCCAATGTTTAATCGCTCGACAACTTTTTTAAACTTCCTACAGTTCCGGTTTTATTTCAAACGTTGGTACGCAATATGTCGGCATTAATGCATCTCAGTCGCGATCTAAGCATAGTAAGACCATCTACTTCCTCGGATGCAACGCTGCCAAAGTAGTTACGTTAGCATTTACGGTGGCCAATCAGTCTATCGGCACCTGTGATCCACACCCTTATTCCACATCTACCAAACTACACGGCAACATACTAGATGATCTGTGATGGCAACACACAAGCATGGATTAGAGTAGGTGCTACTTGTTGAGGGTAAACTACAGAGACATCCAGTGGTGTAGTCCAAAAAGTGGAAGTGTTTGGGTAAAAGAGACCGACACTTCCGCCTCAACTCCGTGGAGCTGACTCCGTCTTGAGAACCGAATAAATTGTTCTGAGCTAGTCATTAAATTCCCCACCTTTTACGGAACCAAAAGGTTCATTATTCTGTTCACCTTTGTTACTGTCTTCAGCTAGATAAATCCAGTCCATGCCCTTCCACCAGTGTAACATTTCATACCTTGTTCCTTTTTGAGGCCGGGAGTTGTTAGAACCCTTTCAAACCCAACTTGTAGGACCACCCTTTGTCGGCTATCCCAACTGCTTATTCCGTATATTCGCTGCTATCCTCCGTATGTGAGGGAAGTCTCTTTCATCTGCAACCCGCAGACGTGCAATCCAATGTAACAGGGCTTCAGTATGGACTCAGTTGTTTGTATTTTCATTGTATGTAAATGTATTTGTATAAAACATTGTGAATATAATGCCTATTTTTCTCTGTGTGACAAAGAACTGTGTGTTATTATTTAGTTCCTCTCTTTGTACAGCCTTTGTGAAAATAAAATTGAGAAATTAATATTTATTTTCCTTAAAACATTTGAGTGTTGAAACAAATATTCCGGCAATGTCGTCAGAGAATTCCAGGATCTTTGTAATATTTAAAGTTTTCAAGGCAAAATTAGCGTGAATACCCATGTGAAGATGGAATTTATTTCCAGTTCGGAAACTGTATTACTGGTATTTCCATCATGGGTAGAGATCGCTAAATCACTGATAAGAGGGTCACTGTTTCAATAATTAAATACGTTGATTCATGAATCTCTTATGCAGAAAACAACAGTTTCCGAACCAGTCCATCTTTACACTGCCCGAAAGAAATTCACTGCAAATTATAGTGTGTGTGTGTGTGTTTTATACAAAGCATAGGATATTAACAGTTATTTTAGATTACAGGTGGTGAGATATCTCGGATGAAAAGGTGAGTGACGCACTGAATACGGATACATAGTTTCCGATTCAGTTTTCTCCGAATGTGCAGTAAAAAATGCGTTGTTCCTTCACAACACCAATTACAGAATTGTGGGTTGTCTTTAACAAGGAAAACATGACCACCAAGTGAGAAGCAATGCGGGGTTACGGCTGCAAAATTGACTCCACTGACTCAGAAAACAGCGATGCTAAAGCGCACCTACAGACAGAAAGTTACTCTGCTTGCCTTTCTCGGTCCCACCTGCGAGATCTGAAGCTTCTGGGTACGCCTTCACAAGTATGAATTAAAGGGGCCAATTTTCAATGCAGTCTAAAAACAAAGAAGAATTTTTCTTGGAGTGTGTGTGTGTGTGTGTGTGTGGAGGAACCATTGCTGAAATGTTCAGTGTAAAAGTTTGGAAATTCACAAGTGGTGAGGGAGAGGGGGAGATATATAGGAAAAACAGGAAAATCAAAACAATTTTCGACAGTAACAGCTAAGTACGAGTGCTGTATTCATAAGCACGCACAAACAGTCACGTACACACATATTCCACATACGATTAAATACACATATCTCTCTCTCTCTCTCTCTCTCACACACACACACACACATATACATATACATATATATATACATACACACACACACACACACACACACATATATATATATACACACACACACGTATGTATGTAGGTGCTTAGTGATTAGATTTCAGTTTAATTTGTCTCGACATTGAAGTGACCTGGCACTTCAGTCTGGCATAACTGATAAAGCAACACATGTGCAATGTATGGTATCAGAGGATAAAATGAGTCATATTTTGAAACATCCCCACACCTTCAGTGACACACAGTGTCAATTCATTCTTACTGCTACGCCTTTATCTGCAATCACAAACAAAATATATGGAGAGCCCCAAGGCAGATGTGCTTGGAGTAAGCCACTAAGTGAAATATACAACACACATTGTTACTTTCTATAGGAATAAATTTCATACTACCAGTCACATAAAATGACTTCAGACAAGCAGGAAAAATTGTTTATATCAAATAATGTGCAAGTTATTACTAATATTTACATAACTTCATCACATTTTGTATAGAGTAATTAAAACAGACACTTCCATATAAGAATTCTTTATATTAGTCGGCAGTTGGCTCACAATATTCTTTCTCCTTCTATGTTTTAATTTCAGAATGTTACCTTCGGGGTATTTTGTTCCATTGGACTATCTGTTTCAGACGACATTGTTTTACAAAGCACGTATGACGGCGGTTAAACAACTCGCTTATTTCGATCCTTTAATGGTACTTATATAGTCCAATTTCAGTAATTTATTTTCGGAAACAAATATTTGTGACATTAAATTTAAAACCTCCAGTATTACCGAATGATATACTTACGTAATATTTATTTTTAAAAAGCCTAATTGTTAAATATTACAAATAAGCAACAAATTCCTGTTTCTCCATGCAGTATGGCGGCCTTCACTCCAGCTAAAAACAAAGAAAGTACCCAGATTAGGAAAGAGTCAAAACCGCGGATGGAACATTTTCTAACTCACGGAATCTACGAGGGTTGGAACTTTAATAGTGGCAACTATTTATTTACAACTGATACAAAATAGATACATGTTTCGAAGTTTTACTGTCCTTCAATGTAGT
>JGI20166J26741_11726251_pt1 | contig 10671 bp, 9 predicted proteins | sample TergutCu122P5_FD_26741 | JGI IMG/M metagenome (IMG submission 26741) | reverse complement strand
CTTTGGATATAGGTGTTTTGGGTTATATCGGTATAGTTTAACATAAGGAACACTCTCCCAAAGTATTTCACATTCCTCCTGGGACACCCTGTATACACTACTTCATCATGAGACAAATCACTCACAGGGAATTTTCCAAAACAAATAAAAAAATAATGAAACACTGAATTCGTGTAACTGACAACTGTAATCCTATCACAGTTATCACGTAATGAGCATGTTACGTCAAGCACTGTGTACAAAGGAGCACCACTGCAGCACATATCTTCTATGTAATTGGTTTCTCAGTGGAGATGAAGAGGTGAAATGGCTGTGATTCAAAAACACACCTGTGAAATACATTTTAATTTATGCAGCTTAAATACATCATTGGCATTGGTAATAGCATGTAATGAGGAATACAAAATGTTGAATTATACAAATTTATATACAAAATTACAAAACGGACCCAGCAAATATAGAGGTGTGGTCTAAACACAAACTCATCTTTACTGAAGCAATTGCCAATAAGTCCACAGTCTTTTTGTGTTAAATTACAGTGAAAATGCATCACACATGAAAATTATTTAGTCTCCAAAATGTGACCTTAAGTGCACTTAAATCATCGAGAAAAGTAAGAATGGCACATAGGAAGGCTTAAGCTGAAACACATCAATTAACTAAGAGTGGAAATGGGCTGCGTACCTGAGGTAGTGTTTTAAAATCCCAATTAATGACAGTGACTTCAAAACATTTGACAGAGCAGTCCATATGTTTAGTCTGTGAGATGTTTCTTGAGTAGTTCGTACAAGTTTTTTTAACAAGTTTCTTTAGTGCTGAAGTTTGTAACACAAAACACAGATTTTTCAGTATTGGATTTACATGTCAGACTTAAGAATAAACTGATACTGTGGCACAGATGCATCAGACAGTTAACAGTTAAATACAATGAAACTGAAGATTATGAGCTACATCAAAATATAGGTCCTCTGCCTGTTATAGCTGCAGATTCCATGGTTCATTAGTGCGCCCAAACACCATAACACTGATTTAGGCAGTTAAGAACAGGAAATGGAAGAACACAGAAGACATTTTCCATGCATATATTGCACAGTGGGATTCCCTTGTTACTCCATTTCTCCTGCTACACACAAAAAATATAAAAATATGGATACTGTTTTATATGTATAATTATAAACTGTACTTGCATAAAATTAGGGAGGAGGGTTTTAACTGGGATTATTTGTTATAGTCAGAAAACTCATAAAAATCTCAAATGAAAAAGTAGATGAATGAAACATTGCACCACAAAGTAGGAATTGTAGCTTTCATGATTTTCATGAGGACTGACAAAAGTACACAGATGTAATGTGTTTTTTTATAGTTTATTTTATAACTGAGAATTTCATACTTCTATTTCTTATCTACAGTTACCAAGGTGGTTAAATGCAGCAGCTTGAGATACCTGAGACACTTAGAACAAATGAAGGCAGCATTGTTTTACAAAATTTTGGTTCAAAATCCTTATCAAAACAGGTGGGAGGAAAATATTAAAGTGGGAAATTATTGGCTGGATGTAAAATGGAGAGAACTAGGTTAGCACAGGGCAGTATGGAGAATTATTTGGGACAGATAAACAGAAAACTTCTTCAATTATCAAAAACATACTAACTCTTCAGTAGTACCATTTTATGAGTACATAAACAACCCATTCAGAAGTTTTCATCCTGAGTTTGTGTTCAGATCAGTATCTACATCTGGTATGACATTAGGAGACAAAATTGTTGTGTAAAAAGTCAAGATATTAGTCATCTTTAAAATGAATATGGCTACCTTCTCAAAAAGAAGACTACAAGATGCATCAAAACTACACTAATACATTTGACTAGAAGCAATTCATTCATGCTCTCAAATTTGAACTAATTTTTGATATGTGTAAAAATATAAATGCATCAGACACTAGTGTCTTCACATTCACTTGAGGTTTTGTTACTTGGAGAGAGGAAGGACAGAAGCATCTGTGGCTTCACAGTTTGCAGCAAATGGAAAAATGTTTTTGGATTCCACAGAACTCAACTACCCTTTAGGCAATGCTACCCAATTAATTACCAGGATAGCTCAGTGGTTCTCAACAAAAGTGTCATGAATTTTTGCCATCTTTGCAACAAGGCTTTGAATATGAGCATGATTATATAAAATTAAGCAATCTAATTATACATGATAAATTGATAAGGTGTTCCTTATACACATGCACAAAGTTAAGAGAGGTGGTTGGGGTTCAATAAAGTGTTTGCTGAGTTGAGTGGGCACAACTGTATAAACTTGGGAAACAACTGCTTTATTATACTTTTTAAATTTATATTTGTAGCGCAGTTTTGTCTATCTGATTTGTCAGAATTTTGTTTTTATACACTAAATCACATCTGAAAATAAATACTTTTATTAGAAATTTTAGTTCTCTATTCTAATCCTAGCATGCCACAAGAAATAGAACGGCAAGAACCACTGGTACAAAGACTAGGATACAGGCTGGACAACCAAGGAGAGAGTTGGAGTGCCAGCAGAGACAGAAAAGCTTATCTTCTTGAAAGTGTCCAGATCAGCTCTGGGGTTTACCCAGCCTTCTCATTTGCACCAACCGCTCTTTCACTATGGGTAAAACTGTCAGGGCAAACAGCTGACCATTCATATCCAATTAGTGCTGAGATTGAGCATGTGTGGACCTATACCTCCATTCCCCCATATGCTTTCACGATGCAGTCTGCCTTTACCATGGCTATGCGAAACATGTCCCAACAGATGTTTATTGTCCGATGCATATGCTCCTTGATTTGTTCTCCCACCCTGTCCACAGCATCATACACAATAATCCTCTCATCTCTTTCCATGTTACATAACCTCTGCAAAAAATGCACTTTAACTCTTTCAATGTCAACACAAAAACATGCTTGGCCAATGCCCACATTCCTTACTGTGTAAGCCTGATATTTTCAACCACTGCATAGCATTTATTTTAATGTCTATTCTAGCGGAAGAATATTAAGCATACGCCACCTATAATATACAGACTGCCGTTTTTGTTGCTGCTTTTCTCATTTTAAGTGCCAAGGTGAACATGAGAATGTTTCTGTTGTATCTCTGTGAGTATTCAAACCTATGCACTTCTCTATAGATGCTGTTTTCATAACAGTATGTTCCTGTGTGATTAATGAAAAATGGCTCAAATACAGCACTTAGAGATCAAATGTGTCACAGCTGCAAAGCTGACCAATTTGTGTTAAAAGCATCAATGTGGCCAATTTATTTCATCTCTGAGCACACTGTAGTCACTAATTTGTCACACTTCTACTTAGACTGCAATATTTTTGTCCACAATATGCCGTTCTTAATTGCTTTCATATTTTGTGCTGAGATTCATTTGTTTTCACTTCAAACTGCCATTGATGATGAGCTTCAACCTGATCTGTCACCTTTTAGCATCTTGATCTCTGCATCAATACAAAAATCTCTTATCAAACAGAGATCTCAAAATATCCAGTTTTTCAATTATATCCAGTTATTCCCAAGCATTAAACCTGATTGTACATATCCAGTTTAAGTTGTCTGCACAAAAAGATTCACCTCTGTCACAGTAGGGTAGCAACGACCAGTTGATATCAGCTCACATGCTCAAACCCTAATTATGTAGGGTTAATATTAATACTGTCATCCAGTGTATGTCTAGGATCTCCTACCTGGTCCATTCCCTACAGGCTTTCCAACTAAAATGTGTGTAAGTAGGCTGTAATGAATGACAACAACAGTTACAGTTCCCATAACTTCCAGTTTCCCAGAAAGTGCCTTGGTCTTGGCAAGTGCAATGGCTTTTTGAACATAATCCCTGCAGCTGAATGATCACCATACATCATAGCAGTGTAAGAGTCTAATGAAATTTTAAATTCTGAACTAAATCAAACGAATTCAGGAACTAGCTGTTGAAACTTCATTCCAAACATCCACAATGATTTTTATAATCTGTTTCATGACTAACTATAATGGTTGGTAGTCTTGCTGTACAACATTAAAGCAATTCAACAGAGATGAAACATTAAAGCACAGCCATCTGAGAAGCAGAAGTACATGAAAATATGAACACAGAGGGCAACTGGTTTTATCAACATATCCATGAGAACATGCATCCTCTCACATCCACCATTTCTATCTTCTGTTTATCTTAGCAATTAAGTAGATAACAAATGTTCACACACACAAGAAAAATTAAAGGCTGTTCAGAACCGGTAGAAAGAAAAAAAGATGAAATGCAAAACAACCTCCTTATTACGTAATAAGATTTTAGATTTTCACAGTTCATTCATACTGTAGCTTTCTGGGTTATGACAATTTAATTTCATACTTCAGCCCTGAAAATGGAGGTCATATGTTCCTCCAAAATACTGACACCCACCTAACAGACAACACAGCATCATAAACCATGAGACTACACCATGAAATTCCTTACTGTTGACAAAATTCAAACAGCTTTGTATGTAGAGAACCACCGTCCAAACATGATGTGGCCATTGTTATTTCATACAATATCTGTTTTTTCTTGCACACTAGCAGACATATCAGACCTTACAAAGTCTGACTTCCTTTGTTTAGATCACAAAAGAAAGAATTTCATAAAATAATTTAGCCAGTATGAACAGCAGCAGTATAAACCATGGTTTGATGAAGAAGCCTGAAATCATGCATGAAAGTTCAAAATTGGCAGACCAAAGGAAGCAGGATAAATTGCAGTGGTTACAGGAACCAAGCCAAATTAAAAGACATAATCTACATCGTAAGATATGAAACTATTAGAAATTTCAGAAACAAAAAATGGATTATATGTGAAGGGTAAAATAAATGAACTTGAAAAAAAGACAGAAAGAAAACAAACATTAGACTTATAGAGAGGTATACATGAATGTAATAAGGGATCCCAACCTTGCATTTACTTTGTGTTTCTCATCTATCTGTACAAATAAAACTTACTCTAAATTTTTTGCTATTCTATGAAACTCACTGGAAGGGTCAAGATATTTGCATTTTCCCTGATATGTATTAAACATCAAACATGTGACCATAAAAATTAATAAAAGAGAGCACTAGTGCCATTCCACACACAATGCCTGAAATGTCTGGTACAATAACATGGAACTTTTCTGTTTAATATTGAAAGAACAAGATTCTCTAGGGGATTTGAAACATGTTCATAAATTTGTCATTTTTTTGTGTAGGTGTGTTTGTTTTGATGATGGTGGTAAAGTAGTAGTAGTAGTAGTAGTAGTAGTAGTAGTAGTTATAAACAATAATGAAAAAAATTACACTTATGAAGATGTTAAGAACAGATTAAATTTGGAGAATGCATGTTACCCAGCTCATATTTCATGGCTCCTCTTCTTCTATCTAAAAATGTAATAAATAAAATAAGATACAAAACTGTAGTACTACCTATTATTTTGCATGGGTGTGAAACTTGGTCTCTTACTGTAAGAAGAGAACATAGTTTCTCTTTTGAAGAAAAGTAACACAAAGACAACACCTGGTAAAGGCCCAATCACATCACTCCCTTTGAACTTCAAAATTCTTTAACAATTAATATAGTCAAAACTTTTCTATTACATTGACATGTTCATTTCCACATACATTGCTTGTTGTATTTGTATCTGTCTGTAATCAGCACACATAATTGGGACAATAGTCAGTTCAGTAAGTCATGGAGCTGTCAATATGAGCCAGGCATTTGCATATTATAGAACTTTGCCAAACTGACAGTAATACAGTAAAGTTTAATACTTCTTTTTCTAAGTACATGGTTTTCACACATCTGTTGTTTAGAAGCGATAATGTGATTTCAGAAGAAGTTTAGACATGTCATGAAATGCCTAACTGTTCCTGACAAGGTAGGAGTAAAAAACCATACTGTTACAGGAATAATGGCTGAACTGCAAGGAAATAGTGTATTGAAATGCATGGTACAGTGAGCAAAAATATTTTTCTGCAGTGCTGTCATCAATCTTATGATACATGGAATGCCATTATGATAATAGGCCAATAACAGCTAACAGTGTCACTCATAGTTAATCTCAGGGGTGGGGAAAAAAGTGAAACCACAGTAGGCAGGTACATTTCAGACATTGACACAACACTATCTTGACTTATTTATACAATTACAATGTAAGACAGCCTTATAGGAAATTGTGATAAAAAATGTGTAGTAAAAACTGATTACACAATATGTAAAAAGTTTAGAATAATTATCACACATAGCATTCTCTCTGGAAGAAATTGTGGACAGTGATAATATCCATAGTCATACAAAACTTCATCAGATCACTTTCTTCTTTTCTAGTGACCTTGACAGTGTTAGGATATCAATATGTTAACAGTCTTCTTCAGTGAACAAGAAAATAAATAAAATAGTAGTGAATATACAATATTTAAAAGTTCTTACAAAAAAGAACTACAAACTTTATCAATTAGTACCCATGCGCAGCTCATGGGTGACAGTGGCCCTGCAGCTGAGGGTGTCCATCTTAACCTCACTTTGAAAGGAACCTGCAATAGTGCAATTTTACATACAAAGAGTACTTAGCTCATGGTTACCATATCCCATCAAGACAAGGTCAGAGAAGGCTCATGTGCGTATGAAAGTCTTGTTTCAAGGAGATGGCACATTCTCAGCTTCCATGGATGCCTTACCTCTTACTGTATTTACCAAAATGGAAGACACTGCCAAATCTAAGATGACTCTGCAAAGAAACATTTCTGCACCTACAAAATGACACCTGTTCACAGTTGCCATCTCTATCCCCACTGTACTATCCCTTTTTATCACTTTAAGTTTATATATGCAATTGTACTTCAGGAACAGACATGGTTACTTGTGACTCCTGAATGGATTACAGGATATCACCCTCTTTAACACTCTGAGTGGTAAGTACATAATATACTAAACTTTGTCAGCACACAAGTACCTTCATTATACTTATTCTCAATTAATATATATACTTGAACTGGAAGTCATTTTCATGACAGTCACATCAGACACACAAATGAGCAAAAATAAACAAATAGTTAAAACATCAAGCTATAAAATTTCAAGTTTCAAATCTTATATGAGGATTCCCACATATCATCATTCAAAATCCTTGCAGCAATTGAGTGCATAGCAAGGAATAACCTAAAATATATTGTTTAAGCAAACTGTGCATGCATTTATTAAACTGGGTTTTCTGCTGGGTGCTTCCACTCCATGCATTTTTCTGAGAGGGGAGTAAATCATTAGTCAAAATTTGAGACTTACCTAGAGATGAGTGTAACAGTTTAAATATGTAGTGAGTATACCATAATAAAGACACAACTGTGCTGACAGAAGTATACTTACATACTTGTGACAATATGATATGGCACAAGTGGCAAAAAAAATCACATCTTAAATACATCAACTGATTTAAAGATTGAAACATCTGAAAATGTCAACATGTGTTTCACATTCAAACTTAAGATGCTACTTTACTGTTTTAATTCTAAAGACAAATAAAATACCTTGTCCTCCAATCACATAGCCGCAATTCTTGTTACAGACAGGGCTAGTTCTGTGGCATGGATCAGCCAGTGATGTGATGCCACAACCCAGGAGAACTGAGACCTCAAATAACTTTGTTACACACCTTACCACAGCATTTACTGATGCAATTTCTAGCTGAATGTTTATCTACCTGGAAAGGAGTAACCATGACATGGTATGGACAAACCTCACTTCAACAAAGCCACTAAGATGAACACAAGGATCAAAAAGGTACAGCTGTCCTTACAGGCAGTCTCATATTGCACTGTCAACAGAAATCTCACCAATGGTGACAGTGAGTTGTGAGAAAGTGGGACGGTCACGTGGACTGTCAGACCAGCAGCTGACAAGCAGGGACTGCAGTGACTGAGGGGCTGCCTTATGGGGTTTCCACTGAAGCTCGTGCTTCTTGAGTGCTGTGAGCACTGCATCATCTGACATCTTGGAGAATGGCAGCTCTCCCTGGTAGAACATCTCCCAGATGAGGCAAGCAAATGAGTATACATCTGATTTTGTTGAGTAGTCATCCTCATACACAGCTTCATATGGCATCCAGCGTAGTGGTATTAGCTGCACACCCATTTATAGACATTAGTGAACCAGTAACTAGAAACATGTTACCCTTTCAAGAGTGAAAACATCACACATCATGTTAAAGTGATTAGGGTTTTTTACTCAGGAAGTCCCAAGTTTAAATCCCCTGGCCTGAATACCAGCTAGCCTGATATTGGAGCTGTCCACAATCCTCCTAGTCACATGCAGGCATAGTGCTTTAAAATGTGCCATAACCCCTCCTTTGACACTATTTAAAATTAATCAGTCAAGAAAATAAAGAAAGAGCAATTTGGGATGAGGAATTTAAAAAATACCACAGCATTTGCCAGTAATGAAAAGTGTGGTTGTTCATATGTCTATTATCAGCGCCCATTTATTAAACATCTTATTCACTCATCCCAAAATAAACAATACAACTTTCTCCATTTGGAAAAATAACTTATATAACATTTAAAAGGAATAAATAAGATACAAATCTTGTGTATTATATAAACAGGATAATTGGTGCTTATTTAATCTAATTACATATTCAAATATAAGGTAACAAGGAAACTGCTTTATGATTTTCTCATGATGTTAAGACCACCAGGGTGGGCACATCTATTGTTCCTTCTAGTTACAGCATGTCTGATACTTCTTCTATGTCCTCTACCTGTTATGTTATAATGTTCATTCACTCCTTGTGCTTTATCTGCACAATGAGTTCAGGACATGCCTCCAAATTTATTCTTACATTTGGCCCAGAAATATCTTTAAAAAAGCCCTGTCAAATGGTTAATTCTCTTTACAAAAATAATGTCTGTTTATTGGAAGAATCATATGGCACACAAAGGTACTGCATGAGAAACATGCAGAGTTTTCAATTTTAAACCTGGCAATATATATACTAGCCACTAGGCCTTAAAGGGTTGACCCTTTATGTCTAATGTCTGGTATAGCTATCATGTAATGTGTTGATCAAAATGCCAAATGTGAAATAGATAAAGGCCATTTGATGGCCTTCCTTATACAGCTCTCATTTAATTTCTGGTATCCTGAACATCACAATAGGCATTTAATTCTAGTACCCAAGTGTTAAACAGAAATGCTCACACTGTTCCATATCTCTTGACCTATTGACTATGCATGATCATATCTCCATTGTATGTCACACTGTATAACATAACCAGTTGAAAAAGCACTTCACTTCCTTGAGGCTCATAATTCTGTTCTCAGACCCTTTGAGATAAATATTAACAGTATTATCCCAGCACTCACACAGTTGGACTGTGAAAAACCACACACAGCCACAGATAGGCAAACCTGTAACCTGACAATGTAAAATTATATACCTCCCAAACATAAGCCTACAGAAATGCCACTACATCAATCAGATTCATAACAGGAGAATGGAGAAAATAACAAAGATTAGCTATTCTACATACCTCATTGTGATACTTGCAGTATTCCTTGCTGTATATATCCTTGCAGAGAGCTGAGAGAGAGACTTTCACAGTCAAGTTTGAAGCAATGAGGCAATTGCGGGCAGCCAGGTCACAGTGCACAAAGCGCTGGTTGGAAAGGTGCTCCATTCCTTGAGAAATCTGACTGGCCAGCTGGATGATCTGCGTCACTGACAGTTGTGGAGGTCGGGGGTTCTTGTTCCCAGCACCCAAGGACCGTGAGCTATTCCCATCCTTACCCCCACCTCGAGTTGCTAGAAGGAACTGCTTGAGGTCTCCCTGTGACCAGGAGAATGCACTGAATTCAGAATGACAGCTCCCTGATGATATATGCATGTCTTCCCTTAGCAACCACCAGCAATTTACCTCATCAAAAAACACTATGCTATTATGAAACCAAAAGTTTCGTCACCACTTTACAGAAATTCACCACTGAACTCTACCCCACACAAGTTCAGTATACTCCAGATTTTTATATCTTAGTTCTCTAAGAACCATCATAACCTTTATAACTACCAGGGTGGATATTTAAATTTTAGCATGCAGTTTATGAAAAATGTATTACTTAAATAGAAAAAGATAAAATTATGATACGAATGGCATTTTTTAAAATTGAAACAGAGATTACACAATTAATTTCCTTCTTTCATAAACATATAAAATGAATTTCTAAGCATGTTTTTCTATGTGTGTTCCCATATGCAAACACAGGTCTTTAAAAGGTTAATATTATCCTCAAATGTGAACCTAGGTCTCCTGAGTGGTGTATTCATTACCTTGAAATTTGGAACTTCTTAATAATGAGATCTTTCTCTTATAGTTCATTATACTCATCAGCAACATAATTCTATCATCTGTCAGCTTTGCCACTAATGGTACTTACCATCTTTGTTTTGTTCATTAACTAACAGAAGCTAACAGAATTTGTATTGCTAAGGTCTTTAGTTTTGTCAAGAATAGAATCTGTCCCTCTAAGTAGTATTTTATCTGTAGCCTCACATACCCAGTCAGTGTACTCCAATATCATGTAGTGTGGGTCAGCTTCACGGCACAGTCCCAGCAGCTGAGCCACATTCTGGTGCTGCAGTTTGTAAAACATGT
>JGI20166J26741_11726029_pt1 | contig 10674 bp, 10 predicted proteins | sample TergutCu122P5_FD_26741 | JGI IMG/M metagenome (IMG submission 26741) | reverse complement strand
TTGATAAAGGTAGACATAAATCAGCTATCCTCCATTGGCGCGCGCAGACCTGCGAATAAAAGGATTTCGCTGTGTCTGCGCGCATTCCGGATGTACGCTGCTTTATGTCAATGATAAAAAAGAAACAGTATCATATCACCTTGTCACTTTGGCGCGTCGGCTTTCAGCAGATGCCGTATCGCCCGGTTCATCAGCAATATCTTAAACAGCGTGAACCCGATCACCGAAACCGCGATGAACTCGCCGGCCATAAATGAGAGGATGTTGATTATGTAAGGCGTGCCGAATGGTACGCCGCTGGCATAACTGACCTCGCTACCGACTATGACCATGGACAATGTGGGCATCAGGGAGGCGGCGAACAGGTTCTTCGTCTTTGTGATCGCGAAGGTCGCGAGCGCCGTGGCGAGGGTGCCGAAGACGATATCCACGAGCCCGTACAGCGAAAAGTAATTCGCTATCAGGCAGCCCAATGTGACGCCGACGGCGTACGCGGGGTCAAAAAAGGCCAGCAGATTCAACAATTCCGATACCCGGCACTGGACCGGCCCGTAGCTTATGGGCGAAAGGGCCAGCGTCATCACGGCGTAAAGGGCCGCGGTGACCGCGATCATCGCGGCCTTGCTTTTATAGTTTTTCATCTAAATAGACCCCTACATAAACCCCGCGAGATAAGCCCTTATGATGCAAACCCTATCTGGCGCGCAAAAACCCGATCTTCCTGTAAACCTTGCCGACAGTCCGCTCCGCCAGCGCCGCCGCCCGCTCCGTATGTTCCTTCAGGGTTCTGTCAATATACGTTTTGTCCTCGGAGAGCTCTTTATAGCGCGTCTGGATCGGCTCCAGCCTCGCGGCCACGGCGTCCGCCACGGCCAGCTTAAAATCGCCGTAGCCTACGCCCGCGAACTCCTTTTCCGCCTCCGCCGGGGTTTTGCCCGTAAACGCGCCGTATATGTTCAGCAGGTTCATGATACCCGGCTTTTCTTCGGAATAGCGCACCTCGTCGCCGCTGTCTGTCACGGCGCGCTTGATCTTGTTCCTGATCACGTTCGGCGGGTCCATGAGATAGATCACGTTGTTCTCGTTGTCGCTCTCGGACTTGGACATCTTCTTATCCGGGTTCTGCAATCCCATGATCTTGCCCGTCGCCTTGGTGATATACGGCTCCGGCACGGTGAAGACGTCGCCGTAGATATTGTTGAAGCGCATGGCCAGATCGCGCGTCAGTTCAAGATGCTGGCGCTGATCCTCGCCCACGGGCACGTAATCCGCCTGATACAGCAGGATGTCCACGGCCATTAAAACCGGATAGGTGAACAGCCCGGCGTTAATATTGTCGTCGTGCTTCTGGGACTTATCCTTAAACTGCGTCATGCGCCCCAGCTCCCCGATATATGTGAAGCAGTTGAGCACCCAGGTGAGCTCCGCGTGCTGCGGGACGGAGGAATGGCAAAAGATGATGGATTTCTCCGGGTCCAGGCCGACAGCCAGAAACAGCGTAAACAGATTGCGCGTGTTTTTCCTCAGGTCCGCCGGCACCTGCCTCAGCGTTATGGCGTGGAGATCGGCGATAAAGTAAATGCAGTCGTATTCGTCCTGCATCTTGACCCAGTTTGTGAGCGCCCCGAGATAATTGCCAAGGGATGGCGTCCCGGTCGGCTGCATGCCGCTCAAGACAGTCTTCCTTTTTGCCGCGCCAACAGCCGTTTTTCCCTCCGCGGCGGCGCTTTGATCCGGCTCGTTTGCGTTTTGATTCTGCTCGTTTGTGTTTTGATTCGGCTCGTTTGAGTTTTGATTCTGCAAGTTATTCATTCCCCGTTTCCTGTATTTGGTTTATTTACAGCTTTATCTTGATTATAATATTCCCTTGCGCGCGCGACTGGGTTGCTTCGGGTATAGCCGCATATGATGGCGGACCAACCATCGCCGCGCGCGCGATGGCGAGGCGAGTAAGCGAGTGACTTCCCGCTACGTCATTGCGAGCCCAACGGCACCTGCCTATGCCGATAAAGCTACGGGCGAAGCAATCCAGCACATATCAGTGGCCCTGACGGACAGGGAGGAGAAGATTCTCTCTACGTCATTGCGAGCCCAACGGCACCTGCCTATGCCGATAAAGCTACGGGCGAAACAATCCAGCGCATAGCAACCATACGCCAGGGTTAATGCGTTCGCCGTGCGGCGCCCCGCCTTTCAGGCGGCAGTCTGTCTACCGGCTTCAGCCGGTAGACGTTAATCCATCGCATATATTATTATCCCATTATCTTATTCCCCGGAAGGGTCCGGCAGGGCTTTAATTATAGTCGTCGTGCCGAGATAATCCCCTTTCAATGATTGTCGCGCAAAACAGGATGTCTCGGCGTAAAACCGCTCGCCGTTCCTGTCCGTATGCCAGCCGTTCTCTTTGTGATGCAGCTTCTCCTCCGCCTTGAGAATGCAGGCCCTGACGGTCCTGAACTCATCCTGATCTATAATGACCTGCTCAAGGCTCCTGCCGACGGCCTCGCTCGGCACACAGCCGAATTTCTCCTGAGCGCCGGTATTCCAGAGCAGAATCTGCCATTCGGCGTCCGTGACGATGATGGCGTGGCCGGCTATATTGTCGATGACCCCGTTTAGGAACATGGACCTTTTTGAAATTTTCTGCTCCAGATCCTCATTAAGGCCCTGTATCAGCTTGTTCTGGAACTTGAGCTCGTTGGACATGCGCTTGATCTTTTCATAGGTCAGGCAGTTGTTGACGGCGGAGCCGATATAATACCTGACCAGGTTGATGACCTCAAGATGATTGTCGGAATACGGCGCGATGCTGGCGAAGGCGTAAACGCCCAGCGGCGCGTCCTGGCTCGTTACAGGGACCGTCATGACGCTCTTGGGTTTTACCTTGCCGAGAAAGGTCCGCACGATAAAGACCGTGTCGTCGGGCAGATCGCCGATCACCCTGACCTCCTGGGTGACCGCCGCCGCCCCCACGAGCCCCTCGCCCATAGAGAAATCGAACTCTGAGAAGATATTTTTATTGAATCCCAGTGAGTACTTTAACTCCAGCTTGTCAGAGGTGTTGTTGACGGCGTAGAACGCGCCGCAGATGCTGCCCGTCGCCTCCAGCAGCATCGGCGTGATATTGGCCAGCAAGGTTTCAAGCTCCATATCCGCGGCGGCCTTGTTGATGATCTTGAGGAGGGCCTGCCGCTCGTCGGTCGCGAGGGCCTGCTGCATCTGCTTTTGGGTTTTAATCGAGTCGAGCACGAGGAATATGCCGATGGCGCAGCAAATTAAGAGCTGCAACGATACAAACAGATGCGGCACGATGTCGACGAAATACATCACGACAGACTCTATGGTAAAAACGACAAACAGGGCGAAGGCCACCGCTATCCAGCTTAACTTTATCTTTTCCATTATGAATTTCATCGGATCACCAGCGCAAAAGCGTTTGCACAATAAAAAATGAGCTGAATACTATTTTATCAATTTTTCGAATAAAAATCAATAATTTTTTATAGGATATTGACAAACGCCGCGATATCATGTATTATTAAATAAAACAAATTACAATATTTTACAATACCGCAGTTTACTCGCGCCTTGAGAACAGGTGCCCGCAGCTTTCGCAGGCATCGGCGCCGTTGGGGTTTTTCGCCTGGCAGACAGGGCATGTGCGCATCAGTTGTATCCCGTGGTTCGTCCTGACGATGACAAGATCGCTCCCCTTTTTCGATAGCCTCTTGTGATCCTCGGCGTTAAAATCGCGGGCCTGCTCGCGGTCCGGTTCGCGTTCCCCGGCCCCGGGCTTTGGTTCGGGTTTTATCGCGCTTGCGCGGGGCCGCGCGCCCGGAGCGGCCCCTCTGGGCATTTTCGCGTATTCGGCCCCGCCGCCCTGCCTCACCTCGCTTATCTGTTTCTCCAGCATGTGTATCCTGTACAGGATGCTGTCGATATCCTTGCAGGCGCTCAGATAAGGCTCGCGGTCCGGCCTTGGTTCGGGTTCATCGGCTCCGGACTCATGGTAATACAGCCTGCCCAGCTTGAGATAGAGTTCGGCCTCCTCCTTTTTGCAGGCTTTAATTTTATTTTCAAGGCTCTTTAAGTCATACGCCTTTTTGGCCATAGTTTTGGTCCCGGCGAAGAAACCGCCCACCGTGTCAAGCAGCCGCACCCCCGGTTTTTTGCCCGCACGCCCGTCTCTTTCGAATGATTCTTCCATTATTTCCTCCCAATAATCGTGTTGCATACCGATTATAATTATGATACTATTATTATAGAATTTCAAGCATAAAATTATCACAGGTGATAGTGATGCCGTCAAATTTTAACAACAGCGCGCGCGCGCCGGATAAAGCGCCGGATAAAATATCCGATAAGCGCTCTGATAAGCCCCCTGACAAGCCTTCTGACAAGCCATCTGATATAGAGGTCTTTAGCTGTCAGAACTGCGGCGGCACGATGGAGTTCAATATCACGCATCAGAAGATCGTCTGCACCCAGTGCGGGACCGAGATCGATATACAGCCCTCCGGGTCCGTCGTCGAACACGATTTCACCGCGGCGGAGCTGGAAAAGGCCGACGCGGACTGGGAAAACACGACGCACGTCATGCGATGCCAGAACTGCGGCGCCGAGGCCACCGTGCCCAAAAACGTCACGTCAATAAGGTGCGCGTACTGCGGCTCCCCCGCCGTTCTTGAGTCAAAGCAGCTTTCCGGCATCAAGCCCGAGGGCATACTGCTTTTCAAGATAGACAAAAACCTGGCCGCGGATATCTTCAGTAAATGGATCAGAAGCCGTTTCTTCGCGCCCGGGGATCTGCGCACCTTCTTTGAGCAGGGGCGCTTCCTGCCGGTGTACATGCCTTACTGGACTTACGACGCTCAGACCTCCACCAATTACACCGGCATGGGCGGGCAGACGTATTTTGTCACGGTGGGCAGCGGCAAGGACATGCGTACGGAGATGCGCGTGCGCTGGTTCCCGGTCTCCGGGCACATCGAGAAGTTCTTTGACGATATCATAGTATACGCCGGAGAGGCCAAACCCAGCAAGGAAATAACGGAGAATTTCGACACGGACGCGCTCACGCCCTTTGAGACCGCGTTCCTCTCCGGCTATCAGGCGGAGAAGTATTCCGTCTCCCCGGAAGACGGCTTTGAGCGGGCCAAGGACAAAGCGCAGGCGTCGCTGCACATGGAGGCCGAGAGGCAGATTCGCTCACGGTATGACCTCGCCTCAAACATCAGTTTAAGGACCAGCTACAGCGCCGTCACCTTCAAGCATGTGCTGCTGCCCGTATGGTCGAGCGCGTATTCATATAAGAACAAGCTCTATCACATAATAATAAACGGTCAGAGCGGCGGCATTTCCGGGGAATATCCCATCAGCGCCGTAAAGATCGTCGTCGTCACGCTCGCGGCGCTGCTCATCCTGATGGTATTGTTGTTTATCGGTACGAGTACCGGCGTAATTCATACGGGTTCAAGCTTGGGTTCAGGCTCTTTTTATTCCTTGTTTTCATATAATGTTATTGGGATTGGGGGACAATATGGGTTTATTTGACAATCAGTTCGCAAATGTTGTGGAGTGGAACGAAAACCGCGACGACTGTTTGTTCTGGAAATGGACCAACAGGGAGATAAAAAAAGGCAGCCGCCTGGTCATTCGCCCTGGCCAGGACGCCATTGTGCTGTACAACGGCAAGATAGAGGGGATATTTGAGGATGAGGGCATCTATGAGATCGAAAGCCAGATCATCCCCTTCCTCAGCACGCTGAAGGGCTTTAAATTCGGCTTTAACAGCGGGCTTCGGGCGGAGGTGCTCTTTGTGAACACCAAGGAGTTCACCATAAACTGGGGCACCAGGAGCGCGATCAACCTCCCCGCGCAAGGCCTGCCCGGCGGCCTGCCCGTGCGCGCCTTCGGCACATTCAGCATAAAAATAAGCGATTACCTTACGCTCATAGAGAAGATCGCGGGCGTAAAACAGATCTTCACTGTTGATGAGGTGCGCGAACGCGTTCTCTCCGCGCTCAATCAGATCCTCATGAAGAGGATCGCCAGCGAAGGCAAGGACATGTTCAACCTTCAGGCGAGCGCCGCCGATATCGGGGCCGGCATACGCGCCGATATGGACGAGGTCATGTCCGCTATCGGCGTCTCGGTAACGGATTTTCAAGTGGCCAGCTTCAATTACCCCGATGAGATCCAGGAGAAAATCAACAAGACGGCGTCGTACAATATGGTGGGCGATCTGGATAAGTACCAGCGCGTCGCCATGGCCGACGCTTTCGGCAATCCCAATTCCGGCGCCGGCGGCGCCTTCGGTTCGGCGGTCGGTTTGGCCGCGGGATTCAACATGGCCAATAACTATATGCATAACAACCCCGCAGCGTCCGCACCTCAAAGTCAGCTCAGTCAGGCTCAGGTCAATCAGACTGAACTCAATCAGACTCAAATCAACCAGATGAAGTTCTGTTCCGAGTGCGGCGCCCAACTTGCGCCAGGGGCAAAATTTTGCTCCGCATGCGGCAGAAAGGTGTAACAATCATGAAAAAAATCTTATCGCTGTTTAAAGTCCTCGTCAGCGCCGCGCTGATCTTCGTGCTGGCGTCGTTTGCCTCCGCGGCCCTCCCGCTTTATCAGACGCCGCCCCAGGTGCCGGCACCGGCCGGGGCCGTATCGCCGGGCGCCGCCGCTTCGGCCGGTTCGCCTGAGACCCAGACGATTGCCGGGGACATATCCCCGGAGGCGGCGGAGCTTACGGCGGCCGGCTCATCGCAGAAATCCGCGCTGACCGTTGTCGAACCCCCGGGGAAATCCGCCGGAGCGTTCAAGCCGGTGAGCGCGCCGGGAAAGCTGAGCCCCTCCGACACCGCGGCGTACAACAAGGCGCTCGGGATCCTCGGCGGCCTGATAAAGCCCGACATGACGCCGTACGAAAAAGAACTTGCCATACACGACTGGATGACCAATAACATCACTTACGATTCCGGCACGTCGGATTTGTTCAGCGAAAGCGGTTTCAATTCCTCCAATTTTGCCGGCGATCACGCCTTTGACGCCTACGGCGCCATAGTGTCGCAAAAAGCCGTCTGCGAGGGCTACGCCAAGGCCTTCAAAATGTTCATGGACATGATCGGCGTGGAATGCGGCCTTGTCACGGGGAAATCCGGCGGCCAGCCGCATTCCTGGAACCAGGTCAAGCTGGACGGCAGTTGGTACAATGTGGACGTCACCTATGACGACCCGATCATCCTGTTCGAGAAGCTCGACGGCACCACGTACACCAGGCCGCATAACCCTCAGTATAAGTATTTCAACGCCCCGGACAGCGTATTCTCCGAGGACCATACCTGGGACAAATCCAAGTATCACGAGTGCACCGACACAAAATACTATCTCCAGCTCAAATTGGACGAAGAGCAGAATCGGATGTACGAAAGAATCAGCGGCTTTCAGGTTTTAAGCACCCTGGCCGACGCCGACGAGGTCATCGGCGGGGGCAAATTTGTCTTTATAGATAAAAAAAGCATGCCGAGCCTCGATTCCTGGAACGAGCGCCAGGATATCCGGGAGTTCTTTGACACCCTAATAAAAGTATGCGCCAAATACGGCCTCACGATATACTATATCGATTTCGCAAAAACCGACGCCGAATACAACAATACCCTCAGCAACGCGCCGAAGGTATACCTGGATTTCAGGAACAGCACGGTTCAAAACAAGGTCAACGGGAACCGGGGGATCATATTCTTTTTCACGCCGGAAAGCGGCGGAACGGCCTATTGCGTGAACGATATCTCGACAATCGGCAGCACTATCGATCTGGCGTTCAGGCAGATGAACAGCCGGTAAAAACCCCCGCCGGGGCTGAACGGGGCTAAACGCTTGGCGAAAAACCGCGGATTATGCGCCTTTGCGCTGAAACTTGCTGACGCTTAAACTTGATTTGGCGGCGCGGCGCGTTGTATAATGCACGCATACCGATGTGCATATATACAGTGGACGCAACGAGTTTCGCGGGGGTGCGGCAAATAAATATCCGGTTATTTTACTGCACCGCCGCGCTGGCGCTGACGATTTTAATAGCGTTCCCGGAGCGCGCCGGCGCGAATCAGGGCGCTGACCAGGCGGACTTGATCTATATCAAGACGACGGATAAGGATAAATCAGATAAAACAGAGGAATGGGCTGAAACGCCGGTCGATCTGAGCGATATAAAGGACGCCGGGAATATACCGGCGCGCGCCGAAAGCGTGTTCGGGGCGCTGTTCGGCGGCGGCTATTACGCCGTGCCCCGCGGTATCCGCGTCATAGGCGCCACCTTTGACGACGGCAATCTCATCCTCAATGTCTCCGGGGATATACTGCGCTACGGCGGCACCAATTACGAGCTGCGGCTGAGAAGCCTGCTGACCCGCAACGCTTTCGCGCTCTCGCCCGAGGTGACCAGTTTTACCCTGGCCGTCGACGGCAAGATACAATGCCTGCCCGAGGGGAGCCTGCTTTACAAAATAACGCGGGATGACGGGAGATTTATGGATTTCAAAAAAAGTTAAAAAGATACAAGGCTATAAAATGGATTTAACGGCTACCGGCTGAAGCCGGTAGACAGAATGCCGCCTGAAAGGCGGAATGCCGCGCGAAAACCTCGTATTGTTTCTTGGTAAAGGCGACATAAATCAGCTATCCTCCATTGGCACGCAGATAAACAAAAGGATTTCGCTGGGATTGGTATGGCTGATTTATGTCAGTGATAAAAAAGAAACAGTATCACCCACGATCCCGTAATCACTGTCAATATTTATCTTTTTTATTCCCGCCTCTCTCACCGCCCGTTTGACGGGCGGTCTTTTTTTGTCAATTCAATTAAAGCACCCCGCCGAAAACGGCCTTCATGACCAGATCCACCAGCCCGCCGGCGACAAATGTCAGCGGGATGGTTATTATCCAGGCCAAGACCATATCGAACACGACCTTCCAGCGCACGGCGGAAAGGCGCTTCGCCGCGCCCACGCCCATGATGGCGGAGGAAATGACGTGGGTCGTGCTGACGGGCGCCCCCAGGATGGACGCGCCTTCGATCACCAGGGCCGCGGAGGTCTCTGCGGCAAAACCTTCCACGGGCGTGATCTTGATCATCCTGTCGCCCATGGTCCTGATTATGCGCAGCCCCCCGATGGAGGTGCCCAGCGCCATGACCACGGCGCAGGAGAGGATCACCCAAAGCGGTATCGCATTGTTGACGCCGGGCGCCATCCAGGCCGGCAGTATCCCGGGATTTGCGGCCGCGGCCCCGGCCAGGGCCATCGTGACGATGCCCATGGTCTTTTGGGTGTCGTTGCTGCCGTGGGAAAACGCCATGAACGCGGCGGAAAGTATCTGTATCTTCGCGAATTTTGTCGTGACCGCGCGGTACGCGAAGGGCCTCAGCAGATTATACAACAGCGTCACAAAAAAGAAGGCGACCAGCGCGCCGACTACAGGTGAAACAAACAGCGGCGCGACGACCTTATTCCACACGCCGTTCCATTGTATGTGGCCAAGTGAAAACTGGTCAAAGGCGCTGGCGCCCAGCAACCCGCCGATCAGCGCGTGCGAGGAGCTGGACGGCAGGCCCTTGTACCAGGTGACGGCGCCCCAGATTATGGCCGCCACCAGCGCGGAGATTATGACATGCTGCGAGGCCGTGCCCGTCACAAGCCCCTTGGATATCGTCGAGGCCACAGCCCCGTGCGAGAGAAACGTCGTGCTGACATAAGCCCCCACAAAATTCAGCACGGCCGCCATAAGTATCGCCGTCCTCGGCGGGAGGGCGCGCGTGGCTACTGTCGTGGCGATCGAGTTGGCCGTGTCGTGAACGCCGTTGATGAAGGCGAAGGCAAACGCCATGAGCAGCGAGATGATCAGAGCAAACGCGATACTAAACATGCTTCATTGAGACCCCCTCGATGACATTGGCTACGGTCTCGCACGCGTCAAGAGCCTCCTCCAGACGGTCAAAAATACCGTTCCAGCGCAGTACGTCGATGGGGTTTGTCTCGTCGGTGAAGAGTTTTTTGATCTCCTGACGGTATATAACGTCGCCCTGGTTCTCTATGCGGTTTACCTCTATGATATGGTCGCGCATCTTATTGACGGATTTCTTATCGGGCATCAGCTTGATGGTCTTCACAAGGTGGCTCGCCGCTTTCTCGATGAGCTTGGCTATGACCACGGCTTCCGGTTTCACGGTTTTGATGTTGTAGGTCTGGAACAGGTGCGCCGCTTCGTCGATCTGATCCATTATATCGTCGAGATAGCGGGCGATCACGTGGATGTCCTCCCTGTCTATAGGGGTTATGAATGAGTCGTTCATGCGTTGAAAGGTATCGTGAACCATTTGGTCGCATTTGTGCTCATACTCTGTCATTTCGTTTATCTTGGCGTCGACGTCCTTGTACTCGGTCAGCAGCAAGACCAGTTTGTGAGCGGCCTCATGCGCGCAGTTCATGATACCCAGAAAATCCGAATAGAAAACCAAATCCTTCCTTGTAATACCCAGCATTAATATCCTCCTTGAAAATATTTCTGCATATTGTTTGTCGCATGTATGAGACTGTTTCTTGATAAAGGCAGACATAAATCAGCTATCCTCCATTGGCGCGCGCAGACCTGCGAATAGAAGATTTCGCTGTGTCT
>JGI20166J26741_11725696_pt1 | contig 10675 bp, 4 predicted proteins | sample TergutCu122P5_FD_26741 | JGI IMG/M metagenome (IMG submission 26741) | reverse complement strand
TCCGGGGATCGAATCCCGGTGGGGCGAGATTTTCCGCACCTGTCCAGACCGGCCCTGAGGCCCACCCAGCCTCCTGTACAATGGGTACCCGGTCTTTCCCTGGGGTAAGGTGCGGCCGGGGCGTGACGCTGACCCCTCATCCCCTTCTAATGCCGAGGTCAAAAATAGAGTAGAGCTATACCTCTACTCTCCCTAAGGGCCTTTGTGGCCTATGAAAGGGCGAATCCTACCTACTATGGACTTGTGCCAGTACGCAGGTGTTGCAGTAGACCCGCCCATAGAGGTAGTGTTCTCTTGTTTAATGTGTTTCTTTTTGGATGACGACTTGGGTAGTTGACATGTGAGTTGAGAATTTATTTTGCACTTCCAACGCCCTTAAAGTACACAACGGCCATTTTGTTTTTGAAAAGAATAATCGATTCCCCCCCCCTCCAAATTAATGTATAGAAGCCTAAACTAAGCTATTGAAGAATTTTAAGTCCACTAATGGCCACTTTATAAATTTTTTTCCTTGTGAGTAACATTGTGCTAGTGGCGTATGTACTTGTTGGCGGAATTTGGATTAATGCGGTATGTTTGCGTAATAATCGCAATGCAACAAGTTAAAAATTTGAAGTATATATTAGTTAGCCTTTGGTGTAGCGGTAGCTCTGCCTACTTCAGGAGCCACAGAAAGTAAGTACTGCATATCAAAGGTTCAACTAGGTCACGACCACTTTAAACTTGTCGCATACAGTAAACTGTCCTCTGCTCTGTGACCTGTGCTGTTAAGACTGCAACGTGAAATGGCGTAACATATGATTGTCGGACTGTGTAAGTGGCGGTATGGCTTCCGTTTCTGTTTCGTCAGTCTCTCGAGGCGAATGTTTGGGACAGTAGCTGGAATTTCGACACGATTGCTTCATGTCAAACCCCAGCTTATCGCAGTTCGTGATGTGTTTTTTTCTCTGCATGGACTGTAGGAACTTTCTTGCAATTTTCCCGGTATTTAAGCAGAACTCAGTAATGTTCATCTAATTAATATTTAACAAGCTAGGAAATGTTGTACAGCAGAAAAGTTTCTTTTATTCGCCTATTTGTTTTTCTAGTTTTCTTTTGGTGAATGCCAACTTTTGATGCTGTCTCGAAGTGGCATAAAACAGGCTGAACACACAAACAGGGATCACCAAAATATACTGTATTTCGTTCCTCATAAGACACTTTTTTTTATCCTGCCCCTCAACACCGGGGAACCAAATTGAGAACCAAATTGTAGAAATGAGTATATCAGACCTTGCAATTTACTGGGTGCGTCGTATTACTTGTAGAGGTTTACGAGGCGGGAAGTACAGTAGTTATATCAGAGTCAGTCCAGCGGTTCTCTTTTTACGAGATTACACTGCATGAGTCCCCGTTTGTTTTATTGTTTCGATTGACGGAATAAGTGGGCTGGACAAAAGGTTTGTTTTCTTTGTAAATTCTGCTGTAGGCGTTTGACACTGATCCTCGCTGTATTTCTGGCAAGTATAATTCCCCCTCATCGTGCATTTGTACGGAGCTGTGTGAAGGCAGTCAAGTATTTACGTTGATGATTATTCGAACTCCACATTGTGTAGGCGTGCTCTTTATTTGGCAGTTAAATTGTTGGTATTACACCTCATTTAGCTGATTCATGTGACGTAATTATTGATTAATAACCGGCGACCTCCAGGTTTCATATCCGGAAATGCCTACCTTCACAGGGAACTGAATTACTCTACTCTACTGTAATATTATACACGAACAACAGACTTCATTTTCTCCATCTGAAAGTCTAGTTGGAAATAAATCGATATCTCCAGTCTGTATCGGTTCATCTCTTAACTGAGGAACAGGGTGGAGCAGATGAGTAATGGCACTGGATGATGTTGATTTACGCTCAGGTCGTATTGCTACGTTAAACTGAACGGGCATCAGAACATGCAGGGAATGTGAAGGACGTGTCACGCTGGGCTGTGTGTAGCTGCTTGCTTATGAGTGGAACCTGCTTCGTTAGGTACACATTTAGCTACCTCGTAAGCCTTCGGAGGGAGTACTCTTATTCATTGCCCATCTGTCCGTCCCTTCATCTTCTAAGGATAGCGATAGTATAAATACCGAGTGTTCACTAACTTTTACTTCAAACTCGGTTTTAACATCATGCCTCTCCGCCTTGATATTTTTATGTCCTGTGTGAACAAATACCAACACCAACAATCTAGTGGTCCTGTGAACCTCTGGTGTGTAACGTCGCTAGCCGTCTTGAGTAATTTGTCTTGTGTTTTTCTGCGTTACGACAGCCTTTTTTTTTAACCAGCCCTAATGTTAAATCCAAATTGATCACATTGATCAGGTGTGATCATTGATCACCCATTGTTTACGGGCGTATTTTGGTTCCGTGTTCCGTACCGTTACAGTGGGAAGACAAGTGGCAAGGCGCATCTTGGTTTTCTTTTGTCATCAGCAACGCAAGTAATAGGCCTAATGTTAACGTACATTACAGTTCTATGGTCGGTAATATATTTCGTCACGAAGTTTAATTTCTGTACAAAGTAGATGAATATCACTTTTGATTGCTGAGGTGTTTTAATGGCCATGAAATGGTTTGTTAGTCGATAATGATGTTACCACACCCAATAGGCCTTTTGTTGGGAGGGTAACTGACACTTGGTCTGTACCACTGCTGTTTGTTCCGGACCCGCAGTTTCCTGTTTGTCGAGATAGTCATACACAGAGTCTCTGTTCTTTTTGCAGGGCAGAGAAATATTCTTGTGAATAAGGAACTTTATTTAATGTGCTTCAGTGAATTTCATTGTACGTATCTTGTTAAGGAATTATGACAGTTTTTCTTACAGTAAATCTAGGAAATGTGATTTATTGCATCCATCCCAGAAGACATTACACTAGCCGGAATTGTTTTAAAGGCGTCCTTGTTCGTGTCACTGTGACAATGTGATGGAGGCACACTGCGTGAAATAACTCCATTCGGCTTTACTGCGGTGCTCGCAGCATATAGGTGGTCCTCTTCCTCCGAGAGCCTGGGGACGGTTCCGCTTGGGTCTTATTCACGCAGGATGGCTGCAAACGTCGTGTCTCGAGACATCATTCCTCTTCCATGTTAACTTCCTCTTTTTGTGCACGTCCATAGCACTCAGATTCTCGACTGAAGACAGCTTGGCGAAATATTTTGATATAGATTCGCGTCATTAAATGGAGATATGGAGAGCAGGCTAAGTGTACCCCAGTTCCTACGCGGCAAGGAAGAAATAAATTCCTCCCCTTTCTGGTAATCGGCCCCAGTCGTCTCTTTCGTGAATTTACTAACTTAGTTTTATAATTAATTCAGATTTCTTTGTTATTATCTTGAGCACCCTCAGTTTCCCGACCGTATGCATTGTTTGTTTCGAGAACACACTACGCATTTTGGCATTGCAGGCCTATACGTGCCACCATTACTCAGTATTTCATCTGTAATCATACAGTTAAGAATGTGTGTGTAATGTTAATATTAGTTGTAACTGACCTTAGGAAATTAATTGTCCAAGAACGACTCAGGTTAGTTTTGTAAATTCACGTATATCCTTTACAATTATTAAGGAGATATGTGTGCCTATAAAACAATAATAATAATAACAACAATAATAATAATAAATATACTGGTAGTATTTTGATGTGCGCAAATGCGCATTTTCCCTTACAGGCAAATAGAGGACACGTGTTCTCAGAAAATGTGCAAGGAGTGAATGAACAAGAAAGGTGCAAGGTATCGGAAATATGTATGTTTCGGTGATACTATGAGAAAATGAAAAAGTAAAGCATGGCGAAGCTAATTTGTAACGTTGCAGGATGAATGAATGTTGTCTTTCCAGTTCCATATCAGCATGTAATAATGAAGTACGTAGTGTTTGTAACGAGCTGTCAGTCACTTGCTACTTACGATGAACTTTGCAGACTTGAAATATACAAGTGTTAAGTGCCAGCCTCATTCTGCAAACGTGTGAAACTGACTCCGCTAAAAAAAGGAAAGGACTTCTTGTCAGTTTCTCTGCGTGCTGACATGCGAGCTGAGGAATCTGGGTATGGGTGAACGAAACAACACACCATGGTTTTGTCCTCCTGCACGCGTTAATTGCTCGTCCCTCCTTATACGATGAGGATGTTGCTGTAAATCTGACACAGTGTCGATTATTTATCATATTTTTGTAACTGGTGTTCATTCGTTGGTTTGTTAGAACGATTACAGACATAACTAAAAGGTGTCGATTCTGCTTCTGTCTGCAGGCGTAACAAACTCTGGAATTTGTGATTGGACGTGGTTTTTATAATTGTGTCCTTCGAACAAATGTGCGTATAGCATGTATCTTTTTGTTTATTCTCCCACGGTAGGGTTTCCCAATCGGCGCGCCGTAGCGTCAATCCATAAATACTTTAAAATATGCGAAGGATGACTTGTGTAAAAATTCGTCGATTATATTAATATTTTTAATTTATAATTTACGCGGAGACATGTATAAAAGTAGTATTATGTAGAGTGTGACGTGACTGTACATTGATATTTTCTGAACTAGGGACGATTTCGGATGGGTAGAACTATGAAGTCACGAATATAATAACTTCCATTATTTATAAGTAACTATAAAAGTGCAGTCCTTGGAAAAACAGAAGGTTTATTGTAACTGTGGTAAGAAAGCGGTCTCCTGACATGATAGCTGGTGGGACGCTACGTGCAAAATGTTGAGATTTTATTAACTTTTAGGTGGTCTGTCAGTGCATAATAACAGGTCTCGGGAATGATTCACTCTTAAAGCTCCCATCCGCAGATAGAACATATTGGCGTTTCTTCTTCCATAACTTAATCTAGTGAGGACTTACATATCTGCTGTATAAAAATTTTTGGAGATACTTGAGGTCGATAGACAGTGTGTCAGAATTTGAGAGATACTGGAGTGGGTTCAGAACTTGAAAGGCCTAAGAATGTCCCCCAAATGTGTGAGAAGTGTTAATGGTATGAAGTTTCATATACGCTGAATAGCTTGAGAATTTGAAATACATACGAAGTGCATCAAAATATGTTAACCGAAGGCCTGCTTGTAGTCGCATGCTTGGGAGGCATACGTGTGGATAGAAATTCGAGAGACCTGTTTGTACCCGACTGTCTCCGACATTTGAAAGAGATACGAATGGGCGTACCGTATGTGACACCTATTATGCTGTTGTAAAATTTGAGATATGTTGGGCACTACCAATAGTCTCAGAAAATGTGAGACCAACTGATAGCCTTAAAAATCGACGCCCTCGCTAAGTTTGTATTTTTTTTTTTTTGTAAGAGGTGGCACTTCTATCGAGACTGACATGCAACAGGTGGCGCAAGAATCGGCCATTCTAATATCCGTGATGTGATAAATTGAGCGATGGAAACGGCATCGGAAACATGTTACGGCAAAGAAGTTCGCAGCGTGCTTTGGTCTTTGTGGGAGAAACATGTTTTCCCCGTTGAAATTCCCTGCCATTTGACAGAGGTGGATGTCCATAGCCTCATGAGAGTACGACTTGTCAGAAAATGATGCTGAGAGTTACGGTATGGTAGATCGGGCATTCATGGTGATGATCGTACCAGTCGGCCCAGCACATGAAGGACGGATGTGAACGCAGCTGGAGGGGAGGAAATGATTGTGGGCTACTGTTGCAGTACTGGGGAGTTCGCCGCGCGCTGAGGAAGTGGAAGTGGCTGCTCATGAATGGTTGCGAGTGTAAATGCCATGTTTATTCCCGGACTGAATTTTTAAGCTGTCGCTTATAAGTGACAGAGGCATTCCATGTGCTCGAAGGCTCTGATGAAAAGTAATGATGCCTCTTTGGAACAAAGAGCTACATTTTATGGTGTAATGACATATCTTTTAATTTTATAAAGACCTATTTGCGCTCCCGCATGCTGCTGCCAGAACGAAAGCAATGCTTCAAGAGTTTGGCTGGGAAGTTTTTGGGCATCTAGCATATAGTCCAGACTTGGCCCCAAGTGATTTTCACTTGTTCCCAACGTTGAAGGAATTTTTGGGTGGCAGACGCTTCTTAAGCGATGAAGAAGTGAAGGATGCCGTCAAGCAGTGGTTAAATGGAATGGCGGCGGAGGTCTATGACGAAGGCATACAAAAATTCTTCGCGCGCTGTGACAGGTGTCTGAGTGTTCGTGGCGACTATGTAGAAAAATAACTTAGGGTCTGTAATAATGATACATTAGATTTTTTAAAATTTTTATTGTGTTTATTTTTCTTTATAGCCAAACGGTCTTTAGATTCTGGATGACCTTCTTACTTACTGAACATCCTTCATATACTTATTCATGTTGCACATGTTCAACTATTCCGTGTTTTATTTTCCTAGATAAAAATGTTCATTAACATCGTATCTCTACCACGTAGCAAGGTTAATACAGATTTCAAACGGGTTTGCGTATTTTCTGTTTCTTTCTATATAGCTCCTGTTGCAGTTCACTGAACCATCGTATTAGAAACCAAAATTTAGGGTCCAGCTGTATAGATTAATTGCTACAGGTGTTGCTCCATTTTACGAATTTGGATGTGCTAGAAGTTGGTATTTTGATGGTGAGGTACTAAAAGCCCTCAGAGCCGTCTTTCTTGAAATGTCGTGTTTACATAAATATGCTTAAGATTGGTAATTTGATCATATATTGTTAAGAACAGGAACACAGACACGAGCAAACTTTATGTTAAGCCTCATGTTACTAATGAAGCGAAGAAAGTGCTGCAGAGAATGTTAAAAAGAACTGCTGACCTGCAGGATCAAAGAAAGCTGTGCGTATGTTCACTTCCGTATGTTAATATTATACTGAAATGCTCGACGGATCTGGCCTTCATGACCTCGTTTCTGAGATAAAGTTTTAGTTGCCAACTCGAAACTAGCCAAAACTACGCTTCTCTTTGTCATTTTTCTTTATAATTTTGACGTACACTTGATATTAAACGTTAGGAACAACTCATTTTTCCTGTCAGGTTATTCGCTTTCTAGTGATCCTTGGCAGTATGGTATTCACTTCCGGTTAGGCATTCATATCTAACAGAAGAGCATATATGGGTTGTTCCGTCAAACGAGCTGCCCGTATGGAACCAATGTACGAATGTGAGATGAAGGTAGATTTTGTCCTTAAATGGAAAACAGGTACATGTTTTTGCAACATTTCATCGTCATTAAATGAATGGCAGCTGTCTCACTCAGTATTACTGTAATTGCTGCGGCCTATGTGCCATACGTAATCCATTTCACTTGAAGTATTTGTCTATGGAAATACAGTCTTCACCTCTCTTGAGTTGGGTTGTAAACTGTTTTCTCTACCTCTCTCGAAGTGAAAGTTACTTGATAGCTTTGCCTCCCTTAGATTTCAGTTTTTACAAAATCATTCGTTTCTTCGAGGAGGGATATTGAAAACTTTGATGTTCGGAATTAATATTTGGAAACGACAACAACAAAATTGCAGTCGTAAAGAAAACAGGAGCAGATCAAATAGAGGGATTGGTCTTTACCTTTCGATCCACAGTCATTTTGTACTTTACGTCTCCTATTCAGATACGTAAAGTGTGAAACATTCCTACTAGTGTGCGGTGTTTGAGAACAGAGTGTTGAGAATGTGGGTAGATATGTATCTCCCTAAGGGAGAGGTTTGACAGGAGGCTGGAGGTAGTTGAGTAGTGAGGCTCATCATTGTATGTAGGCTTTCATTTAGCTGATATTAAGAGTTACAAAACCGAGAGTAATGTAAAGAGAAGCATATTCAGAATTGTAGTCGAAATGCCGAAGGGAAGAGGCAGTTAGGAGCCGGAGTGTAGGCCTGCAGGCGAGGATAACATTGCAGTAAGCCTAAAGTGTTTAAGGTGGGAATGAGTGAACTGGTGTTATATGGCTGAGGACAATCCAGTAATGGGATCTTGATTACGATAATGAACCTTCGGCTTAAAGGGAAGGGGACCTCAGACGCGTTGAACGATTTGTTCCGGAGGTAGTGTCGTTAAAGTTACATCTGTAGGTGTTAACATTTGTTCCAAGATTTGAATATGTACATTAACATTCAAATGAATTAATGATAAACACTACAGTAATTTAGCAGATAAATAGAAGTTGCATGTGTTCTAAAAGCATCTATTATAAACATGGGCGCTGCGGTGGGGGGGGTGCGGAAACTCATTCTCTCCCTCCTGATCTTTTGGAAAGGGGAAAAGAGTATGAGAGAACGTTGATAAGAGTGAAGAATATTGCTCATGAAACAGCAATTTTTGGTAACCCACCGATTCACAATTTTACAGGAGAGAGGGAAAATTTGACCGATCCTCAGTAGACCAGCACTTAGGCGTGTTGTGTTTTGACGAAAATAAAAGAACAAAGCATTTTTTTGGACAGTACATTTTGAGAAAAGGTGTGTTTGTAACCCACCTGTCTAATGGTGCGGGTTTTCGGTGTAACGAATTGTGTGGGTTACGACAAATATCCGTATCATGGAAGTTATTTTAAAAATCAAGGGCCATCAATAATAATTGTAAACGGATTAAATGTTATTTTGTAAGCCCCCGTGGAAATTATCCTGTCGGCACCACTACTTAAACGTCTTATTCAATTGCTTGCCTTATTTTATAATCAAGTGTTATAGAAAGTGACACGTAAGAGGTTGTGGTGACCTTTGGTTGTGTAACCTCCATTCCACATTTCATAAAAATCGGTCAGCTGATTCAGAAGTGTAATTTGGAGAAACACAGACACGCAGACATCATGGTTATATCACGGAGCTTCTGTTTTCCCTTTAAGGAAATTATAGTTAGTTAAAAACGACCTAATGTAGATGTTTTATGGAACAACTGGAACTATCTGACAGAGGCGTAGTTGCTTTGTAAGGGCGTTAGTGGTAGGAAAGCTATTCAGCTTCTGTAGAACACGTCGTAAATCACATCTTCATCCTTTTCTATATGAGAATAATTAGTCCTAAACTGGATATGTTATTACAGGTGTTAATAGACGTTGTTATGGGGCTGCATCATGTTTGAATGTAAAGAAACATAGTTTGGGCCTTGCTGTGAGGCATCGAAAGGGGTTAGATGTACGTGTAGCTCTGCACTTTCTTTAACCTCGGCGCTAGATTGGGGTGGGTGGTTAACGCCACGCCCCGGCCGCTTTACCCCTGGGAAAGAGACCCGGCACCCATTGAACAGGGGTTCTGGGTGGTCTCCAGGGTCGGTCTGGACAGGTGCGGAAAATGTCGCCCCCACGGGGATTCGCTATACGCAATCCTAGGCCATAGGAGACCTGATAGATTTCTTTATTTGTATAGAACAGTCATGTTTGTAAAAATGTATTCTCACAGTTCGAGAAAGAAACGTAATATATGAAAGTATTCAAAACATTTGGACCTCGAGGATAGACGTGGCGTCTGGAATGGATTACGGAACTGAATGTGTCAGATCGGTGTCAGTGGATCCTGTCCTGCAAAACCAAGGGATGCGAAAGTTCGTAACTGTACTGCACTGATAATTCAAATATCCTCCTGATCTTGACCGTTTTGAAAAGTATACGGGATAATGATAGTATTGAAACGGGGATGAATCCTGAGCAAAGTCGGGTCGTGTCTTGTGAGACATTGCGTGATGGCTGGAGGGCACGGCTTCCAAGTTCATCTGTTCCTCGCTGGGCCACTCACTTTCTCTCGTGATAATTGTGAGAAATGATTCGGGACCGAATGCCCTGCACTCTTTACGGTTGTTAGAACGAGAATTCAGTCGAATGAACTTCCTTGTTCTAGCGCACCGTAGAAACGACACTTACGTTCTGCATGAGAGTGGTACAGACCATGCATTAGCAAGTGCAGCGAAAGGTGTTTCTGTATGGATGACATATATCTTTGCAGCTGACCGTGGTGACCTCGTTGTATAAATCACACTGTCTCTGCGTTGTCTTCCGCCGCACTGTGAGAGTGGTTTGGACTAGTGCTGTATTTCCATAAAATTAAAAATATACGGCCCTTGCTAAATTGTCGTATTTCTTGTTTTCACCTCAAAATTATTTTGCGTGCCGTGTGACGAAGGACGTTCATGTTTTATGAATGACGAAGATGCATACTTTCATCAGAGTGGGAGGCGTTCACAGAGGAGCCTGTAAGTGTACTAGCATATAATTCTCACATTAATTAGTTACTCGTGTCATTTGTAATTGATGTCCCTTCGAATACACTGAACTTGTTGTATTTTTTTGATTTCCCACTAAAATTTTGAACGTGGTTATGAAGTGTAATGTAATATGTATTTGTAATGTATTAGCATTACAAATAAGTCTTATGCAGATCCTTTAATTTGCCGTTTACCTGTATCTTCTCCGTCCCATTTGCCAGACGGGCTGTGGAGTCCCCCCAGCCTTTTATCCGAAGTTTATTTTTGTGTAGTTTATTGAAAGACGAGGTCTGTAACTCAGGCTTTTCTAATATAGTGGCATGATTGGATGATCGTGAACAGTGAACTGGAAAAGGCTTGGAAGGAAGCGGGCATGGCCCAAGTTATGGTGCCATCCCAGAAGGACGGACTTCCTGGCCGAGAGTCGAACCAAGGACTTCCCGAATACAAGTCAGAAGCGTTACTACTTAGCCGACTTGCCCATTGTCCAAAGGTTACCGAGTGTTCCCCCCCCC
>JGI20166J26741_11725251_pt1 | contig 10677 bp, 9 predicted proteins | sample TergutCu122P5_FD_26741 | JGI IMG/M metagenome (IMG submission 26741) | reverse complement strand
GCCCTCGGTTGGGAGCCGAAAACCGACCTCCGCACCGCCATCCGCCTGACGCTCGACTACTACCTCGCCCACAAAAACCGCGACTTCGACGCGCAAGGGTGAAACAAGCACACATTTTCAAAAGAAGGCAAAATCATGACTACATCATCTGTTTTTCTCCGGCGCGTTGTGCTGCAAAACTATAAGAACATCGCGCGTTGTTCAGTGAAGCTGCATCCGCTAAATTTTCTTATCGGGCAGAATGGCGCGGGCAAAAGTAATTTTCTTGATGCACTGGAATTCACATCGGAATCATTGCGATCCACTGTCGACAAGGCTCTCCATGACAGGGGGGGTGTAAACGAAGTTCGCCGGCGTTCCACGGGGCATCCCACGCATTTCGGCATTCGCCTTGACTGGACTTTGCCATCCGGCGATTACGGCAGTTATGAATTTCGCATTGGGGCAAAACCTCAAGGCGCCTTTGAAATCCAGCATGAGAAATGCATCGCCCATCCTGCAGGCCCCTTGAAATTGGAGGAGAAGCGCGCCTTTTATGAAATACATTCCGGCAAACTCCAAGACAGCTCCATAACAATGCCTCCGGCTATTCCAAAGGACCAGCTATTTCTCCATGCCATGTCGGGACAGCCTGAGTTTCGCCCTCTCTACGTGGCTTTGTTGAACATGGGATTCTATAGTTTCAATCCCGATGTGATACGCGATCATCAATCACCGGAGTTTGGCAGGATTCTGGCCTCGGACGGGCGCAATCTTGCCTCTGTTTTGAAAAGAATGAAAAACGAACCGGGCATGGCTGATTTGATTAAAAAACTTGGACGGATTGTGCCAGGCATCACGGGAGTCAGTGACAAGGCTGTCGGGAAAAAAGAAACACTGGCGTTCCAGCAACTGGTGGCGGGCAGTAAAAACTCATGGGGCTTTGAAGCCGAAAACATGTCGGACGGCACCCTCCGCACATTGGGCGTGCTGGTGGCGCTTTTCCAGCCACCGGTGTCTGACGGGCAGGAAGTTCGGCTTGTTGGTATTGAAGAACCCGAAACCGCTCTCCATCCCGGCGCCGCCGCAGTGCTTCGCTCGGCATTATTTGAGGCATCCGCCCGCACGCAAGTCATAGTCACCAGTCACAGTCCTGATTTGCTGGATGACAAAATGGTTACCCATGAATCCTTGATTTCGGTGACAAGCCAAAATGGTGAAACCAAGATTGGGAGGGTTGACGAGGTAAGCCGCGACGCCATCAAGGATCATCTGTTCACAGCGGGGGAATTGCTTCGTCTTAATCGAATTGGAGTGGACGAAACCACAGGCGATGACACCGCGCAATCGGAACTGAACATTTTTGAGCCAACCTCATGACCCAATTTCGCATTGCTTCCATTGTCGAGGGCGATGGGGAAGTCGAGGCCGTCCCGATTCTACTTCGCCGTTTTGCCGAATTATCGGGGTATCCCGGACAGGTTGATGCCCTGCGCCCAATCCGACAACCGGCCTCCAAACTTTTGAAAAAAAACAAGCAAGGGCGGCGCATTGAACTGGAGCGCATCGTTGAACTTGCCATCCGCGAACTCCGCGGCCCGGGCGGAATCTTTGTCCTGCTTGATTGCGAGGATGATTGTCCGGCGACACTCGGCTCCGACTTGCTCAAGTGCGTGAGAAATGTTCGCCCAGGTTTTCCAGCAACCGTCGTGCTGGCATATCGGGAATACGAATCGTGGTTCCTTGGCGCCGCTGCTTCACTGGCTGGACGCCGGGATTTGCCGGCCAACCTGCTGCCACATCCAGACCCGGAGACACCGCGCGATTGCAAGGGCTGGCTGTCCGCGCACATGCCAAGGGGCAGACGCTACGACGAAATCACCGACCAACCCGCGCTCACGCACGCCTTTGATTTCGATGCCGCAAGGCGAACCTGTTCCTCATTCGACAAATGTTATCGCGCATTGGCAACCCTCATGCGGGATGTCGCCGCCATCCCTGCCAGCGCTCAGGAGAAACTTCATAAACCCGGCAAAGCTCAAAGCCCGCGAAATCTTCCAAAAGGCCAATAAGAACGAGAGTATTTCACAAACGATGAAACTCGCCCTCAAAATCGACATCGACACCGAACGCGGCACCCGCCTCGGCGTCCCCGCGCTCGTCGCGCTCCTGCGCGAATTTCGCATCCCCGCCACCTTCCTCTTCTCCCTCGGCCCCGACAACACCGGCAAGGCCATCCGCCGCGTCTTCCGCCCCGGCTTCTTCAAAAAAGTCAGCCGCACCTCCGTCGTCAGCATGTATGGCCTGCGCACGCTCCTCAACGGCACGCTCCTCCCCGCCCCGCGCATCGGACGCAAACACGCCCCCATCATCCGCGCCGTGCGCGACGCCGGTTTCGAGACCGGCATCCACTGCCACGACCACTTCCGCTGGCAGGACTACGTCCGCGTGATGCCCCTCGAAAAAGTGCGCGCCGAATTCTCCGCCGCCCTCGCCGAATACGAACGCATCCTCGCCACCCGCGCCCTCACCGCCGGCGCCCCCGGCTGGCAAACCTGCGCCAACGCCCGCCAAGTCTACGACGAGGCAAACCTCCTCTACTCCAGCGACACCCGCGGCCGCGCCCCATTCTTCCCCCGCATCGACGGCCGCGTTTTCTCCACCCTCGAAATCCCCAGCACCCTCCCCACCTTCGACGAACTCCTAGGCCGCCCCGAATACCCCGACAACAAAATCGTGCCGCACTATCTGCGCTTGATGAGCGAGCGCGCAAACCCCGCCGACACGCCGCACGTCTTCACCCTCCACGCCGAAATCGAAGGCATGATGAAACTCCCCCTCTTCCGCGCCCTGCTCGAAACCTGCCGCGCCCGCGCCGTCGAATTCATCCGCCTCGACGACTACGCGCGCGCCCTCCTGCAAAACCGCGCCTCACTCCCCATCCCCGTGCGCGACATCGTCATGTCCGAAATCGACGGCCGCTCGGGCCTCGTGGCGACCGAGGGATTCTAGCAACCGTGGCCCCCCGCCCCCCCCCTCTGAAAAAAACGCACATTCCCTCTGAAAAGTTGTTGCATTCACCGAATACACCACTACACCAGACATCCGTTATGGCTAAACGTAAACCAAATGCTGCTTTTATGAAACCGGTTCAACCTGACGATATCCTCGCGGCTGTCGTCGGCGCGAAACCTCTCCCTCGCACGGAGCTTACCAAGAAACTCTGGGAATACATCAAGAAGAATGGTCTCCAGGACAAGAAGGTTAAAACCCAAATCAATGCCGACGATAAACTCAAAGCCGTCTTTGGCGGCAAGAAAACCGTCAGCATGTTTGAAATGACCAAGCTCGTCTCGGCCCACGTCAAGAAATAATCCCGCAGGATTTCTTTTCTCACGAAAACCGCCGCTGCAAAAAACAGCGGCGGTTTTTTCTTCCGCGCCCGCGCCCTCCGCCCACGCCATGCCCTTCGTCCTCAACAAAACCAAACTCGCCCTCGCCTGCCTCGCCATCGCCGCGGCGGGCCTCGTCGCGGCCCAAATCTGGAGCTTCCCCCGCGCCATCGACATCTGGCTCCTGCTCGGCATCCCGCTCGCCGTCTACGTCATGTCGCGCCGCGACTCCCAGCAAACCCTCCTCATCCGCAAACTCGGCGCCGCCGTCGAGCAAAGCGCCATCCCCATGCTCATCATGAACGCCGCCGGCAACGTCGAATACGTCAACCAAGGCTGGTGCGCCCTCAGCCGCTTTTCACGCCAGGACAACATCATCGGCGCGCGCTGGATTCAACGACTCACACGCACCACGCCCCCGGAAAAAATCGCCCGCGTGCAGCAACTCTTCGACGACGGAAAAACCTGGACCGAAGACCTCGAACTCGAACGCAAAGACGGCGAACGCCTCTCCGCCACCGTCACCGGCACCCCCATCCGCGACACCAAAAACCAACTCGTCGGCCACATCCTCGTCTTCGCCGACCGCACCGAAATCCAACGCCAGGCCGCCGAAATGCGCCACGCCCGCGAACGCGCCGAAGCCGCCGACAAAGCCAAAAGCATCTTCCTCGCCACCATGAGCCACGAATTCCGCACACCCCTCAACGGCATCCTCGGCTTCTCCGACCTCCTCCTCGACACCCGCCTCAACACCGAGCAACGCGAACACGTCCTCGCCATCCACACCAGCGGCGAAGCCCTCCTCCAACTCACCGGCGACATCCTCGACTACTCCCGCGTCGAGTCCGGCCGCCTCCAACTCAAACCCGAACCCTGCGACCCGCGCGACATCGTTGAGGAAGCCCTCGACATCGCCGCCCCCCGCGCCGCCGAGAAAAAACTCCAACTCCTCCACGACATCGCCCCCGACGTGCCCGAACGCATCCTCGCCGACGGCGGCCGCCTCCGCCAAGTCCTCGTCAACCTCATCGGCAACGCCATCAAATTCACCCCCGCCGGCGAAGTCGAAGTCACCCTGCGCGCCACCGCCGCCGCGCCGGACGCTGCCGCTACCGCCCCCGCCTTCATGCTCGAATTTGCCGTGCGCGACACCGGCATCGGCATCTCCGCCGAGGACCAGACGCGCCTCTTCCGCCCATTCGTGCAACTCGACACATCCAACGCCCGCCGCCACGGCGGCGCCGGCCTCGGCCTGGCGATCACCTACGACCTCGTGCGCCTGATGGGCGGCAGCGTCTCCCTGGCGAGCGAACCCGGCAAAGGCTCCACCTTTTCATTCACCGCGCGCTGCGCCCCGCTGGAAACTGCCGCCGCCGAAACCGCGCGCCTCTCCGGCAGGCGCGTCGCCGTGGTCGCGAGCACCCCCGGCCTGCGCCGCGAACTCGAGCGCGAACTCGCCGCCCAAGGCGCCACGCCCCTGCCCCTCTCCATGGACCAGCTCGCCGGCACCGAAGCCGCGCCCGCGTGGGACCAGGCCGTGGTTGACTGCGACGAAAACACCCTCGCGCACCTGCGCGTCCATACGATGGCTCCCGACCGCTGGCGCGGCGACAGCATCGCCGGCCTGGTGGACGTGGGCATGGACAACGCTCACCGAGAAATCCTCCGCCCGTATTTTCGCGCGCTGGTGAGCAAGCCCGTGCATCACCGCCTGCTCGTCGCCAAACTCGCGCGCCCCCCCGCCGCCGGCGCCCCCCCGGAAGACTCCTCGGGCCTCTGAGGTTTGCGTGGCACGGGCGTCCCGCCCGTGATTGGTGCGCACAAACCAGTGCCAGGCGACACCCACATGGGCGGGACGCCCATGCCACGCAAACCCACGGGCGGGACGCCCGTGCCACCCGGCCCAATCGCGATTTTCAAGATAATCTCTCGACGCGCGCGGCGCCGCGCGCAGAGTCTTGCGCCTTTTCAATTCCATGCACGGACGCGCCCGGCACACCTCCCTGTTTTTTTCATTCGCCACCATTCTCGTGGCCGTCCTCGGCGTCGCCAGTTGCAGCTCCAGCAAACCGCCGCGCCTCGACAACGTCGCGCGCAACACCCCGCCCTCCGCCGCCGCCAGCGCAACCGCAACCGTCGCCACCAACTCCACGCCTCCCGCGCAACCGCGCCAGCAGCCGCAACCACAACCGCCCGCGCCGCGCGTCTTCGGCGCCTTCGGCGGCGTCGCCGCCGCTGGCGCCACTCCCGCCCCTCCCGCCGGGCCGGCGATCATGCTCGGCATCGACGTGCTCGAAGCAAACGGCTTTCGCGAAATCGCCGGCAAACGCATCGGCCTGCTCTCGCACCCGGCCGGCGTGAACCGCCTCGGCGTCAGCACGCTCGACGTGTTGCTCCGCGCAAAAAACGCAAAACTCGCCGCCCTCTTCGGCCCCGAGCACGGCTTCTACGGCAACACACCCGCCAGCCAGAACATCACCGACGCCATCGACAAAAAAACCGGCCTCCCCGTCTACTCGCTCTACGGAAAAAACAACCACCCCACCAAGGAACAACTCAAGGGCATCGACGCGCTCGTCATCGACCTCCAGGACATCGGCGTGCGCTCCTACACATTTTCCGTCTGCATGAAATACGCCATCGAGGCGTGCTTCGCCAACAACGTCGAAGTCATCATCCTCGACCGCCCCAACCCCCTCGGCGGCTTGAAAGTCGACGGCCCCATGCTCGACAAAACGCTCTTCAGCGGCGTCGGCCAGTTCCAAATACCCTACGTCCACGGCCTGACGATGGGCGAGCTTGCGCGCATGGCCGTCGACACGCCCGGCGCGCTCAACATCCCCGACGCCGTGCGACTCAAAGGCCGCCTCAAAGTAGTCCCCATGCGCGGCTGGACACGCTCGATGCGCTGGCCCGAAACCGGACTGCGCTTCGTGCCCACCTCGACAAACATCCGCGATTTCCCCGCGTGCGCGGGCTACGCGATGACGGGCCTCGGCTGCCAGCTCGGCGGCTTCAAGCACGGCATCGGCTCGCAATACCCCTTTCGCGGCCTCTCCTACGCGGGCCGCCCCGTCGACCAACTCCTGCGCGACCTCAACGCGCTCAAGCTCCCCGGCCTCAACTTCCGCAAAGTCGCCCTCACCTACGCCAACGGCTCGCCCGCCGGCACCGGCATTTATGTGGACGTGACCGACTGGGACGACTGGCGCCCGACCGAGCTAAGTTTCCAACTCATGCGCCTGGCCTGTGTCTACGACACGAAAAGTCCTGGCAAAAATCCCTTCGCCGCCGCGAAGCCCGCCGATCAGGACCTCTTCAACCGGCACACCGGCAGCCTTGCGTTTTGGACGGCGCTCAAGCGTGACGGCGCGCGCATCGACCTGCCCGCCTTCCAGCGCGCCTGGCAGCGCGACGCCGCGGCCTTCCAGCAGGCGAGCAAACGGTTCTGGCTGTATAATTGAGCCTCGCGCTACTTCGCCACCTCGACGGAGGAGACTTTTATCTGGACGGTCAACTGGTTCACGTTGGCGGCGTTGGCCTGCATCTGGAGGCTGTCGATGCTGATGTAGGGGGTGCGTTTTTTGAGTTCTTCGTAGAACTTGACCGTCGAGGCGTAGTCGACGTTGCGCAGGTTGATGGCGGCGCTGTTGACCGAGAATTGGGAGGTTTTTTCCGCGCGGGCGTCGCCGATGGTGCTGTTGGCGATGCCGGCGGCTTTTGCGATGGTGTCGAGTTCGGTTTGGAGGCGGGAGGCGTCGAAGGTGCTCGCGGGGTCGAGCTGGCGGATGGCGGCGGTGGCGCGGGCTTCGATGGACTCGCGGGCGTCGAGCATGACTTTCTGCCTTTGCAGGGTCGCGGTGGTGATTTTGTAATTGCCGCGGTAGTCCGAGGCGCGGCCGATGGCGGCGTTCAGCCACATGATGGCGGCGACGAACACGAGGGCCAGGAGGAGGATTTTTTCGCGGAGGACGCGGCTTAGGAAGAAGGCTTTCATGAGATTTCGGATTTCGGATTGCGGATTGCGGAATGTGTTGAAAGTGGGAGGTGCGGGAGGAATGGGAGATGTGGTTCTCTGGCTTTTGTTTTCAGGTTTTCGGGGTTTTTCATAATTCTTCGTAGGAGGATTCGTCGGGGTGCGGCGGTGGTGGCTGGCCTTGCGAAGCGGGCGGCGGGGACTGCTGCGGGGGCGGGTGCGCGGGGGCGTCGCCGGGGTGGGCGTCGGGGGGGGCGGTTTGTTGCTGGATTTGTTCGCGGATGCTGGGGGGCTGGTTGTCGGCGGGTTCTTCCGCCTGCGGGGCGGCGGGAGGGGGTTCGGGGGGCTTGGGCGGGGGTTCGTCGACGGCGGGTTTCACGGTGCCGGGTTTGAAATCGATGGCGAGGGTGAAGGTGGTGTTGCCGTCTTTGATGGTGGAGTTGGTCACCGTGACTTTCTGCATGTTGGGGAGGTTGATGAGGGCGGTGCGGAAGCTGTCGAAATCGCGGGCGACGGTGGTCTTGGCCTGGATGTCGATGGAGGTGATGCTTCGGTTGGCGCCTCCGGTGGTGACGCGGGTGAAGAGGACCGAGGGGGGGATGGTGGGGCGGATGAGGTCGATCATCTCGAAGGGGAGGAGGCGTTTGGTGGAGAGGTCTTCGATGCGGTTGGCGAGGCTGGCTTTCTTTTCGATTTCGGCGACGAAGGGGGCTTGGAGGGCGACTTGGGTGGTGCGTTTTTGCTCCATTTTTTTGCCGACGAGGACGGCGATTTCAGTCAGCCCGCACACGACGAGGAGGGCGATGCCGGCGAGGAAGGCGCGCCAGAGGAGGAGGTCGCGGCGGCGGGTGGAGCGGCGTTCGGCGAGTTCGGTTTTGTCGCGCACGTCGAGGGCGTCGAGTTGTTCGCGTGTGAAGGTGTGGGCGCGGGGCGCGGGGGCGGGGGCGTTGGGGGGGCGGTCGGGGGTGAGGGTGAAGGCGAGGCCTTTGGGGGCGCGGGCGGGGGCGAGGGTTTCGGGGTGGGTGTATTCGTGGAGGTGCGCGGTGCCGTGGGCGGCGTGGATGAGTTCGTCGCGGGCGGCGGTGCGGGCGGCGGCGAGTTGTTCGTCGGTCACGGGGGGGTCTTCGGGGGTGGTTTGTTGGGGGAGGGCGCGGGTTTGGACTTGGGTGGGGACGCCGGTGGCGTCGGTGTAGTGGATGGCGGTGACGCTGGTGGGGGTGTGGATGATGGTGGTGGTGGCGGGGCGTGCGTCGGGGGCGAGGTAGGGGACGAAGGCGGGGAGGACGGCGTCGGCCGCGGGCCAGTTTTCGAGGGTGGAGGGGTTGAAGCGTTTGCGGTAGGCGGCGTAGGCGAGGGCGTGTTTGGCGCCGGGGAGCCAGTGGTGGCCGTAATACATTTGGGTGAGTGGGAAGGGGGCGGTGCTTTCGAGGGCGAGTTCGATTTGCGTGGCGACGTCGGCGCGTGTGGCGTCGTCGGGCACGGGGATGGAGCGCACGAAGAATTGCGTGTCGGGCAGGAGGACGGTGGAGGGGGGGGGAGTGGTGAGGAATTTTAATGGCATGGGCGGAATGCGGAGTGCGGATTTTTTGGAATGCGGAATGCGGATTTCGGAATGCGGAATGAATGGGAGGGAGGAATGGGAGTGATGGGAGGCAGGAGGAATGTTTGTGGGTTGGTGGTGGTTTGGCTAATCCAAAATCCAAAATCTACCGGGTGCCGCTTACGCTGAAGCTGGCGCCGCTGGTGTCGGCGGTGGCATCGGAGCTGATGGGGGGGGCGGGCGGGGGGGGCTGGTCGTTTTCGAGGACTTCGAGGAAGGTGTAGGGGTAGCGGAGGTTGGCGACGGGGGCGGCGGCGGCGTTGCCGCCGGCGGCGCCGCCGCCGAGGGCGGCGGCTTGCGAGGAGCCGCGGTTGCTGGAGGAGCTGGCGTTGGCCGAGGTGCTGAGCGCGGAGCCGGAGGCGGCGCCGGCGTTGGCGCCGGTGGTGGTGGCGGCGGTGGCGGCGGGGCGGACTTGCGACCAGGCGGCGGGGATTTTCGCGCCGTTGCCGCCGGGGGGGACGGAGATGAGGCAGTTGAGGCGGTAGCTGGTGGTGCCTTCGCGGACGGTGACGATGATGCGCAGGGCGCTGATGGTGACGATGAGTTGGGTGGCGGGGGAGTCGCCGAGGAGTTGCGAGATTTCGCCTTTGGTGGCAAACCAGCCGGCGGCGGCGCCGGGGGCGTGGTTGTCGGCGCCGTTGAGGAAGTCGGTGAGTTTTTGGTCGTTGGCGGGGTCTTGGGAGCCGAGGGCGCCGATGATGTCGGGTGTGGCGCCGTTGATGTTGGTGGCGGGGAAGTCGTAGAGGGAGAAGGCGGCGGTGAAGCGGCGGTAGTAGTCGTTGGGGCGGCCGTTTTCGTCGTAGAAGATGTCGCGGACGTAGTCGATGGAGGCGAGTTCGTCGAAGGAGCGCAGGGTGCGGCCGGGTGGGGCGAAGGGGAGGTCGCCGGATGCGTAGTCTTCGGGTTGGGGGGCGCCGGCGCTGGCGGGGATGTAGTCTTTTTTCATCCAGCCGAGGAGGGCGTCGGTGAGTTTGGCGGAGGTGTCGGCGTCGAGTCCCCAGTAGGTGAAGAGGTTGGTGAGGCGTGTGGCGTTGATGTTGGGGAGGGAGAGTTTGCCGGATTCGTCTTCGAAGGCGACTTCGACGGTGTAGCGTGGGTCGATGCCGTAGTAGCGGAGTGTGTCTTGGTCGGCGGGGTCGTAGCCTGCGAAGCCGAGTGGGTCATACCAGCCTTCGGCGGGGCTGCGGAGGGCGCCGAGGGCGGAGCGGTAGTCTTCGAGTGTGGCGATGGTGGTTTCCATCGCGGAGTAGGCTTCGAGGCGCATGCGTGCGGCGGCGGCTTCGCGTTGTTCGACGAGGAGGTCGGTGGCGGCTTTTTCCATGAAGACCATCATGGCCATGGAGGCGAAGGCGAGGGTGACCAGCACTACTATTATGATCGAAGCGCGGCGGGGGCGGGGGGAGCAGGGGGAGTCGGTGGCGCGCTTCGATAAATTCCAAATTCCGAAATCCCAAATCCCAAAAAAATCCCAAATCCCAAAATCCCGAAATCTCAAAGGGCGCGGCGGGGCCGCGGCGGCAGGCTGGGTGGTCTGCGGTGCGGCGGCGGGGGGGCTTGCTGGTTTGTTTTGAGATTTTGTCATTTGTGATTTGAGATTTTTTTGGGATTTGGGATTTCGGGATTTGGGATTTTTAAAGCATGGGGAGTCCTTGGGCGATTGGGGTCGCGGGGATTACGATTACTGTGTCGATGGTGCGGCCGGAGTATTTGAAGATTAGGTGGAGGCG
>JGI20166J26741_11725140_pt1 | contig 10677 bp, 9 predicted proteins | sample TergutCu122P5_FD_26741 | JGI IMG/M metagenome (IMG submission 26741) | reverse complement strand
GGAGGTTGTGGCCTCACTCTCTCAAGGTCGCACAGCTGCTGCGCAGTGCGGCTTGTTTACACACAAATCAGTCCCGGTCATATTTGAACCACCTTGTATTCTGTTAATTAAAGGAAAATACAATGCAGATGTCTCACCTGAAAATAAAAATAAAAAAATAATAGTGTGTCCTGTACGTAACTGTATGTTGTAACAGATATAGTTGTTCTAGTGTCAGATGGACTCAAATGCTCCAAAAATAATTGAATTACAATTTTTTAATTTTAATAAAGTTAAATGTAATTATAAGAAAAAAGAGCACAGAGGTGAATTAAAAATAGATGTAGTGTAACTTGCATAATTAAATGTGAACTGCCAAACACTGGGTTCACTTGTAGCTTACAACAGCATTACAGCTCCAACAATCTCCTAAATGGAATACTCTCACTTTAAACACTTCATTCTTTGAAATGTCACGTGGTATCAGTTAGCATCACAAGATGCAATTTCTGGAAATGCTAGACCCAATCTATGTTGTAGGTAGCACCAGTTTTATTTTGTGCAACTTGCGTGGGCATGGTAAAGGAGTCTTGGTTTGATGTATGGTGAAAGGAAGGCTGCTTAATTTCTTTACTTGTGCCTTATTGCACAACAGCAGAAAAGAAGCATGGCATTAAATACACATGTTGTGCAAGCAAATTGTATTATTATGTGGAAGAACACTTTCTGCCCCCCAGCTGACCTGGTGATTGTAAATATGTATCTGTGTGAGAGTCTAGTGACTGTAGGAACGAACAGAAGACTTTAGTTTGCCTAAATCAGGGTGGGGTTGTGTGTTTGTGTTTTGAATGGATGTGTGTTGCCTCCTGTAAACGAATGTGTGGTGTTTCTTGGACCATGGAACAGTGAATTACAAAAGGTTACGCTAACAAGGAAGACGGGCTTCAAGTAATGATGAAGTGATGTTTTATGATTATATGTTGAGATGCTCACTTCAGTATCAATAAAATACAGATAAGCTGTGCCCTAATTGTCACATGTCCTGTGAAGAAGTGCAGTCACCCTAGTGTATACTGTATGGTATGTACCACCCTGGTCACGGGTTCTACATTATCATCAAATCTTCCATTTCGTTAGATGTTTCCTCTTCTCACCATCTTCTCTCCTCACACCTCCTCCTAATTGTCTTACATCATGTGTGACATCCTCTTGTCCCCATTGATTTGACTGCATTGTGGGTGTTTTCATATCTGTCCCTGAAATTCTTTGTTGAATTTGAGGATTCTAGTCTTTGGGATGTGATGCTGCATCATTGGACAAGTGGTTCCCCATGTCTCAAACGAACATACTGGCTTCATTGTCAAGGGTCTACTCGACCTTACCCTTGAGACACAGTGCCATATCCCAGAAGACCAAAATCCTTAATTACACCACTGTGAAAGCCTCAAAACTTTCATTATTGAATTTCTTCTCATGGTATTTCCATGTGTGTGGTTGAAGGTTAGCAATGCATGCATTGGAAATGCAGTTGCAGGCAGCTGACATGTAGGAGCTGGTAATGTAGAAAAAGTAATCTCTTGAAAAAGTATTACAGTGCCTCCTACTTGTACAAGTGCTGAGGAGAATATTCTGAGCCAACAGAGAGATGTCAGCAATGAAGAATTCGAGAAAATGACAGGAAGAATATTTCAGTTTCAGAATTTGTACACTGTGCTTAATATTGTTGGGGTGATAAATGGAGGACAGGAAGGCTGGTTCATGTAGATCATGGGTGCAAGAAATATTTGTCTTTGTTACAAAAATCTTAAGGGGAAACACACCTTTAGAGGTGTATAATGTTTACTGTGTGAAGCCTGAAGTTCAGTCCCTAACTCACACAAACAAAACTGCACCTCTGTTACGAAGATCCACCAGTTAATGCCATTCAGGAACATAAAACACTGTTTATTCTGAGAACCATGCAGTACACACAAATACAGTCTTCAGGCAAAGTGTAAGTTCCTTTTTGATGGTAGAATGTGTGCTATATTGTTACCACTTTCCCATTACATTGTAACAGTAGAGTTTGGTTGTTAGCCAGGATGTTGCCCTGGTGTTAAATTCCATTTGGGGTTCAACTACATTTAGGGCATTAGAAGGGGCACTGCCCTTTATCGTTCATCTCCTATTGCTACGTGAGGAGCAAACAGTTAAAATTGATGGCGCTGAAGTGTCATGAATTAGAATGAGGTACAATGAGAGGCTTTTGTGATTTTGGTACTACACTTTGAAATTACATAACAGTTTATTGACCACCATTTATGTTTCCTGAAGTTCCAATTGTCCACACTGTTTTACTTCACCCCACTAAATGGCAGTAAGATGTTACCAGTGGCTCAGCCAGTGTGTGGTAGGTAATATACTGCTGTGTAAACTACTGAGGTTATGAGAGAGGAAACAATGATGGCATATTTTTAGGTATTACACACTTTCATGGGACAGAAGGAAATGGCTAAAAGGAAACCTCTGTGTAGACAGTCTGTCCATGGGAAGGATCTGAAGTGGTCATCTTGTGTCACATGCATTACAATTTCCAGCTGAAAGATTCAAATCTTCTGGCATTTTATGCTGTGTCAATTGGGTCATAATTGTGGATGGTTGGTAGGACTGTAGTGCCTTTATCTTCAGGCTCAAGCAAAGCAGGAAAGAATATATTTTCTTGGTCCATTTGACCCTGACAATGAAGGCACAATCCCAGGCACAGCATGACATCATTCACAACTTGACTGTTCAGCAGCACCGCTGTGAGAACCTGACAGGCATGGGGATCAGTGTGTAGTAGCAGTATGAAGGCAGGCACTTTACTACTTGTGTTGTTTGTCAAAATATTATTTATTCCCAAACACAACTTTGAGGTTACATTTTTATAGTCTTCATACATGAGCATAATTAAGTGAATGCTAAATGCAGTACCAGACTTAAATATCTTGAATGCTGAGTAAGTCCTGTATATTCCTCTAGAGTATATATGTACTTGCAGATGCGTGCTACAAAGCTGAAAGCTCAAAAATGCAGTAACAACTATTTAATGCTATATACATATATACCAGTATATAACAATATGGCTCATATACAGCAAGTAATTATCATTTTTTCTATCACCAGATCAACCCAGCCCCTTTCATATGACAACACAGTTTGGAGTACCTGTCACCTGTCGCAATATTGAGTATGAATTACTTGTTTTATTAAATATATATCTTTGAAATGTCTGTACAGCAATTAGAATATGATAACAGTAGAGTTAAGACACCAAGACGAAGCTTGGGTATGACAGAGAGATCAAGAATTACAAATTACTAGTTGGTTGACTTAACACAACTTACTGCGTAAATCATGACCTGTGAAGGACATGGAACGATTTAGCCATACCCTGTCACAATGTTACGAAACAAAGTGGAGAGAAAGACACAAAAGAACCTCATTCAGGAGAGCTCATCTGAACTGAATTTGGAAACAAGAAGCTCCTAATTACATCTGGTGAAAGCATTTGTTTTGTCAAGTTACAAGGATGCACCTCTCTCCAGCATTTTAAAATTGGCTGTGGTGGTTTTTGAAACCATTAACGTGTACAGACATCTCAAAAATCATAAATTATAATGTTTAAATCCAACAGTAGTTTTAGAATCAATAAATACCAAAACCATCAATATAATACAGTGCAGTACTAGAACCTTTGGAACCAAGCAGAGTACCTCTGCAAAACAGTGTATATTATTGTAAACCTGATTTTCCGCAACGCGGCACGCATGCCCTCCAACCATGGTATCAGTTGAAACACTTGTGCTGATATCCAGTGATATGAGCATGTTCTGGCTACATGTAACTTACATGTTGCAACGTGGGTGTGACAGTGACCTGGTTGGAGGCGCTGCCAGTCATTGTTCGCACACCTCTAGTGCTTCGGCCTTCTCTTCCAGCAGTTCCTTGCCTGTAGCTTCAATCAGTGGTTTGTGATAGTCTGCAATCTGTAAGCCCTGGCCAAAACACAACACATTATTATTATTATTATTATTATTATTATTATTAGTAGTAGTAGTAGTAGTATTCAGCCCTTGGGCCAGTTTGGGCAGGAACCAGGGCCCAGTCAGGCAACTGGTATGGCTCTGGTACACTGCATCCTGGGCAAGTTCTTAGGGGTAGTTTGCCATTGCTTTCCCCCACATTTAGACATTCCCACTTTCACCGCCAGGTGCCTCCACATCCGCGACGATGCGAGAGATCCTAGCAGCAAAAGGTGGAACTATGGGTAAGAAAGGTTGTTCGGTAATTTTGCCTACATGGCGTCTATTCACGCCATTAGGGATCTTTTACATGCCGCAAATCTACGACATGGGACCGACACAATGTATACTAAATGTTTTTCTATCCAAAAATTATGAAAAGCTTGGAAGCAAACAAAGCACATCTTGCGCAGAAATGTATAAAAATATACAGACAGTTTATTCCAGCTATCCCACTTGTTAGAATAGTTCGAGTAAATTGTAGTCTGTATGATGCCAGTTGCATGGACGATGTATAATATTATGTATGAAAATAATGTCATGGAAAATGCTGACAGTTCTATAAGGATAACATTTTGTCTAATGAAATAGGCGGGTCTTATATGGGTTTCATTCATAGCAAAAGAAAACTTTTTTTACATTTAACATCATTACATCTGTATTAATCTACTGTGATGTCAGGCTACCGCTACGGTGTGAGATTTTACACGGCACAGAATCCTGAAAGAGTGCAGATCTCAAACAATCCATCACTGTTACTGATTACAAATTTGCCTAACTTCAGGTTAATTTTTATTTATTTTCTCACATGCTGTATACACAAGTTAATTTGGAAGTCTGTTGTATCTAGCCCAAAGAATAATCTGTATCCATTGCTGACAGTACAATTACTGAATTCTGACATACATCAGGCCAATGTTACAATGACAAATGTGTGACAGGAAACTGGATAGCTGGCATTAATGTGTCGTGTCATTACTGTTAAAGAATGCGTGAACTCGAGACGGTATTTGTAACAAAAAGAAAATTAACACCCCAAGGATAGCTGTGGCACCAATCAGGCAGGTCATCTTATGTACAACAAAATCCTTTTGTCCAGTATGCTCCATCCCTGTGCTTCTGTACAGTTCCTGTGTAATCTTTATCAGTGTGCACATCACTTTTTTGCTAGGCAACTTTGTTAATGGTAATGTGCAGCAACTCTTATTCCATGGTGGTTAAATAATGGAACTATTAATCAAAAGATATTTTTTACTCATCAGACTGTTGTAATAAATAAGCAGTTTCATTGATTAAATGTGGTTTAAAAGTAAAAAGGCACTGAATGGGCAGTTCTGCAGAATCAGTAACACTCCACCTCAACTGGGCTCGTGGCTAACCTCCCAGCTCAGCCATTTTTTGCAGTATAGAATTGCCTTACAGAATTCACAGTCAACAGTTACCTTGCCAGCAGTCTACATATGACCAACAAATTTTAATGGTAATCTACAGTCCAGTCATGAAATAATTCATATATGTGTGGATTTCCTTAGGAATTAGAAATGTTTTGTTAAAATAATGTGTCCCCTACCCTCTGAAAGTTAATTTAGAAGAATGGGTAGACATTCACACACACGGAGAGAAAGGCTCATGAAGCCCGCACACGAGTAATGCAGCCACTGTCCATCAAAGACAAATCAAATTAGGTTCCTGAAACTCATGTTTTATGATGCAATATGTAGTATGGACATATAATGCAAAAGTCACTTACCTGAACAATCTTCCATTCTTTATTTTCAATAGTAACAGGAAAAGAAAATATAACATCGTTTGGTGCACCATACGATCCATCAGATATGACACCCATTGACACGAACTGCCCAGGAAGAGTTCCGTGCCATATGTCGTGCATGTGGTCTGCTGCAGCTTTTGCAGCAGATACCGCTGATGACATCTTACGTGCCGCAATTACTGCAGCGCCTCGCTTCTGAACAGTCTGTAATGAACGAGCACAAGAATATATTTCAATAATTGAGTACTCCATTCTCTTTTTAAAATATATCAATTTCGTATTAACCTTGTGTTGGTCTCTGTGTTAAATTGCACAATTTGCAACTCAGGTGCTTAAAGTTCCTTCAAATCTTTAACCATAATGTTATGAAGAGAAGTCCTCTGTTGGTAACAAACAATGACTTCAGAAAGAAAAAATGGCACATTTAAAGAACAGATTGTAACTGATGAAAACCATAACACTTCCTGTGTCTCAGGGGCAAAATCTAAACAACTTCCAAAACACCAAATGCATTCTAAACCCTACCCTACAATGTATGTGAGATTACATAATTTATAAGAACTACTTCCCAGTATTTAAACACAAGTCTTTGTAAGAATGGCTATGCTGTGTTGCTACAAACTGGTATCTATGTGTGAGATCTGAAATTTTCACAGCAGAATATTCTTATTATGGATTTATGGGATGTGACACCATGTACTCTGCTGCCCTGAAAATGCAGGCAGCAGTTTCTCCCAAAATGTTGGTACCTATCTTTTGAACTAAGTGCAAACTGTTACGTCCCACAGTAACCCAGTATGATTAGTATCCACTTACTGTAATAAACTCTCCCTTCAACCACTCATCACTCTTCAGGGCTTCTGTCACAGGCACAGGACCAGACCCCAAATCAACAGTTGCACTATTAGCATCTGGAACTTGAGTAGCTGAGTGATTTCCCCATATTATCACATTATTAACTTGTCCTACATTCACTTTCAGGCGTTCTGCTATCTGAGCACGGCCACGATTCTGATCAAGACGTGTCATTGCTGTGAAGTTCTCACGGGGGATTGATGGAGCATATCTGGAGCAAACTAGTGCATTTGTGTTTGCTGGATTACCAACTACTAACACTTTTACTGTCTTCTTGGCATACTTGTCAAGTGCTTCTCCCTGTAACAGGACAAGACTGGTTAAGATATGAGGTTCTCACAGCAAATATGGTTTGAGTTTACACCACATACTGTGGCTGAGTCAGGGGCAATGGTTGCCCACAGCCCCATTTCTCTTCACCTTCTCTCTATCATTCTTTCTCAAAACACTTACTCTTCAGTCCTGAAAAGGGATGTGTGTATGTGCCCTCCACAGAAATCAATGTAGTCAGCACAAGGAAGCATCTTAGTACCAGCCTTATCTAGTCTTCTTGGGTTTAACTTTTGATCATTTAATTATAGGCTAGTAAGAAAATTTGCATTTTACATACCTGAACTTTAAAAATTTTAACATTAGCAGACAGAAGATCCTTCCTCTCCATCCCCTGTTTGCGAGGCATTGCACCCAAAAGAAATGCAGCATCAACATTTTTAAATGCTACTGCAGGGTCAGCAGTAGGAACAACTTCTGTAACCAGCGGCAATGCTAAGTCGATTATTTCCATCACTACTCCATCTAATACATCCATCATTGGTGGGATATCCAGTAAATGGAGAATAATTGGCTGGTCTGCTCCAAATACATCACCCTTAGCTATCTGATACAGCAAGGAATAGGCAATTTGACCTGCTGCACCGGTCACAACAACACGGATTGGTGAACTCTGCAAGCAAATACATCCATTAATTCAAAAATGATATTGTGTGCCTTTTATGCTGCAAAGGTCACGGCTAAAGTCATCCAGTACGATGTCAAAAATACTCATAGGCTTGAGGTAATGAAACCAATATGCACATGTACACTCTTTAACAATGACATAATAAAAATAACTTCATTAAAAATGAGGTTGAGTGCTTACACAATTTACCATTTTTATATTCCTTCGTGTTCCCTAACAACCGACCAAATCCCAATCTCTTCCGATAATCCACTGAACCGACGTGTTCCAATACTGGTTACGTAAGGCGACCGATAACGTCCTCACTATTGGACATTGGGTGTGTAGGGGTGTCAAAGGTTGAGGGTTGCAACACATAGACATTCCATTGTCTTATTGATACAGATCAGATTGTTGCCAAATCTGTTTTTACATCAATTCAGATACCTTAACATTACATGCTTCAGTCAAATACAAGTCATCGTATTTCTTTTTAACATGCTTCTCCCTACTGACTCCATAATTTTTGTCATCCAAAGTTAGGACAAAACGAAACTGCACATTGAAACGGTGTTGCCAATATCTGAAATAAAGCAGCATATGTTTACTCCAAATTTGTGTGTGAAAACTTGGCTGAAATGTCTGCTCGTATATTCTGAGTAATGCAGTTTTTTCGGGGAGCATCGATAACATGTATAGTCCACGCTGTAACACACTCGAAAGAAAGTATGTTAAATAACTGGGGATTTCATGTGCTAGTACAAAATGGGAACAGTTGCAGGATAGGAACAAACACGATAATCATTATGGTAACACGTGGAGTATGTTGACGTAAATTTGAGCAAGTGGGAGGAATGGAATCAAAACCTAAAAATGATGTCGGTAAAGGGAAGATATCTATGTCGGATGAAGAAAGGAGAGAGTTGGCTGAAAAATTGGACCAGGAATTGGATGAATTTATTGGAGGATTAGAAAAGCGGTCATCCACTTATGAATGGCCAGAAGATCGCTGGCAAGAGGTTAGATTCAAACAAAGAATTCGGAATTCCTACCCTGTAGTAATAGTATATCCTTTACCATTTATTTCTATATAGCATTACTCAATCTTCGGTTACACATCGTAATAAAAAAAGCATATAATATCAGTTATCGCCTCAGAACGAAACTAACCTAATCTAATCAAAATGAATATTCTTGGGTAGGAATAAATACCACCCCGACTGGGCTGACCCCTACTACAATCTGCACTTTGTCACTTTACCCACAAAATGTAGTACCGGCTCAGAAGTACTTTGCGTAAAATGGTGTATTTTGTATCGCTGATCGAACAGAACAGCTCAGAACGTTACTACAGGATAATTATAATAGTTAAAATTCTCCCCTCTTAGACCCACATCGCTTTTGTTATTCTTTCTAACTTTGGTAATAGGCCTTAAACATATTAAATGCTAAATACATTCTGCAGAACTTACATTATGAAGTCCATTTTACTGTCCATCTGCTTGATTGTTATACTGGCTGCACCACCAGCCGTAGGTTTTGTATTGACTATAATAGTACGGTTGAACCAGCATTGTACTATAGTTGTAGGGGCTGTGTCTTTTGTTTTTAACTCTAAGAACTACTATGAACTTCTAAATTTATTAATTATACTTTGGATACCATATTCATGTATGGATTTTATATTCTAAAATCTAGTGATATACAGATGTTATACTCATAATTTTACTTTTGCTATACATTTGACTGTTGATTGTGATAATAGTTTGAGCCTTGTATTGTTAAACTTTGTGGTATTTGTGAATGTTCATTACTAGGATGAGGTTGTGTATCACAATCCAATATTATTTATGGCCAATTTCGTGTTCAAGCCATCATTGAACTGATGATGGATCCATGAATTGTGATTGTATGTACGTATATATGTATGTATGTAAGTGGTTGTGCTCATCCCTGTCTGTCCCAAAATATAAATGACTGGGCTTTCAATACAGGGATTAATCTTGTGCCCCATTTGCCAAGATTACCAAAGTGGTATGAAGGTAATTGTATGCACTGTATGGGGCATATGCAGTTCTGCTTTTAGTCTTTTGTGACCCTTTAAATGAGTGTGATCATTTTGTTCTTCATGCAGGAAAATGCCTGTTCAATTTTAAAGATAAATGTTGTGTAGGAGCTGTCATTACCCTCAAGGGATTCGTTATGGGAGGAGATAGGTGAAAGAAAATACCAATGTGGCCATGAAAACTGCTAGTTGCAATGTTGTACTAAAATAACTGTCACTTTTTGGTGGAATTTTTCTCTCTGGGATAACTGTCAGTAATCTGAAGTGCATGGAACACAAACACATTACCACAGTTGCTCGTATGCATTTGTGCAATCATAGTTATGGATCATGGAATATTTGTATGTATGTATGTTTTGTGATGTGATATGGGGCACTGAGAATCAAATTGCTGTCTTCTGGGATGTGATGCCATGTTTTCTGGTGTTCTCTTCAATCCTGGACTGCATGGCTTTGCATACCCAAAGGAGTGGTCTGCATCATCACCATTGTGAGAACCTAAAATCTTAGTATTATTGGCCCCTTCTAGAGTTCTGGTCTGTGCCACAGTATAAACAGGACAGCATTACAGTGGGCTTTGAGTTAGGGGTTCTGGTCATTTAATAGCAGGGTACTCCACTTCTGTGAAAGAAGTATTTTTTCAACATTGAATGAAACCATTATGGATTTTTTGCTTCCCTTTCACTGATAATTTGTGAATGTGAGGACCAGGTCTCACAGTGGATTAGAACTAGCTTAGTTCCAGTCCATTTCCTCCAGTCTCTGTATCATTTATTATTTTTTCCTCTCTGCATTAATCTTCTGCTATGTAGATGGAGGCAGTGGGTTCATCTGGAACATTGGCAGTTATTTACCAAACTAATAGTGCCATATCCTAGAAGACCATAGTCTTAATGTTCTCTCTGCTTCTTAATTTAGTAGTAAAACTTATTTTGAAACCTTTTCACTACCAACTGATGCACATAATGTTAAAAAACACAGAGTTATTAAAACATTCTAAAATTACGCTCCAACATGTTTCGGTTTA
>JGI20166J26741_11725029_pt1 | contig 10677 bp, 7 predicted proteins | sample TergutCu122P5_FD_26741 | JGI IMG/M metagenome (IMG submission 26741) | reverse complement strand
TTTTCTTCCTTATATTATTTGCATTTTTGCAAATTCATGCCGAAGACGGCAGCCGTTTGTGGCTGCCGTCGGAGACAAACCGGCGGAATGCGCAAGTTTCCTCCAATAGCCAAAATCCAACAATTGATATTGCTGTTCAAGAACTTCAGAAATACTGGAAAGGCGCTCCGGTTCAATTAATTTATAATCCCACCAAAAAGACTGGCGAGGGATATTCAATTTCGGGAAACAAATCCCAAAATATTACCATTAACGCTTCGTCGGCAAAAGGCTTGCTTTATGGCGCATTTCATCTTTTGCGCTTGCAACAAACAGGAAATGACAAGGGTGAGTTGAATATCAAAGAATCTCCCGCTTTCGATCGCAGGATATTGAATCATTGGGATAATATTGACGGAAGTATTGAAAGAGGATATGCCGGAAAGTCTTTATGGGATTGGGGCGATTTGCCGGAAAAACTTTCGCCCCGTTATACGGAATATGCACGCGCCAATGCTTCGATCGGAATCAATGCAACCGTTCTGAACAATGTAAACGCCAATCCGCAGTTTCTTACCAAAGAATACTTATTGAAAGCGAAGGCTTTGGCAGACGTTTTCCGTCCTTGGGGAATTCAGGTTTTTTTGTCCATTAATTTTTCTTCGCCTGCCAAATTGGGCGGTTTGCCGACTTCCGATCCTTTGGATCCTGCCGTTCGCCAATGGTGGAAAGATAAAGCCAAAGAGATTTATGCCATTATCCCCGACTTTGGCGGATTCTTAGTCAAAGCCAATTCCGAAGGTTTGCCCGGCCCTCAGGATTTCGGACGGACTCACGCCGAGGGAGCTAATATGTTGGCAGAAGCTTTGGAACCTTTCGGCGGAATCGTGATGTGGCGAGCTTTTGTGTATAACTCCCAATCACCTGATAGAGCCAAGCAAGCGTATGAAGAATTTGTACCATTAGACGGAAAATTCAATAAAAACGTAATTATTCAGGTAAAAAACGGGCCAATTGATTTTCAGCCTCGCGAACCGTTTAATCCCTTGTTCGGCGCTATGCAAAAAACACCTCTGATGCTCGAACTGCAAATTACGCAGGAATATCTGGGACAATCCAAGCAATTGGTTTATTTGGCTCCCTTGTTTGCAGAATGTTTGCAATCCGATACCTATGCAGCCGGAAGAGGAAGTACAGTTGTCAAAACTCTTACCGGAAAGATTTTTCCTCAAACCATAACGGCGATTGCCGGCGTTGCCAATACCGGAAAAGACGCTAATTGGACAGGTCATCTTTTTGGACAATCCAACTGGTATTGTTTCGGCCGTTTGGCGTGGAATCCCGATTTGAGTTCCGAAGAAATTGCAGACGAATGGATAAAAATGACTTATACATCCGATCCTGCTTTTGTCGAACCCGTAAAACATATTATGCTCGATTCCCGGGAAGTCATGGTAAATTACATGATGCCTTTGGGATTAGCGCATCTTTTTGCCTGGCAACATCATTACGGTCCCGATCCGGGCTTCCATCTTGACGGCGCACGTCCCGATTGGATACCTTCCTATTACCATCGAGCCGATACCATCGGTTTGGGATTTGACCGCACGACAGACGGAAGCAATGCCGTAAGCCAATACTTTCAGCCTTTGCGCGACCGTTTCAATAGTTTGGAAAACTGCCCCGAAAAGTTTCTGATGTGGTTCCACCACGTGCCTTGGGATCACCGGATGAATAGCGGCAAAACGCTTTGGGAAGAATTGTGCTATAAATACCAAAGCGGGGTGGATTCGGTGTATGCTTTTCAAAAAGTTTGGGATCAGATGGAACCATACGTTGATCCGGAACGATTTAAATCAGTCCAAGATAAATTGAAAATCCAGGTTGCAGATGCCATCACTTGGCGGGATGTCTGTTTAGGTTATTTCCGGCAATTTTCGAGGAAATATGAGTGAACGTCATTCCCAAGTGGGAACAGCAGAAATATTAGCAATCCATATTGATTAACAAACATATTAAGTATGAATGAACAATTTCCGGTAGCAAAATTTGAAAATATACAAACGCCGTTTTATTATTATGATATGGATATTCTGAAAAGAACATTGGAATCCATTATTAATGAAGCAAGTAAATATGATTATTCTATTCATTACGCTATAAAAGCCAATGCAAATCCACGCATTTTATCAACCATCCGCAGAACCGGACTTGGAGCTGATTGTGTAAGCGGAGGAGAAATTCAAGCTGCTTTAAAAGCCGGTTTCCCAGCAAGAAAGATTGTATTTGCCGGAGTTGGAAAAGCCGACTGGGAAATCAATCTCGGATTAGAAAAAGATATATCCTGCTTCAATATAGAATCTATTCAGGAATTGGAAGTAATCAACAAATTGGCTGTAACGAAATGTAAAATTGCCAACATCGCCATACGAATCAATCCCGATGTGGATGCACATACGCACAAGCACATTACAACAGGAACCAAAGAAGATAAGTTTGGAATCAATTTAAACCAAATAGATAAGGTTTTAGAAAAGATAGGTAAGCTTTCTTCCGTGAGATTCATAGGGATCCATTTTCATATTGGTTCTCAAATCACTGAAATGGAACCGTTTGCTGCGCTTTTTATAAAAGCTGTTGAATTGGAACGGTACTTATCCCAACGGGGTATTTTTTTAGAAAACATTAATTTCGGAGGCGGATTAGGCATTGACTATAAGCATCCCAACAGTAACCCTATCCCTGATTTCAAAGCATGGTTTGAAATTTTCCACAAACATTTTCCGGCGAAGCCCGGACTGCAAGTGCATTTCGAACCCGGCCGCTCGATCGTCGGGCAATGCGGTTCGTTGATTTCCAAGGTACTATATGTAAAAGAAGGAGCTTTCAAAAAATTTATTGTTCTTGACGCCGGGTTTACCGATTTAATACGTCCTGCTCTTTACGGCGCTTATCACGAAATTGAAAATCTTTCGTCTGACGGGGCGCAGGAGATTTACGACGTGGTCGGACCTATCTGCGAATCATCCGACACTTTTGCCAAAGCGATTAAATTGAATAAAACGCAAAGAGGAGATTATATTGCGCTACGTTCAGCAGGCGCTTACGGAGAGATTATGGCGATGCAATACAACTGCCGGGCAATTCCGAAAGCCTATTTTTCAGACTTGATATAGAAATTAATAACAGATAAAATGGTTGGTTTGATAGAAATAATACTACTTTCGATATTGGCAATTTGTTTTATTCCCCAGATGATTTTTTATTGGGTGATTATGGCAAAACCATATTATTATATGAGAGCCGTTAATAAAGGAGCTATTAGGCTTTCTTCCGGTTATCCGCCGGTTTCAGTGATTGTTTACGTCAAGAACCGGTATTACGATTTGCAGAATTTTCTTCCTGCCTTAATGGAACAGGATTATCCTCAATTTGAAGTAATTATTGTAAATGATGGAACTACGGAAAAAAATAATAATACTCTTTTCCGGTTGCATGAGCGTTATGCTAATTTATATTTTACGCACATTCCGGATGAAACCAGAAATATCAACCGTAAAAAATTAGGATTAACATTGGGAATCAAAGCGGCAAAATATGATTGCCTGTTGTTTACCGAAGCCGACAGTCACACAAGGTCGAGCAATTGGATTCGATTGATGGCACGGCATTATAAGAAAAACAAAACCGTCGTTTTGGGAATGAGCTCTAAAGAAAAGGACGACGGGTTTTTCTCAAAGTTCATAACTTTCGATTATTTCTATTCTAATCTGCAAATGCTTTCAATGGCTTTGTTTAATCATCCTCATGTGGGGAGCGGACGTAATTTAATTTATTCAAAAATACAATACAACGAACAAAAGGGATTTGTCCTGCATCAGTCGGGAAGACAAGTTGGAAATGATTTGTTTATTAACGATATAGCGGCCAAATCCAATGTGGAAGTCGAACTTTCTTCCGAAAGCGTTGTCATGACGAATTTGAATATTCACGATTGGGAAAAAGGGAAAAAAGACAGAGCGTTTACTAACCGTCTCTATAAAGTAGGGCATGTGGCGCTGTGGGGTTTAGAATCTTTTTTCAGATTTTTTTTCATTCTTTCTGTTATTGCCTGCCTTGTGTGGGGATTTTTGCGTCCTCAGACGATATCCTATATGGCAGGCGCGGCTGGGGGATGCTATTTGATAAGACTTTTCTCCCAATTATTTGTTATAAATAAAACAGCATCCGCTTTGGAATTGGGGAAATTTTATTTAACGGCGCCTTTGTTCGATTTATTGCAAATTATGGTTAACATGTATTTTTTTATGTTCCGTATCGTTCATAAAAAAGAAAATTATATTTTCAAATATGAGAAAAGATAGCGACGTATTCAAAGGTCTTCAGCAATCGTTAGGAGAACTTAAAGGTCGATTACATTTTTTAGAAACAAAAGTTCCGGTTGATAAGCAACTGGAATATTTTCGTTACTCCGAAAATATCAGGATCGCACCTCGATCTACTTCAGTTGAAGAGCAAATAAATGTTCTTCATTCTTCCGAATCTTCGCCGAAGGAGTTGAAATATGCGCTTGCGTATCTGGCTGTTTCAGGTGATATTAAGGCATTCAGATCCATTGAATCTTACAACAAGGAACATTCGGACGATTGGGCGGGAATGGCGCTTCTGCAGGCAAAAATTACATTGGAATCAGAATTATCCGATGAAAAACAAATTTTCATATCGACCGGTCTGGGTGGAAAAGAGGATAAATTGCGCTTTTCGGCTTTTTTCAAATCCAATCATCTCCGTCCTTTTTCAAACTACCAAAAAGAACTGATTGAAAAAGAAATACCTTATTCCATCCAACACAAGGGAGGTGAAGTGGAGGAAATAAAAATTTCAGAGAATTTTTTCACAATACTTTTTCTGATTAATCTTGGCGTGGATATTAAAGTTATGTTTGAAAACGTCATAAGCGAATGTAATCAGTATGGTGATTTTATTAATAACAGTTTTATTATTACTAACGTGAAACCATTTTCAGAAGAAGATATTCAGAGAGAATTACTAAGTAAAAAATGATAAAGTTCTTATTATGAAAACACTAAGCGTTATTATTCCTTGTTATAATGAAGAATCCGTGATTGAAACGACTTACCGGCGGGTTAAAACGGTATTGGATTCTTTAAGCTTGTTTTCTTCGCAGATTATATTTATCAACGATGGCAGCAGAGATAAAACAATGAATATTTTGTCGGATATTGCGAAGCAAGACCGGTCGGTGAAAATCATTAATTTCTCACGGAACTTCGGACATCAGGCGGCTGTGACTGCCGGAATCCATCACTGCACCAGCGATTTTGCCGTCATTATTGATGCGGATTTGCAGGATCCTCCCGAATTGATTCCCGATTTATTGTCCAAACAATCGGAAGAACAAGCGAATGTAGTTTATTGCGTGAGGAAAAAACGGGCAGGCGAAAGTAAACTCAAATTGTGGACAGCTAAGAAATTTTACCGGACTCTGAATAAAATGTCGGAAGTGGATTTTCCACTCGATACAGGTGATTTCCGGCTAATTGATTCGCAGATAATCGAACAATTCAAGCGTTTTAAGGAAAGAGGAAAATACATTCGCGGATTAATATCCTGGGTCGGCTTCAAACAAGTGCCTTTATATTATGAACGGGAAGCTCGTTTTGCGGGGGAAACCAAATATCCTTTTAAAAAAATGTTTTCATTCGCAACAACGGCTTTGTTGTATTTTTCCAAAAAACCGTTGTTATTGGCTACCGGTTTGGGATTCGGCACCGTAGTAATAGGTATTCTCATGGCGTTGTGGTTCGTCTTTGGTAGAATTTTCGGATTCACCAATGCCGAAGTAGGTTGGACTTCCATTGTAATTATTGTGATTTTTTTCGGAGGAATCCAATTACTTACCGTTGGCGTTTTGGGACAATATATCGGAGTTCTTTTCGACGAAGTAAAGGAAAGACCCGAATACATTGTCAAAGATTTTATCAATTGGGAATAATCATAACCATACTTTATTGAACTTAAAACACTTTTACAGTTATTTTTTGTTGTGATTATCCAAAAAAATACTATATTTGCAGGCTGAAATTGAAGGCAGTGTTATGTTAATTCAAATTTGGCGCCTCGTCATTGCGAGGGAAAAGCCCGAAGCAATCTCAAAATAGTATAGTATAGATTGCTTCGCCGCAAGCGGCTCGCAATGACGGCGTGATAGAATTAACTTAACAGCAGTTAAGAAATAATGTTAAAAATAAATTATAAAATCAAATGCAAAATAAAGGATTTGTAACAGTCTTTGCAGTGCTATTAACCTTAGTATGTTTATTTTATCTGTCATTTACTCTTGTGACAAATAAATATTATAAAGAAGGGGAAGCATACGCTGCTTCGGGCTACGGAACTGAGAGTCATTATTTAGATTCGTTAGCTTCAAAAAAAGTATGGTTGGGATACACCCTGAAAAAAAGCCGTACGATGGAATTAAACTTAGGTCTTGACCTGAAAGGCGGGATGAGTGTTATCATGGAAATTAACGTGGCCGAGATTTTGAAATCGCTGGCCAATCATAACCTTGATCCTAATTTCAATCAAGCGCTGGCTAACGCTACTGCGCGGCAGGCCAGCAGCGCCCAAGATTACATTACATTATTTATAGAAGAATATCGAAAATTAGACAAAAACGCCCGGTTATCGGCTATTTTCAGTACTTATGAATTAAAAGATAAAATTCAACCCAATAGTACGGATGCCCAAGTAGAAACCGTTTTAAGAAAAGAGTTAACAAGTGCGATTGACAATTCATTTAATGTGCTTCGCACGCGTATCGACCGTTTTGGGGTAGTCGCTCCTAATATTCAGAAATTACAAACCGACGGACGTATTTCTATCGAACTTCCGGGTATCAAAGAACCCGAACGGGTTCGTTCTTTGCTGCAAGGTAGCGCAAACCTCGAATTTTGGGAAACTTATGAGGTAAAAGAAATACATGACGCATTATTGGCTGCCAATGCGATTATCAGGGATTCGATAGCAAACGCTTTAACCCAGACTCCTGTTGCTGCAGATACAACTCAGGTTCAAGCGGTACCTAAATCTGCAATTGCAGCTAAGGGAACTAAAGCAGAGTTGGATTCCCTCATTACCGACAGCGCTGAGAATGATGTAGCCGAAAATACAACTACCAAAAATAACGACGAAGCTTTTCAAAAGAATTTTCCGTTGTTTTATTTGTTGCAGGTGAATCCAAATGCGACTGATGTCAATGGTCCTGTTGTCGGAAATGTTCTTAAATCTAACATGGCGTTGGTTGATAAATACTTTAGTATGAAAAAAGTACAGGATGTACTTCCTCGTCAGTTAAGATTGAGATGGAGCGTAAAAGCGGTTGATGACAAAGAAAGTATATTTCAATTAATTGCATTGAAAGTGACTACCCGCGACGGAAGGGCGCCTTTGGAAGGAGATGTGGTAACAGACGCTAAGGACGAATTTAGTCAAACGAACAACAGGGCGGAAGTAAGCATGAGAATGAATGCCGACGGAGCTAAAAAATGGGCGCGTCTGACCAAAGACAATATCGGTCGAAGCGTAGCTATTGTTTTGGACGATCAGGTATATTCCTTTCCAACAGTAAATTCGGAAATTACCGGCGGTCAATCAAGTATTTCCGGTCATTTCACTCAAGAAGATGCAAAGGACTTGGCGAATGTATTAAAATCCGGTAAAATGTCTGCTCCGGCGCGTATTGTGCAGGAAGAGGTGGTTGGCCCGTCGTTGGGACAAGAAGCCATTAAAAAAGGATTTACTTCTTTTATCGTTGCCGTAATCGTCTTGATGTTGTATCTGATTTTTGTTTATGGTATCAAACCCGGTTTAATTGCGGACTTTGCTTTATTCTTGAACTTATTCTTCACCTTGGGATTTTTGGCGTCTTTCCATGCTGTGCTAACGCTTTCCGGTATTGCCGGTATCGTCTTGGCCTTGGCGGTGGCTGTGGATGCGAACGTGTTGATTTACGAACGCATCAAAGAGGAAATACGTGGCGGCAAACAAGTTAAAAAAGCGGTGGGGGAAGGTTATAAGAAAGCGTTCTCTGCAATTTTCGACTCCAACTTGACTGCAATGCTAACAGGTATCATTCTCTACGTTTTCGGTACAGGCCCGATTCGCGGTTTCGCAACCACTTTGATTTTTGGTATTGCCATATCTTTTTTCACGGCAGTATTCCTGACGCAAGCCATTTACGGTTATTTCATAGAAAAAGGTAAATTTGCGAACTTGACGTTTACGACTCCGATGATGAAGAATTTCATGGTAAATCCAAACTTCAATTTAATGGGTCCGCGGAAAATTTACTATATCGTAAGTACGGCGCTTGTAGTTTTGAGTATAATCGCTTTTTCAGTAAGGGGTTTAGAGAAAGGTATCGATTTTACCGGCGGCCGTAATTATGTAATACGTTTTGACCAACCGATTAATACGGTAGAAGCACAGGGAATGCTTACTACACAATTTCCCGGGAATATACCTTCTGTAGTGACTTATGGCGGTTCCAACCAAGTACGCGTTTCAACCAACTACAGAATTATGGAACATGCGGAAGGAATTGACCAGGATATTACTCAAAAATTGTTTGAGGGATTTACCTCGTTGCTTCCGGCGGGAACTACTTATGATCAATTTATTACGAAGTATATTCAAAGTTCACAAACGGTAGGACCGAGTATTGCAGAAGACCTTAAACGGGATGCCATTCTGGCTGTGATTTTTGCCGTAGTTGTGATTGGTCTTTATATTTTACTCCGGTTCAGGGACATTTCATATAGTGTTGGAACCATTGCCGCATTGGTGATGGAAACGGTTATCATCATTGGTATATATGCTGTTTTCTGGGGAATATTGCCGTTCTCGCTGGAAATCGACCAGACGTTTATCGGCGCTATTCTGACGGCTATCGGTTATTCTATCAACGATAAAGTGGTCGTCTTCGACCGTGTGCGTGAATTTACGCATCTTTATCCTGCGCGGTCGAAATACGAATTGTTTAACGGCGCTCTTAACTCGACGCTTGACAGAACGTTAAACACCGGTATAAGTACGTTCCTTGTATTAATTATTATCTTCATCTTTGCGGGTGATGCAACACGCGGTTTTGCGTTTACCATGTTGCTCGGTTTGTTTATCGGAACATTCTCTTCATTGTTTATAGGCTCTCCGATTGCTTACGAAATCCAACACAAGGAACAGCAAAAAGCGCTGTTGAAGGAAAAAGCGGCAGGGAAGAAATAATTGGTTGTATTTAAATACATTTGGGAAAGGCTGTCTATATAGGCAGCCTTTCATTTTACCGTTTTAAAATATCTTACTCTTCTTACCCGCAATAATAATACCTCTTCACTACTTCCGCCATTCTATCCTGATTATTTTCCAAATCTTTACGAATATACTTATCGTTAAATCGTTTCAAATCGTTAATAATACCGTCAATTATTCGTGGGGAAAACACATCATGCCGTTCGTAGATTTCCCGCTGTTTTTCAAGCATTTTGGCCGATTCCCAACAGGATGCGGGTAAATGTTCCAATGAAGCAACCTTTTCTTTGTGTTCTTCATGAAAAATATTTACATCTACATAGGTTTTTTTTGCATATTCCAAAGCGTCTTTCATTTCAAATTTGTTCATAGATTTTATTATCTAAAGTAAAGTTGCCCACTTCCGAATGTCCATATTTCACTTTGCCGCCAGACCGGGCAATCAAATACATCGCTTCTAAGCGAAAATCTTCAAATTTGGTAAAGGGCGATGATTCATGATAGCCTTTTTGGTCGGTTGCATGGAAATATTCTTCCTTATCTCCAATCACATAGTATTCCAATTCACCCATCGCTTGAAACTCCATTCCGGTAACTTCTCGGAATGATTTTGCCGCTTTTTTCAAAACACATTCAGGAGAGATTTCCAACGGTTTTCCATCCTTGGTATAGTAGGAACAAAGAAGACAAAGGGTCGGCAATTTAGCAAAAGGGTCTAAAAATGCAGTTCTGAATTTCGGGATAACATATAAATCGCTCGAACCTGTTTCCACAAATGAGAACAAACTTGAGCCGTCAATACGTTCTCCATACGATAAAATCCAGTCTAAATAATCGCTATCGCTTACAACAAAATTGAGGGTTTTTAACCTGCCATCACCGCCTGCATAGCGAAAGTTAAGCATTTTAATATCATTATCTACAATAAATTGAATAATATCATCCTTTGTGAAATCTTTAGGAAGTTTATTAAGATGTTGAACCAAAGGATTTAACCCGATTGAAAATTGCTTATTGACCATACTTGAAAGTTTACTTATCTGATAATTTATGCTGTAAAGGTATGAAAATTTATTGAAAAAAAAATTGAAATATATTGTTTAACTTTGTAGCGAATTTAAAAATACTAACATAAACTCTACACTTAAAAGCAGAATTGAGTAAAACAATGTGAATTGGTTGTAACAATGTGAATTATGCTTTGTTTTTCTTTCGGACGAAAGCCATCAGCGGACAATGATTAGCCAATTTCGGACAGAGTTCAGTTTCCAAATCATTACTTTGGTATTGGCTTAAAAAAGTTTTCAATATATTCTTTTTCAGTATTTTGCAGCGTTTTGCATAGCGTCGGATAACTCAATAATTAAT